>Ga0326726_10000772_pt1 | contig 29393 bp, 35 predicted proteins | sample MHFenrmetagenome_2_FD_207603 | JGI IMG/M metagenome (GOLD analysis project Ga0326726, IMG submission 207603) | Lab enriched peat soil microbial communities from Michigan Hollow, Ithaca, NY, United States - MHF15MN | ecosystem: Environmental > Terrestrial > Soil > Wetlands > Peat | place: USA... | reverse complement strand
CTCGATCCGCTTCAGCAGGACTGGAGACGATCATGACAACGCTTCTCGGTGTGTGCGTGCTCTCGCTAATCATGGCGGCTCCGGCTTTCGCACAGAGGAAGTCCTGCGAAGAGCTTGCGGCCGAAATCGCCGCGAAACTGGACGCCAAGGGGGTTACCGGTTATCAGCTCGACATCGTCGCCGCTGAGGAGGTTGGCGACAAGCAGGTTGTTGGGAGCTGCGACGCCGGTACGAAGAAGATCACGTACAGGAAAGACGCGGCGTCGAAGAGTTCAAGCGCCAAGTAGGGCGGCCGCGCGCCGTGGCTACGTGGTTGTGAGGCCGATTCACCGGTTCGACGTATGAGCAAACGAGTAAGGCGCCCAGGCGTCCGCGACGGATACGATCTGTGGGCGGAGACGTACGACATGACCCCCAATCCGCTCGTCGCGCTCGATCGGCGTGTGACGCCAGGGACCTTGAATCCGCGCAAGGGAGAGTGGGTGCTCGACGCGGGCTGTGGGACCGGCGCGCACCTCGCCGCCATCGATCGCGCGCGCAGCCGCCCCGTGGGGCTCGATTTCTCACGCGGCATGTTGCGCGTGGCTCAGCAGAAAGCGCCGCGGGCCGCGCTGGTCCAGGCGGACCTGAATCGTCACTTCCCGATTCGGGAGCGCGCCTTCGATGCCGTGCTTTCCGCTCTGGTCTCCGAACATCTGGCCGACCTCCGGCGATTCTTTGCGGAAGCGTTTGCGGCCCTGCGCATCGGCGGGCGTCTTGTGTTTTCCGCGTTCCATCCCGAACTGGCACGGGCCGGCATCGAAGCCAATTTCGAGCAACAGGGGACTGAGTACCGATTGGGAGCCGAGCCCTATACGGTCAGCGACTATCTGAATCACATTTCAGATGCCGGCTTTCAAAACATCGAGTGGCGTGACTATCACGTCGATGATCCGCTCGTTCAAGAAGTGCCGCGGGCGAGCAAGTACCTGCATCGTCCACTCCTTCTGCTCGTGCGTGCCGACCGCGGACGTTAGACCGCAAGCGAGCCTGCATGTGCGCGAGGATCACATGAGCGAACGCCTGGTGCTCGGATCACCTGTCGATGGCCTGCTCGATCGGCTCTACGCGCGGAATGTCGCTCAGAACGATGCCCTGGCGACTTACTTTACGACCCGTGCCGCTGAAGGCTCGTTGGATTGGAACCAGTTCGATCGGGCAAAGGCGGAGTTCTGCTATCACGTGTGCCGCGCACTCCAGGCTCGCCGCGTCGTCCGCCACAACGAGCACGGCCAGTCCTGCGTCGTGATCGGTACTGAATCTGAACCGGAGAAGACCAGGATGGCTCGCGGTCACTTTGCCGAAGCCGGCCTGGCCGATCTCATTGACCTCCGCGAAGGGGACCTGCGAGAAACCCTCGTGGATATCGAAGGCCCGAGGGCGCGGTCGTCATCTGTGACAACACGCTGCAGTTTCGCGAGGCATACGGGGAGTACTTTGACTTCGTCCAGGATCCACGCAACGGGCTGCGCACGATGACCTTGCCCTTTGAAGGCGGCCTCGAGTTCACGGTTCGTGCCCGCTAGAGGAGCGCAGCGAGCGGCGACCGTTGGCGTCGCCGAGCACGGTAACTCGGCGGTGCTCGTCACGGTCGCGCCCGGCGGCGAGCTCCTCGATCGCCGGCGCATCGACCTCACCGATCGCGGTCTGCCGACGCACCCGCATCACCACGAAGGCTCCTGGGCGGTGGGCCGTTACCTGAACACTCCGGGAGCACGGGCGCTTTCGCTCGCTGACGCTGTGGCGCTCGTCGAGCGCGTGCGGGCCGCCGCCGTGCACGGCGCGCGCGAGGGTCTCGAGGCGCTGGCCGCGGCGGTGCCCGTGCCGATTGCGGGCATCGCGGTCCGCGTGTGCCCCACGCTGCCTCCGACGATCGAGGAGCGGATCGCCGACAATCGCGCGCAGACCTTCGCCGACTCCGTCATGTATCGCGAGGCCATCGCGACCGCAGCCGAGGCGCGGGGCTGGTCGGTGCATTGGTACGATCGCGAGCGCGTGTTTCGCGACGCGGCAGCGGTGCTCGGCCGCGAGGACGTCCACGCTTTTCTAGACGCGATGGGTCGATCGATCGGGCCACCGTGGCAGGCGAAACACAAGCTTGCGGCAGCTGCGGCGCTTGCGGCCACGGGGCATCCTGCGCCGCGGTGACCCGGAGAGCAACTTGTACATCCCCGAACGCCTCGCGGCCGCTTGCCGAGGATCGGCTGAGCGCAGGACGTGGCTCGAACGGCTGCCGGGCACCATCGGCGAACTGCAAGACAGGTGGCGCTTGTCGCTCGGACACCCCTTCGACGGCCCCGAGGTGAGTTGCGCCTGGGTCGCACCCGTCATTCGAGGCGATGGCGCACGTGCGGTGATCAAGCTGGGCATGCCCCACATGGAAGGGACGCACGAACTGCAGGGACTCCGCTTCTGGAATGGTGACCCAACGGTGCGCCTGTTCGACGCGGATGCCGGGCTCAATGCCATGCTGCTTGAACCCTGCGAACCCGGTACCGCGCTTCGCGGCTTACCGGAGTTCGAGCAGGACGTCGTCATCGCGAGATTGCTCCGCCGTCTGTGGCGCAGGCCCACGACCCCGCACGCATTCCGACCCCTTGCTGCGATGGCCGCCTATTGGGCAGAGGAGACCAGAGCGGCGGCTTCAGCATGGCCTGATGCGGCTCTTATCGAAGACGGCCTTCGGCTCTTCGACGACCTCTCGAGGCCGTCGCTCGACGATGCCTTGTTGGCCACAGATCTCCACGCGGGGAACGTGCTGAGCGCGCAGCGGGAGCGATGGCTCGTGATCGACCCGAAGCCTTTCGTTGGAGACCGCGCCTACGACGCGACGCAGCATCTCTTCAACTGCAGGAATCGTCTGCTCAGCGATCCGAAGGGAACGATTCGCGGCTTTGCCGACCTCCTCGAGCTTGACGACGAGCGCGTCCGGCTCTGGATGTTCGCCCGTGCCGCGGCTGAGCCTCGAGACGTCTGGAATGACGATTCGCTGAGCCTCGCGCGGGCGTTGGCTCTCGTCAAGTGATGTGGCAGTGCTCATCATGGTGTTCACGAAACATCTTCGCGAAGGAATTCGACGCGGGCGGATTAGATGCAGCGTCCGCATCTGGATGCGGCCCCACGTCAAGGCAGGCGGTCGTTACCGCATGGACGAGGGACAGATTGTCGTGGATTCGATCGAGTCGATTCGGCTCGCGGATATCACCCGCGATCTGGCGCGCGAATCGGGCTTCCAGAGTGTGAAGGACCTGCTCGACACGGCGAAACACGGTCGCGGGGACAACGTCTACCTGATTCGGTTTCGCTACCTGCCTCCGGGTGCCTGGGATGTGCCGCGCACGGCAGGCGAGGCGAGCAATCAACGACGCACTGAATCGCGGTCCCAATCCTCGTCCGGGAGCAGTGCGCAACTACTTCGTCGCATCCGGAACAGCAAGCCGAAGCGGGCGGCCCACCGCCGGTAATGTGCAACCTGATGCGTGCTTCGTCAGTGAAAAGCGCCCTAGCCTTACTCGCGATTTGCTTTCTTACTCTGGCCGGCTGCGACAGGCGCGAGAATCCTGTGTTCATTGCCGTGAGCGACCATGGCCGCGTCGAGGCCCGGCTCGAAACCTACGTCTATGCTCCTGCCGCCGCGGGCCAGCGGCCGGTTGTGATCCTCAGTCACGGCTCGTCCGGCGGATCGCCCAGGCAGACGGATGACTGGGCATCGGAAGCCGCCTACTTCAGCTCCAAAGGGTTCGTCGTCCTCGCGCCGATGCGCAGGGGGCGCGGCAGAAGCTCCGGCGTCTCGCTCGAGTCGGAGGAAAAGAACTGCGACCTGTCGTCGTGGGACGCTGGTCTGCAGGCTGCGTTCCGTGATCTGGACGCGGTGATCGACTACGCGCAATCGCTGCCGTTCGCCGACGCAAACCGCATCACGCTCGTCGGAGGCTCTCGCGGCGGGTTCCTCTCTGTCGCGTATGCGGCCGAGGGTCGAGAGCGAGCGCGCGTGCGATCGGTCATCAACCTCGTGGGCGGCTGGGTGGCACAGGCCGAAGACCAGTGCCCTGCTGACTTCAACTTAGTCAGCTTCGCGAAGTACGGACGCGAAACGCGGACGCCGAACCTCTGGATCTACGGAGCCGGGGATCGGTTTAACGGAGACGACGCGACCAAGTCGTATGCTGCGGCGTTTCAAGACGCCGGTGGCGATGTCCAGTTTCACCTGCTGAGCGGCGTCGACGGGCACGGACTTCGCGCCCACCCAGACTCGTGGCGTCCGATTGTCGATGCCTTCTTAGCGGAGTCGTCAGCCCGTCCTCCACGTCAAGGTCTTGCGCAGCGACTGCCAGCCGATCACTTTCGGAGGTTCTGTTACGCGCCCTTAAGAAACAGTGGACGGCCGTTCGCTGGTCTAATACAACCCACCAGGACATGATGAAGGTCGCCGCCTATCAAGCGCCGCTTCTGCCCAGTGGCTCGACGCAAGCCATCAGCCTGATTGCCGCTCAGGTAAGAATCTGTGAATCGATCGGCGTGAAATTCCTCTGCTGTCCGGAAGCAGTCATTGGTGGCCTGGCCGACTACGCAAGCCGGCCATACGAGATCGCGATTGGCGTGCAGAACGGGCCGCTGCAGCGGGCGGTGACGCCCTTTGCGAGCGACACGGTCACGACGATTCTCGGGTTCACCGAAATCGGTGACGATGGGCGGCTCTTCAACGCCGCGGCAGTCGTTCACAAGGGGGCTGTCGTCGGCTTGTATCGCAAACGTCATCCCGCGATCAACAGCTCGATCTACGAGCCCGGACACGACACTCCCGTCTTCACCGTTGGCCATCTGACGTTCGGCATCGTCATCTGCCGCGACTCCACATACCGCGAGCTGGCCCAAGGCATGGCAGATCGCGGGGCCACCGCCTTGTTCGTCCCGACGAACAACGGTCTGCCTCCGGCGAAGGGTGGAGTCGAAGTCGTCGAACACGCACGGGACACGGACGTCGCGCGAGCCACGGAGAACGGTGTCTCGGTCATTCGTGCCGATGTCGCCGGCCGGGCCGATGGTCTGGTGTCGTACGGGGCGTCGGGCATCGTCGATCGCCAAGGAGCCACGCTGCGCGCGGCGAAGCCACTCGAAGTCGAGCTGGTCGTTGCGGAGATTGATTGAAACGAAGTTCAGGTCCGGCAGGCCTGAAGGCCTGCACTACGTCGGCTAGCGCTGCGTCAGCTAGCGCGGAGTCGGAGGGGGCAGCAGCGGCGTCGCGGCTCCGGGAGGCGTGACCGGGCCAGGCACCGGCGCGGGTGTCTGTGCAGGCGACGGAGGCAGCACGGCCGGCAGGACCGGCAGATCGACGGCGCCGCCGGACAGTGTCGAATCGCGCGAGACCCTGAACGGCCGCAGGTCGGATTCGGTCAGATCGAGCAGGCGCACGATGTGCGGCGTCAGCGTGAGCACGATGTCGGTCTGTTGCGCGGTCCTCGTCGTGTGTCCGAAGATCCGGCCGACGCCGGGCAGATCGCTCAGCCCTGGAATGCCGTCCACGGCTCGTCGCTCGTCGTCGCGGATGAGTCCCGCCAGGAGGTTAGTTTCGCCGTCGCGCAACCGAATCTGCGTCTTGATCTCCCGGTTCCCGAACGTGGGCAGCCCGCCAAAGCCGGTTCCAGAAATGTTGGTGACGGCGACGTTCAGCAGCAGCGTGACGTCGTCGTCGTGGTGCGTGCGCGGCGTGATGTCGATGTTCACGCCGATGTTCTCGTAGTTGAACGAGACGATCGGCTGCTGCGGAGTCCCGCCGGTTGCGATGGGCGTGAACGTGGTGACCGGGACAGGCACGCGATCCCCGAATCGCGCCGACGCGGTCGCGCCCTCCGACGCCCGCAGCTGCGGGTTGGCCAGAATGCGCGTGTTGGCGTCGGACTTCAGGAGTCGATAGTACAGGCCTGGCAGGTTCGTCAGGAGAATGTCCGACGCCGACAGGTTCTTGAGCATCTGCAGCGTCAGCGTCTGGTTCGCGTCAGTTGCCACGGTGACCGAGCCGTTGAGGCCAGGCGAGCCGGGTGAGGCCACCTGCAACCCGTATTCGAGCAGCCGGGTGCGATCGACCTCGAGCAGCTGGACGTCGATGATCACTTCAGGCCGCGCCTTGTCAATCGCGGTCAGCACCCGGGACGCGGCCACGATGTGCTCGGGCGTGTCCTTGATGACGATGGCATTGGTGGCCGTCAGGAGGGACAGGCGGCGGGCGTCGAGCACCAGCCGGAGCATGTCCATCGTCTCTTTGGGATCGGCGTTGCTCAGGTAGAAGGTCCGGACGATCTCTTCCTCGTACTCGCGGCGCTTCGCCGGTGTGTCGGGAACGACGATGACCGTTTGCGGCGCGTTGACCCGGAAGAACGTCCGCGTCGCGCCCGCGACGGCGCTCAGTGCGTCGTCGAGCGTGGCGTTCCGCAGGTCGACCGTGACCGGGGTGTCGCGAAATTGCGGATCGAAGACGATGCTGATGCCCCCGAGACGCGCGATGGCCGTGAACACATCACGGCTGCCGGCCTCGCGAAAGATGAGCGAGCCCGGCATCTTGACGTTCTGAGGCAGATCGAGGCCGGGCGGCGGCAGGTCGCGCGTCCGGTCGATAAGGCTCTGAAGCTCCGTCTTGCCTTCACGCGTGACGGCGACTTTCGCCCGGAGCTTGTTGCGAGTGGTCCGCAATTCCTCGTCGATGGTGGAGTTGGCCGGGCTCAGCTCGGCGGCCACGCCATATTCCACGACCGCTTCGTCGAACTTTCCGATGGCCGCCAGACGGCGAGCTCGCAGCAGGTGCTCTTCGGTCGCCCGCGCCTTGTTGCGTTCGAGGCCGGAGCGTGCGCTGCCGCTGTCGGGATCCAGGCGAATCGCCTTCGTGTACTCGACGACGGCGCGGTCGTAGTCGCGACGGAATTCGGCGTCGCGACCGCGGCGCGACGCGCTGGCCGCGGCGCAGCCCGTCGCAAGGGAAGCCGTGACGACGAGAGCAGCCAGGAGCGCGGCGTCAGCGTGTCGCATCGGTAATGACTTCGGCACCACGAGGGATACTAAAGGCGAACATCTTATCGGGCGTTCCCACGTTTTCCTTCAGATTCGCAAAAGAAATGGCCGAGCGGCCGCCCTGGGCGTCGATCGTCACGATGCCGCGCAGCTCGAACGACGGCTGATCCACGACCAGGACCAGCGAGTCGTAGTCGGACTGCGGCGCTTTCGGGACGAGCTTCACGGCGCGAGCCGTGGACGGGAAACCCGCCGGGACCTCGGCGCTGCCCGGCGTGAAGTCGCGCACCAGATTGCCCTTGCCCGCGAGGAACAGCACCGGCGCGCCGGCCCGATCGCCTTCCGGCACGGAGCCGACAATCACCTGATTGTCTTCCGGCACGAATGAATACATCTTGACGCCGTCGGACACGAAGAGCTTCTTCTCCGGCGCGATGTACTCCCAGCGCATCTTGCCAGGCTTCTTGATCAGTACGTGACCCCGCTCGGTGAGCTGCTTGCGCAACACTCCGCCCTGGTAGGTATGGACGAAGTCGGCGGAGAAGTCCTTGATGGAATCGTACTTGAGCTGGAGCGACTGTGTCAGTTGAGCGGGGGATAGCTCAGCGGCAGGGGTTCGTGGCGCAAGCGTGGCGGCGACGAGCACCGCGCCGAGGAACCATCGCCAGGACGAACCGGGACTCATCGGCCCACGATACCACGTGGTCGGTGGTCAGCGTCGCTTCGCTTGAATCAGCGATCGCAGCTCGGCGAGGGGCCGCGTGTTGAGCACATGCCTGGCTTCGACCCAGCCGCGCCGGGCCGTCATCACGGCGAGATCCATCTGGCGGCCCACCATGTCGGCGCGATGTGAGTCGCTGTCGAGCGCCACTGTCACGCCGGCAGCGACCGCGCGGCGGGCCAGCGCGCCCTCGAGATCGAGATGCGACGGCGAGCCGTCGATCTCGAGGCACGTCCCGGTTGCCAGGGCGATTCCAAAGAGACGCTCGTAGTCGAGGTCGTAGCCCTTCCGGTGCGGCGGAAGGCGATTGCTCGGATGGGTGATGAGCGTGACGAGGGGATGTTTCATGGCGCCGATGTACCGGCGTTCGAGCGTGGCGGCATCGTGGCCCGCGTGCTCGTGGAGCGACGCGAGCACGATGTCGAACTGCTCGAGGACCCGGTCGGCGAAATCGAGCCGGCCGTCGGGCAGGATGTCGACTTCGCACCCGTGGAGGATGGCGATGTCGGGATACTGCTGACGCAGCGCCGCGATCTCCTCGGCCTGCCGCTTGATGGCGTCAATCGACAGCGTTCTCGACGCGGCGGATCGCGCCGAGTGATCGGTGATGGCGAGGTACTCGTAGCCCTGCGCCCGGCATGCCTGGACCATGGCGTCGGTCGAATCGCGGCCGTCGCTCCAGGACGTATGCATGTGCAGATCGCCGCGGATGTCGGCGCGGGTGACCAGCGCCGGCAGCCGCCCCTCCAGCGCCGCCCGGACTTCTTCTCCTTCGCCGCGAATTTCGGCGGGGATGAGCGGCAGGCCGAACCGCGCGTAGAACTCCTCTTCGGTCGCCGCCGGCACGGCCAGATCAAGATCGCGCTCGGCGGCGATGCCACGAATCGCGTTGATGTGTGCGACCGATCCTGTCAGCCGCCACAGCAGGGATCCGGCCTCCGCGGGCCGGGGAAACCGCAGGCCGAGCTGCACGCGGTCGAACAACAAATACAAGCGACGTTCGCCGCGGTGCAGAACGCGGCCGACGTCCGGCAGGTGACTGAGCTCGTCGATGACGCCTTGCGGGTCGTCGGACGCAGCGACGATTTCCAGATCGCCGACCGTGTCGTCGCCGCGCCTCAGCGAGCCAACAGGCCATGCGGAGGCGACCGCCTCATGGCTCCTGAGACGCGCGATGATCGGATCGACGAGCGCGATCGCCCGGCCGAGAGAAATGCGGGGCAGGCCGGCGCGCAGCGAGGGCAGCGCGGCGGCGATGGCTTGTTCCGTCGCCTCGTCCAGGCCGGGAAGCGATCGGATCGCCTTCGCGTCAACGGCCGCGGCAAGGTCGGCGGCCGTCGTGGAGCCAAGCCCGTGATGCACGGCGCCGAGCTGTGCAAGCGTGACGGCGCCCGATTCGAAGAGCCAGCGCAGGTCGGCCGGCAGGTCGGCGATCGCGGACTCCATCAGCACCCAGGCCCCGGCGTCGTACATGTGCCGGAGCCGCTCGAGCAGCTGGGGATCGCCGTCAAAGGGGACGGACGGATCGACGAGCGGCCCCAGATCGAGGTCGGATTCGATGCCGCGCGCGCGCACCATCGCCGCGCCTCGCGACAGCATGGCCGCTTCTGCGGCGTCGCCGCGAATCGCGGCGACGATCGCGAGCCCGTCGAGAGTCTGATGCAGGGGAACGCCTGAATCGACAGGAATCGGGAGGCTAGCCTTTCAATGCGCCGGGTTCGGGCGGAGCCTGTTTGGGCGCGTCCTTGGTTTCGGTCGGAAGATTGGCGGCCAGCCATTCGACGATGCCGCCCTTGAGCGCCATCGCGCGATAGCCCTGACGTATCAGTTCCGCCGCGACGCGCGAGCTTGCCAGCTCGTTGGGATCGGAGTCATACACGACGATCGCGCGATCCCGTGGCAGCGACGGCGCCGGACCATCTCCCAGATAGCGAACCGCCCCGGGGAGCCGGACGGTGCTGTGTTCGTACGGGTACTTCAGGCGTGCGTCGACGAGCACCGGCGGGGCGCCTCCGTCGAGCTGCTGTTTGAGATCTTCTTTGGTGATTCGGGGAGCGGGCACGCGCAGCTATTGTCCACGGGCGCCGCGCGCAGTGTCAATGATCGGTGGCCGGTGGGGTGAGGTCCGGAGGTTCAGGCGTGTGCGACTTGACTCAGACGCTCGCCACGACCGGTGCCGCCGCGGGCGCCGTCTGCTTGCCCGCCGTCCCTCGATGCTTGGCGGCAGCGGCGGCCTCCTGACGGGCCTTTTGCTCGGATGGGCTCAGCGCCCAGCCGGGCGATCGTCGACCGCAGTGGATGCAACGGAGGTAGATTTCGCCCGGTTCGCATCGCACGCCGAAGTCGTGCTGGCCGGACAGATAGCATTGAAACAGGTTCCAGATCATGATTTCCGTCCAGCTTTGCTTGGGAGCCGCACCGGGGGCACAGCAAGAGAGGTGCCTTCGTCTGGCCGCGCTGGAAGTATCGGCACGACGACCGGAAACTTCTGGCCCTGGCCAGGAATTTCAGCAGGAAACGCGGCTGGTTCGCCAGGTGAGCGCTGTCTCGCATTGGGACACGAATTCGGGTTTTGGACGCAGAAATGTAAGCGCCTCGGCTGGGGGAAGAGAGGCAGGATGGGCTTAGTGCGTCATCGAGTAGACGAGCGCGTTGACTCCGAAGGCGTACCCATCGGGGGCGAATTGAAGGAAGTACCGGTGGTCGTCCCCCTCGCGCTCGAAGGCATCGCCGAAGTCCGTGTTGTGCGTCATCAACACCATGATCCGGCCGTCATCGTTCTTGATGGCCCGTACGTGCGGCTCGGCACTCAACGCGCCTCGTTCCGACGTCTGTCCGCCACTGTACTCCCAGAAGTTGATCGAAGGAATCTGGGAGATGTGTCTGATGTCGTACAGCACGTGAAAGAGCTGATGCTCGAGCGGGAGATCGACAATCGGAAAGTGCTCGGGCGGAAAGGCCTTTCCAACTTCTCGAGCCCAGATGCCGAAGGCGTAGTCGCTCCAGAAGTCGTCGGCCCAGAGGAAGCCACCTTTCAACCCGTAGTCGCGAAGCGCCGCAGCCTCCGCCTCATCGAAGTACGCGCCGCCCGGCTCCGTCATCATGATGAATGGACAGCGATAAAGCAGGGGATCGGTCAGCCGCAGCACGACGTGGTTATACCCATCGCGCTCGTCGCGCGTGACCGGTGTCTTCGTCAGCTCGGAGAGCCGGAACGTCAGATTGATATCCGCGCGGGGATAATCAACGCCCCAGCCGCCACCATCGCCGTCCGGTGAGTTCCGGAAGACGATACGGCAGAACAGGAATGCGCCATTGTAGTCCTCGGGCGTCATCATTTTCGGCGCCGGTCCGCGAAAGCGCCGGAACTGCGCGCTGGCGACGCCCGCCATGAGTGCGGCGAAGCAGAACGCCGCGAGAAGTCTCCGGTGGCGCCCGGCGAGCATGGGCCTAGTCTACATGGCTGGGCGGGCAAATCGACGTGGCTATTGCCGTGCTTCGAGGCGGCAGCGAACGATCGACGTCGTGAATTCGCGCGACCACGCCGGCCACCGGCGACGCCAGATCGGCACGGCTTCGAACGACCGGAATCGCAGCGGGCTGGCGGCCACCAGGCGTTCGAAGCGCGCGACGGTCATGCGGTTGATGCCGGCGTCGAGCAGCGACGTCTTCGGCTCCTTGCCCGGCAAGCCGGTCCGCCACGTCACCATCGCATGCTCTGAGAACACAAGGTGCGCCCACGGAAACACTGAAAAGAGGTGGCCGCCGTACGGGTGATACCACGGCGGACCAAAGGCGACGAGCACCGATCCGCCCGGTTTCAGAATCCGATGCATCGTCTCGAGAATCCCGGCAGGGTCTTCGTAGTGCTCAAAGGAATCAAGGGAGATGATCACGTCCGCGGCAGGATCGCCGTCGGTCCACCGCTCGGCAATGAGGCATCGATCCGTCACGCCCGCGGCCGCGACGCGTTCGGTGGCGCCAGCGAACCATCGGGGCCACGTCTCGAGGCCAACGACCCGCCCCGCGCCGCGTTCCGCGAGCTCGATCACTTCGTGACCTTCGCCACACCCGAAATCGACGACGACTTTGCCGCGGATCTCGTCCCAGACCTGCCGGCCCAGCAGTTGTTCGAGCTTGCTGGTGTGCTGGTACGCGGGTGGCACGCCGTCCGGCATCGCGGTCAGCTGGCCTGTCGAGTTGATCGTCGTGAGAAGACGAACGCCCAGAGTGCCGCCGATTAGCCCACTCATGGAAATGTCTTGGCCCTTGCAGGGCCATTGCGGCGGATGGAGCACAAGCTGTGCCGAGCGTCGAGGTCGCTTGCGCGATCGAGGGAGGGGTTGGCTTGCCAACCGTAGCTCTCGATCTTACAAGCGTGGCCTTCCTCCGCTCATGCTTCGGAGGGCAACCTTCGCGTGCGATCGAGAGCGAAGGTTGGTGGACGGCAGGAGGCTCGAACTCCCGACCTCCGCGTTGCGAACGCGGCGCTCTCCCAGCTGAGCTAGCCGCCCACTCTTCCGCCTCCGCTGAAGCTTCGGCGAGACTCGCCGTCGTGCTGCCAAAGGCGGGATGAAACACTGAGTGTAGCATGCGGAATTTCCCGCCAGCAACGCGAAGCCGCGTCCCTCTTTGTTATAGTCGGGGCGGATGAGTCCCATCAAAAGACTTGGTATTCTCACCGGCGGCGGGGATGCGCCAGGCCTCAACGCCGTGATCCGCGCCGTTGTCAAGGCCGCCTGGAACAGCGGAATCGGCTGCGTGGGCCTCGAAGACAGCTTCGACGGACTGCTGGAGTTCGATCGCTCGCGCATTCTGGCCCCACGCGATGTGACCGGCATCCTGCGGCTTGGCGGCACGATTCTGGGCACGATCAACTCCGGCAACCCCTTCGAGTCCGTCGTCACGACGTCCGACGGCCCGTGCGTCTATGCCGAGCGCGTGGTCGACATGTTTCACAAGATGGCGCTGGACGCGCTCGTCGTCATCGGCGGGGACGGAACGCTCGCGATCGGCCATCAATTCTGCCTGAGGGGCATTCCGCTGGTCGGCGTCCCGAAGACCATCGACAACGACATCGTCGGCACGACGAATTGCTTCGGGTTCGACACCGCCGTGGCGTTCGCGACCGATGCGATCGACCGTCTGCACACCACGGCCGAAGCCCACCACCGGATCATGGTCGTCGAGGTCATGGGCCGGTACGCCGGGTGGATTGCCCTCTATGCGGGTGTGGCCGGCGGAGCGGACGCCATCCTGATTCCGGAGATTCCCTTTGACCTCGACATCGTCGCCGAGCGGCTCCGTGCCCGCGAGAAGTGGGGCGCGAAGTTCAGCATCGTCGTCGTCGCCGAAGGCGCGTTTCCCAAGGGCGGGCAGGCGTCGCTCCTCGAGGCCGCCAACGAGGGCCATGTCGAGCGGCTGGGCGGCATCGCCGCGCAGCTGAGTCCGGCGCTGGCTGAGTTGACCGGCAAAGAGACCCGATCGGTCGTCCTCGGGCATCTGCAGCGTGGTGGCGCGCCGACGAGCTTCGATCGGGTGCTCGCCACACGGTTCGGCGGCAAGGCCGTCGAGCTCATCACGCATGGACAGTTCGGCACGATGGTCGCGTGGGATCCGCCCGACATCATCGCGCGCCGGCTGGAGGACGTGGTGGGCAAGACGAAGACCGTGCCGATGGACATCGACCTGCTGTTGACGGCGAGAGCTCTCGGCGTCACCTTTGGCGACTGATGAGGCGCAGCGCGTTCGACCGCACGGCCCGTCAGCTGGCTGCGATCGGCAAGCGGTTCTATTCCCGTGGCTGGGCGCTCGGCACGAGCGGCAACTTCAGCGCCGTGGTCGAGCGCAAGCCCCTGCGCGTCGCGATTACCGCCAGCTCGGTGGCCAAGGGTGCGCTCGCGCGCGCCGACATCCTGCAATGCGACGAGCGCGGCCGCGTGGTGGGCCGGCGCGGCAAGCCGTCGGCCGAGACGCTCCTCCATGTCGAGGTGGTCCGGCGGCGCGGGGCCGGCGCCGTGTTGCATACGCACTCGGTTTGGAGCACGATGCTTTCCGAGTCGTGGGCCGGGCGGACGGATGGCGCGCTCGTGATCGAAGGGTACGAGATGTTGAAGGGGTTGGCGGGCGTCGCGTCGCACGATCATCGCGAGGTCGTGCCCATCCTGGAGAACGATCAGGACATCCCTCGACTTGCGGTGCGTGTGGGGGAGACGCTCGACCGGCACCCGGACGCGCACGCGTTTCTCCTGCGTCGCCACGGTCTCTACACATGGGGCGAGACGCTGGCTGACGCGGAGCGGCATGTGGAAATCCTCGAGTTTCTCTTCGAGGTGGTCGGCCGCAGCACTCTCGACAGGGGCGCGGCGGATCCCTCGCGGATGCAAGGAGGCCTGGCATGGCGATCGTGAGAATTCCCCAGGAACAGCGCACGCTCAGCGACGAGCCGGCGATCGCGGCATATCTTGCCGGACGCGGAATCGATTTCGAGCGCTGGACGCCGAGCGCCCAGGTGCCGCAAGGCGCGACCGCCAACGACATCCTCGCCGCGTACGACGACAAGATCGCCGTCTTGAAACAGCGCGGAGGCTATGTGACCGCCGACGTCATCGACGTCACCGCGACGACGCCGGGGCTCGAGGCGATGCTCGCGAAATTCAATTCGGAACACTGGCACGACGAGGACGAGGTCCGCCTGATCGTCGAGGGCCGCGGTCTTTTTCACATTCACCCAGCCGACGGCGGGCCGGTCTTCGCCGTGGAAGTTGAAGCCGGCGATCTCATTCGCGTGCCGCGCGGCACCCATCACTGGTTCGACCTCTGCGGAGATCGGCGGATTCGCGCGATCCGGCTGTTTCAGGACGTGGCGGGCTGGACGCCGCACTACACGCAGAGCGGCGTCGATCGCGGATTTCAGCCGGTCTGCTTCGGGCCCACGTACTTCCCGCCGCCGATGCACGCGTGACATTTGGTCTTCGCGAGCACGGCGTCCAGGTCGTTCTGCTGGATATCGAGGGAACGACGACGCCGATCGCGTTCGTCTACGACGTCCTGTTTCCGTACGCGCGTGCGAGGCTGAACGCGTACTTGAGAGCGCACCTGGGGGAGGACGAGCTGCGCGACGTCGTCGCGACGCTCCGCGTCGAGTGGCAGGAAGACGCCGCCGCGAAACACCAACCGCCGCCGTGGGCGCTCGCCGACATTCCCGCCGCCGCGCGCTATCTCGAATGGCTGATGGATCGCGATCGGAAGTCGCCGGGCCTCAAGCGCATCCAGGGGCACATCTGGGAGCGTGGGTTCAAGTCCGGTGAGCTGCGAGCCGAGCTCTTTCCGGACGTCGCGCCGGCGTTCTCCCGGTGGAAAGGCGCAGGCATCGACATCGGCATCTATTCCTCAGGAAGTGTGCTCGCCCAGAAGCTGATCTTCAGCGAGCTGCTGTCGCACATCTCCGGATTCTTCGATACCTCGGTCGGAGCGAAGCGCTCGGTTGACAGCTATCGCCGAATCGCCGGTGAGTTCCGGCGGCAGCCGCAGCAGATTCTGTTTGTGTCGGACGTACCGGAGGAGTTGAATGCCGCCCGCGACGCGGGTTTTCAGGTGCTGCTCGCCGTGCGGCCGGGAAACAGGGCGATTGAAGGACCGGTGTCGATCGACGCGATCACGTCGTTCGACGCGATCACGTAGGCAGGCCTGAAGGCCTGCACTACTTACCCAGACGCTACCGACCCAGAAGGTCGGCGTCTTTCTTTTTCTGCGTCTCGTCGATCAGCTTGATGTGGTTGTCGGTGATCCGCTGGACCTCGTCAAGGCCCTTCCGCTCGTCGTCTTCGGAAATCTTGTGGTCCTTCAGGAGCTTCTTCAGGCGGTCGTTCGCATCCCGCCGGACGTTGCGGACCGTGTTGCGTCCTTCTTCCGTGAGCTTGTGGACGTGGCGGGACAGCTCCTTCCGGCGTTCTTCCGTCAACGCGGGAATCGGAATGCGGATGACCTTGCCGTCGTTCGCCGGATTGAGTCCCAGGTCGGACGCGCGAATCGCACTCTCGATCGCCTTGAGCTGCGACGGATCGAACGGCTGCGCGACGATGAGCGAAGGCTCCGGCACCGACAGGCCGGCGATCTGATTGAGCGGCATCTTCGAGCCGTACGCCTCCACGTGAATGCCGTCGAGGATCGTCACCGAGGCCCGGCCCGTCCGAACGCCGGCCAGTTCGTGCTTGACGTGCTCGAGCGCGACATTCATCCGTTTCGTCGATTCCGCGTAGAGCCCTTTCAGGTCGCTCGCATCCATGATTGATCTCCGGGACTGATCTCCGGCGTGAGGGAACTCAGGCGGTGACGAGCGAGCCCACGGGCTCGCCGGCGATCGCACGCCTGATGTTGCCCGGCGTTCTGAGATTGAAGACGACAATCGGCAGGCGGTTGTCCATGCACAACGAGATCGCGGTCGCATCCATGACCTTCAGACCCTGCTCGAGGACCTGCAGGTACGAGATGTGATCAAAGCGCGTGGCGGTCGGTTCGAGCATGGGGTCGGCCGTGTAGATGCCGTCGACCTTTGTCGCTTTCAGGATGACGTCGGCTTTGATTTCCATCGCCCGCAGGGCGGCCGCCGTGTCGGTGCTGAAGTAGGGATTGCCGGTCCCGCCGCCGAAGACGACGACGCGGCCCTTTTCGAGGTGGCGGATGGCGCGCCGGCGGATGAACGGCTCCGCGATCGCCCGCATTTCGATCGCGGTGACGACGCGGGTCACGACGCCCTGCTGTTCGAGCGCGTCCTGGAGCGCGAGCGCGTTGATGATCGTCGCGAGCATGCCCATGTAGTCGGCCGTCGCCCGATCCATCCCGCGGGCGCTGGCGGCCAGACCGCGAAAGATATTGCCGCCGCCGATCACGATGGCCGTCTCGACCCCCATGCTCTGGATGTCGGCGACGTCCCTGGCGATTTGCGTCGCCACGGCCGGATCGATGCCGTAGGTTTCCCCTCCCATGAGGGCTTCACCGGACAGTTTGAGGAGGATGCGTTTGTATGCGGGCGCAGGCGGGGCGGTCACGGCGGGACGATTATAGAGCAAAGGGCAGAGGGCATAAGGCATAGGGGAGTCCAGCCCCTGCCCTTTGCCCTCTGCTCTATGCCCTTTGCCCTTCTCTATTGTGCCGTTTCCCCGACTCTCAAGCGGGCGAATCGCGACACGGTGATCGTCCCGCCGAGGGCCTTTGACGCGGCCGCCAGCACGGCCGCCACGGTCGTCTTCGGATCGCGGATGGACGGCTGATCCGGCAGGACGACCTGCGCGTAGAAGCTGCCGAGTTTCCCTTCGATGATCTTGTCGAGCACATTGGCCGGCTTCTTCGAGTCTTCCATCTGAGCGCGGTAGATCGCCCGTTCCTTCTCGAGTACGTCGGACGGAACCCCTTCCCGCGAGACGTACGTCGGGCTTGACGCCGCGATCTGCATCGCGATCTCCTTGACGAGCGTGGTGAACTCGTCGCGCTTCACGATGTCCGGCGTGGTGCCCGCGAACTCCACCTGCACGCCAATCTTGCCGCCCATGTGGATGTACTGGCCGACGTAGCCCTTGCCCGCATACCGCACGACGCGGGGCGCGGCCATGTTCTCGCCCAGTTTGCCGACGACCGGCTTGAGCAGCGCGACGACCGGGCCGTTCGCGTCGGTCAGCCACGCGTCGTTTGCCGCGTCTCCGGCCTTCTCGACCGCGTCGATGACGTCCTGAATCAGCTTCTGGAAGTCTTCGGTCCGCGCCACGAAGTCCGACTCGCAATTGACCTCGACGAGGACGCCGCTCGAGTGGTCGGGCGACACACGATGGCCGATCAACCCTTCGCTCGTCGTCCGGCCGGCCTTCTTCGCCGCGGACGCGAGGCCGCGCTTGCGGAGAATCGTGGTGGCCTCCTGGAAGTCGCCGTTGGCCTCGCTGAGTGCGGCCTTGCATTCCATCATCCCCGCGCCCGTCTGGTCGCGGAGCTTCTTCACGTCTGCTGCGGTAATAGCCATGGTCGTGTCAGCAAAAAAATAGGGCAGAGAGCACAGGGCATAGGGCAGGCTGCCCTTTGCCTTCTGCCCTTTGCCCTTGAAACGTTATGCCGACGCGGGGGCGGCTTCGCGCGGACGTCGAGGCGCGCGCGGTGGGCGGCTGTCGCCAGCGGCGTCGCCACCGCCGGACGCGTCGCGGCCGCTGTCGGCCTCGGCGCTTTCCTTCAGCCCCCGTCCGCTCAGCACGGCATCCGCGATCCGCGAAGCGAAGAGCCGGATGGCCCGCAGCGCGTCGTCGTTGCCGGGAATGACGTACTCGACTTCGTCCGGATCGCAGTTGGTGTCGACAATGCCGATGACGGGAATCTTGAGTTTCCGCGCCTCGTCGACCGCAATCTGTTCTTTCTTCGTGTCGACGATGAAGACGGCGTCGGGCAGCCTGGACATCCCGCGGATGCCTTCGAGGTTCTTCGTCAGCTTGCGGCGCTCTTTCTCGTTCCTGGCGATTTCCTTCTTCGAGAGCGTGTCGTACCGGCCGTCGGTCGCCATCGCTTCGATGTCGCGCAGGCGGCCGAGGCTCCGCTGAATGGTGGCGAAGTTGGTCAGCAGGCCGCCCAGCCACCGCTCGTTGACGTAGTACATGCCGCAGCGGACGGCCTCTTCGGCAATCACGTCCTTCGCCTGCCGCTTGGTCCCGACGAAAAGGATCGTTCGACCTTCCGCGGCAAGGCGCCCGACAAACTCTTCGGCTTCCCGGAACAGCTTGAGCGTCTTGCCCAGGTCCAGGATGTAGATGCCGTTGCGCTCGCCGAAGATGTATTGCTTCATCTTCGGGTTCCACCGCTTCGTCTGGTGACCGAAGTGAACTCCGGCCTCCAGCAGATCCTTTAACGCGATCGCGACCAAATGGCCTCCCTTACCGTTTACTGAACTGGAAGCGTTTCCGCGCTCCCGCCATGCCGTACTTCTTGCGTTCCTTGGCGCGCGCGTCGCGCGTCAGGAGCCCTTCGTTCTTCAACGCCTTCCGCAGTTCGGCGTTGTACGCGACCAGCGCGCGCGCGATGCCGAGCCTGACCGCGCCAGCCTGGCCGGACACGCCGCCGCCGGCCACCGTGGCCAGCACGTCGAACTTGTCGCCCGTCTCGGTCAGCACCAGCGGGATCCGGATTTGAGTCCGAAGCGCTTCGGTGGGGAAGAACGATTCGAATGTCCGGTGATTGACGCTGATGGCCCCTGACCCGGGACGAAGGAAGACGCGGGCCGTTGATGTCTTCCTCCGGCCCGTTGCGTAGTACTGCGCTGCTGCCACGGTTACGCGACCTCAATCTTGGTGGGTTTCTGCGCCGCGTGCGGATGATCCGGACCGGCGTACACCTTCAACTTGCGGTACATCGCTTCGCCCAGCTTCGTCTTGGGCAACATCCCGCGCACGGCGTCTTCGACAATGCGCTCGGGATGCCGCTGGCGGACGATCCGCGCCCGCGTTTCGCGCAAGCCGCCTTCGTAGCCGCTGTGCTGGCGGTAGATCTTCTGATCCTCTTTACGCCCCGTCAGCTTCACCGTCGCCGCGTTGACGACGACCACGTGATCGCCGGTGTCGATGAACGGCGTGTACGTCGCCTTGTGCTTGCCTTGAAGGATGCGCGCCGCCCGCGTGGCGATGCGGCCCAGCACTTGTCCGTTCGCGTCGATGAGATGCCAGCGATCGCTATGCGCGGCGCCGGCTATGAACGTAGACATTCCCGAAAATTCCTTCCCCGAAAGCGAACCTTTGTGGTTGGGGGTGGCAGCGCGCGCAACCGAGCCAGATGGCTCCTCGGCCCGGCCCTGTCCGACAACGACAAACCCTAATGATATGAACGTGTCCCGGGAGTGTCAAGCGCGGACGAGCTTCGTCCGATAAACACGTCTGGCAGGCGACCGCGTCCTTCGATTGGCAAGGCCCGTCGAGATCCGTGATCGCCTGACGGAACTGTAACCGAACTGCCAACTCGACGACGCTCCGGTATTGCAGTTCTGACCACGCAGACCCGATTTTGGGCAGCTTTGACCGTGGTGCGACGTGGTATCGCCTTTGCGGGACGGCCCTAGCGCTTGTGAACGGCGCCGCCGCGGTCCGCAGGCTTAACGACTGACAGGACAAGACGTGTTTGGTCTGACAAAAAAATCGAAAGCCGTCGTGGGGCTCGACATCGGGTCGAGCGCCGTCAAAGCGGTCGAACTGAAGCCCGCCGGGAAGGGCTTCCGTGTCGTCGCCCTGGCCAGCGAGCCCGTGCCCCCCGACAGCATCGTCGACGGCGCGATCATCGACGGCGCAGCCGCCGCCGACGCCATCCGCCGGCTGTTCGAGAACAAAGCCTTCAAGACGAAGGAAGTCGCCGCGTCGCTGTCCGGCAACGCGGTCATCGTCAAGAAGATCAGCCTGCCGGTGATGACGGAAGCCGAGCTGAGCGAGTCCATCTACTGGGAAGCGGAGCAATACATTCCGTTCGATATCCAGGACGTCAACATCGATTATCAGATTCTGGATCCCGGCACCGGCCCCGACTCGAAGGGGACGATGGACGTGCTGCTGGTCGCGGCGAAGAAAGAGAAGATCGCCGACTACACAGGCGTCATCGCCCAGGCCGGGCGCGTGCCGGTGGTCGTGGACGTCGATGCGTTTGCGCTGCAGAACGCGTACGAGACCAACTACGGCCTCGATGCGGAGTCGGTCACCGTGCTGCTGAATGCCGGTGCGAGCGCGATCAACATCAACATCCTCGCCGGCGGTCAGTCGGTCTTCACCCGCGACATCTCGGTGGGCGGCAATGCCTACACCGAAGCCGTGCAGAAAGAACTCAACCTGCCGTTCGAAAGTGCTGAACAACTGAAGAAGGGCGAGCCCGTCGAAGGGCACACCTTCGAAGAGGCGCAACCGATTCTCCAGGCGATGACCGAAAACGTCCTGCTGGAAATCCAGAAGACCTTCGACTTCTTCAAGGCGAGCGCCACCTCCGACCGCATCGACCGCGTGCTGCTGAGCGGCGGCGCGTCGCGCGTCGACGGGTTTCAGAAGGCGCTCGAAGATCGATTCGCGACGGTCATCGAGCCGTTCAACCCGTTCCAGAAGGTCGCGTTCGACCCGGGGAAGCTGGGCATTGCGAATCCCGAGGCCGTGCTGCCGGCGACTGCCGTCGCTGTCGGGCTCGCGCTGAGGAAGGCAGGCGACCGATGATTCGCATCAACCTCCTTGCCGCCGAGCGCGAGGGCAAGAAGAAGAAGGCGACATTCCAGTCCGGCCAGAAGGCCACCATCGCCTGCAGCCTCGTGCTGGTGCTGACGGGCGTGGTGATTGGCTGGCGCTACATGGCCATTTCCAGAGAATCGACCAAGCTCGACGAAGACATTGCCAAGGCGCAGACCGAGGCGACGCGCCTGCACGCCGTCATCCAGCAGGTGCAGTCGTTCGAGCAGCAGAAGGCGCAGCTCCAGCAGCGCGTCGTGCTGATCGAGCAGCTCCGCAAGAGCCAGACCGGCCCCGTGCACATGCTCGACCAGGTCAGCCGATCGATGCCGCCGATGCTGTGGCTCACGAACCTGAAGCAGGACGACAGCGGGATCACGATCGACGGACGAAGCACGACGCAAACCGGCGTGTCGGACTTTGTGGGGAACCTCGAGGGATCCGGCTACTTCAAGAAGTCGGTGGACATCCTCGTCAGCGAAACCCAGGCCGTTACCCAGGCGCCCGGTCAGGTGGTCAAGTTTTCGGTGAAGGGCGTGTTTCAGACTCCGGGAGAGGCCGCGGCGGCACCGGCAACTGTAGCGAAAAATGCGGCAAAACCGAAGTAAAGCCCACTTGTCGAGACCCCGATACGGCTGGATGACGATATGGAGCTGAGTCTTACACGACTGCCGTGGTACGGCCAGGTTGGCGCATTCGTGCTGCTGGCGATTGGCGGCGTCGGAGCCTTCGTCTACTACTACGAGATGCCGGCGCGCGCGGATTTCGCTTCGCGTGAGTCGCAGCTCGAGGGCCTGCGCAAGGACATCTCGATGGGTGTCAACACGGCCCGGAAGCTCCCGGAATTCCGGAGGCAGGTGACGGAACTCGAGGCGCGGCTCGCGAACCTCAAAGCGGTGCTGCCCGAGGAGAAGGACGCGGCCGACCTGCTGCGCCGCATGCAGACCGTGGCGACGCAGTCGAACCTGTCGATCAAGAGTTTCAAACCCGCTCCGACGGTCACCAAGCAGCTGCACGCCGAATGGCCGATCAACCTCGAGCTGGAAGGTACGTATCACAACCTCGCCATCTTCTTCGACCGCGTCAGCAAGTTCACGCGCATCGTCAACATCAGCGGGCTTGATGTGAAAGGAAAAGACAGGCCTGATGGCAACCTGACGATTTCGGCTTCCTGTGTCGCGACGACGTTCGTGCTCCTCGAGCGGCCCAGTGCAACGAAACCGGGCGCGAAGGGCGCGGGCGCGACCGCTCCGAAGGGCACATAACGTGCGCATCCTGACTTTCGTCATCTTCCTTGCGTCGGCGACGGCCATTGCCGGCGCGCAGAAGACAGCGGCATCGCCGGAAGCCGCGGCGCCCGCCAGCGCCGCGGCGCCGACGCCAGACACGACGCCGAAGCCGGCGACGCCGGAAAGCTACGCCTACGACCCGGCCGGGCGACGCGATCCGTTTATGACCCTGCTCGGCACCGGATCCGGCCCGACGTCGAGGAAGGGCGAAGGTCCGTCGGGCATCGCGGTCGCCGAGATCTCGGTTCGAGGAGTGCTGCAGAGCCGCAACGGCCTGATTGCCATGGTGCAGGGGCCGGACAACAAGACGTACATCGTGCACCAGGGAGATAAGTTGCTCGACGGTTCTATCAAGACGATCACCACACAGGGACTCGTCATCGAGCAGGACGTTAACGACCCGCTCTCGGTTGTCAAACAGCGCGAAGTCCGGCGGCTGTTGCGAGGGCTTGAGGACCCCAAGTGAAAGCCATAAAGGGCTATGCCCTGGTTCTTGCCGTGGTGCTGGCGGGGGGATTCGTCGCCGCGTCCAGCCCCGAATCACACTCCGCGACGACGAACGTCGTCCGACTGAAGGCGATCAGTTCGCGCGTCACGAGCAACGGCACGTCGCTCGTGATCGAAGCGAGTGAACCGGTGCCGTACGTCGCGACGCGTCCGGATCCGCTGACGCTCTACATCGACTTCCGCAACGTCGCGGCCGACGGGCTCACCAGTGTGCTCGCTGCCGTGACCAAAGGTCCGATCGAGGGCGTGGCCGTCGAGCCCGCCAATCCGATCGGCGAAGGCAGTCCGCGGGTCCGGGTGCGACTGTCTCAACCGGTCGCGCATCACGTCCGCGCCGAGCGCAACACGGTCGTCATCGACTTCGAGAAGACCGCGGCCAAGGTGGCTCCGTCCGTCGTCCAGACGCCTGCTCGCACACAAACCCCGACGCCGGCGCCGGACGGCATGCAGTCGCTGGTGATGTCGAACCGGGCGGCGGTCGATCCGATTTCCGCGCTGGGTCTCGATCGCACCGAACGATCCGACCGCCGCGCGAATCCGGCCGGACTGCTGCTCGCGGCCCAGGCCGGCGCTGCGCAGCCGGCAGCCCCACAGCAGCCGCCGCCGGCGCAGCCGGCACCGGATCAAATCGGCGCGGCGCGCTCCGGTACACGCCGCTTCTCGGGCAATCCGGTCAGCCTGGACTTCCAGGGCGCGGATCTGAGGGCCGTGCTCCGCACGTTCTCGGAAATCAGCAGCCTCAACATCGTCATCGACCCAGCGGTCAGCGGATCGGTCGACGTGGCGCTCAGGGACGTGCCCTGGGATCAGGCGCTCGACATCATCCTGCGCGCGAACAAGCTGGGGTACATCGTGGACGGCACGATCGTCCGCATCGCCCCGCTGTCGGTGCTCTCCGATGAGGAATCGCAGCGCCGCAAGCTGACCGACGAACAGGCGCTGGCCGGGGAAATCCGCGTGCTCACGAAGATGCTGAGCTACGCGAAGGCCGAAGAGTTGAAACCGCTGCTGCTCAAGAGCGCGCTCTCGCCGCGCGGCAACGTCGAAGTCGACGGCAGGACCAACACCCTGATCATCACCGACCTGGCCGATCGATTGACGACCGCGAGCGACCTGATCAACACGCTCGACAAGGCGCAGCCGCAGGTGGAAATCGAGGCACGGATCGTCCAGGTCAAGAAGACGTTCCAGCGGACGCTCGGCGTGCAGTGGGGCTTCAACGGCGCGGTGAGTCCGGCGCTCGGCAACACGACCAATCTGGCCTTCCCCAACAGCGGATCCCTCAGCGGAGCGCAGGGCGGCACCGTTGGCGGCGTGCCGACGGCCGTCAACCTGCCCGTGCCGGCGCCGAACAGCGGCATCGGGCTGCAGCTTGGTTCGGTCAACGGCGCGTTCAACCTCGACGTCGCGCTGACGGCGCTCGAGTCGACCGGCAACGGCCGCGTGCTGTCCACTCCGCGCGTGTCGACGCAGAACAACGTCGAAGCCGAGATCAAGCAGGGCACACAGATTCCGATTCAGACGGTGGCCAACAACACGGTGACGGTGCAGTTCAAGGACGCCGCGCTCGTGCTGAAGGTCACGCCGCAGATCACCGCGGCCAACACGGTCATCATGAAGATCGCGCTCGAGAACGGCCAGGCCGACTTCACGAAGGCGGTGAACGGCATTCCGCCGATCAACACGCAAAGCGCGAACACCTCCGTCCTGGTCAACGACGGGCAGACGACGGTGATCGGCGGCATCTACCTGAGTTCGGAGCAGTACCAGACGGATCGCACGCCCGGACTCGGCAGGATTCCCCTGATCAACTGGCTGTTCAAGCGCGATTCCACGATCGACGACAGCACGGAGCTGCTGATCTTCATTACACCCCGGATCACGAAGAGCTAGCGGGCATGACTATGAGTCGCATGCGTATCATCACCAGCATTCTGACGGCCGCGGCGCTCGCGGCGGCGGTGTCGTGCGGCAGCGCCGTACGGACCGGCAGCTCGCCGGTGTTTCTCGTGATCGACACCCTCACCGCGAGCCGCGGGGGGGCATCCTCCAGCCAGGCTTCGGCCGTCCTGAGCTCCGACGTCCTGACTCTCGTGACGACGGGCGGCACCTGCACGACGAACAACCCCTGCCCGACGCTCTTCGGCGACGGGGGCAACGTCACGTTGAGGCTGGCGCCGAAAGACATCGGCACCCCTGCGTCCCCAGCCACACCGACGTCCAACAACGAGGTCCTCATCACCAGGGTGCACGTCTCGTATCGCCGCACGGACAACCGCAACGTGGAGGGCGTGGACGTGCCGTTCTCGTTCGACACGGCGGCCACGGGGACCGTGCCGGCAACGGGCTCGCTCACCCTCGGGTTCGACCTCGTTCGTTCGCAGGCCAAACAGGATCCGCCGCTCATGGCGCTCGAGAGCAACGGCGTCGTGATCTCGACGATCGCGGACGTGACCTTCTACGGCCAGGACCGAACGGGTAACAACATCAACGCGACGGGCTCCATCGCGGTGAATTTCGCCAACTGGGGAGACTAGGCCATCATGAGGACCTTCACCCGCGCCGTGGCCGCAGCCGCCGCGCTCCTCGCGAGCTCGGCTTGCGTCGTGCACAACACCGATGTGCCGACGCCAGCGGGCCCTTCCGAGACCGCCCTTTCGCTGAAGATGACGATGACGCCCGATGCCATCAGCCAGGATGGCGCGTCTCAGTCGGCCGTCGGCGTGCAGGCGTTTGACGCGGCTGGGAAGCCGGTAGCTGGGCTGGTTGTCCGGCTCGACATGGCCGTGAATGGGGTCGTCGGCGATTTCGGGTCGTTTTCCGCGCGTTCTCTCGTGACCGGCACCGATGGCAAGGCGCTCGCCGTCTACACGGCGCCGCCCCCGCCCAGCGCCGGCGGTCTGGGCACGACGGTCACCATCGTCGGCACGCCAACCGGCACGAACGCCGGCGGCACCAACTTCTTTACGACGCAGATCCGGCTCACGCCGGTCGGTTCCGTGCCGCCGGTACAGGGTGGGCCATCGGGCGTGCCTCCGCCGAACGCGAGCTTCACGGTCTCGCCGTCAGCGCCGGGCGTCGGAGACAGCGTCTTCTTCAACGCCGGGACGTCGTCGGCGGCAGCCGGTCACACGATCACGTCCTACTCGTGGACATTCGGCGACGGTGGCACGGCGAGCGGCGTCACCACGAGCCACGCCTTCACGGCGGCCGGTTCCTACAACGTGCAGCTGAAGGTCACCGACGACGTCGGCCAGAGCACGACGTCGGCGCCCAGCGTCGTCAGTGTCGGCACGCCGCCGTCACCCTCGGCGAACTTCACGGCGTCGCCGGCGCTGCCGATCATCGGCACGGCGATCGTGTTCGACGCCTCGTCGTCGAGCACGGCGCAGGGCCAGACGATCGCGAAGCTCGACTGGAACTTCGGCGACGGCTCGCCGATCATCTCCTGCCCGGGCGATCCGACCTGCGTGGGAACGCGGATCATCACGCACACGTACGGCTCGGCGGGCACCTTCATCGTCAACCTTGTTATCACCGACAGCGCCGGTCGAATCGGGTCGCACAACGCGCCGGTGAACGTTGCCACGGGCAACCCGTCAGCCGTATTGGTCATCAACAAGACCGGCGGCAACAACATCTTCGCGGATGGCAGCGGCTCCCTTGGATTTACGGCGATTACGACCTACCGCTTCATCTGGGGAGATGGCACGGCAGATCAGGTGGGTGCTGCCTCGGGAGGCGCTCATGCGTATGGCGCCGCGGGAACTTACGTCGTCACTCTGAGAGTCACCGACACGCTTGGCCGGCAGGGCTCGGCGACGGCAAGCGTCACTGTTCCGTAGGCTGTGTCCGACAATCCGCGGATAGAAAGCCTTCGACGACGGGTCCAGCAGGACCCGTCGTCGATTGCGTTTGCGCAGCTCGCCGAAGAGTACCGCCGCGCGGGACAACTGCAGGAAGCGGTCGACACGTCCCGGGCCGGCCTCGAAATTCACCCCGCGTATCACTCAGCCCGCGTGACGCTCGGCCGGGCGCTCCTCGAGCTCAACCAGTTCGAGGACGCGCAGCGCGAGCTCGAGCAGGTCCTGAAGAGCGCGCCGGAGAATCTCGCGGCGATCAAGGGCCTCGCGGAGGCCCATCACAAGCAGGGCTCGCTCGTCGCCGCGCTAGAGCAGTACCGGGCGGCCCTGGCGATCGCACGTCACGATCCCGACCTCGAGCATGCGGTGAAGGACCTGGCGCACCGAGTCGAACTGGAGTCGCCGCCCGCCGAAATCCGTGCAACCGTCGAGCTGAGCGACTCGCGGCCTGAGGTATCATCCCCCCCGCTCGCAGCCGTCCTGTGGCCGGTCGACGACGCCGTCCAACCAGGGAAGGCGCGGGCGCTTGCCACGGTCGCCGCTCTCGAGCAGTGGCTTCACGCCGTCCATGTTGCACGCGCGCAGCGTTGCGCTTAGCCGCCGACACAACCTGGTCCGGGAAGCGGCCGCGCGTCATTCCGTCGATGCGCTGGTCGTCACCTCGCGGTCCAACATCTTCTATCTAACGAATTTCACGGGCAGTTCGGCGATCGCCGTGCTGACGCCGGACCGGCTGCACTTCGTCACGGATTTTCGATACGTGACCGCCGTCGAAAGCCTCCAGCAATCAGAGGACGCCTGTCCCAGCCTCGAGCTGACCGTCGTGGACGGCAGCTACGATGCGACGCTCTGCAAACTGCTTGTGTCGCTGAACGTCCAACGCGTGGGCTTCGAAGCCGCGCACGTCGTCGTCAGCCGCTACAACTGGCTCGTCAACCAGCTGGGCAGCGGACCGGCGGCGCCCGCGCTCGTGCCGACCGAGCACATCGTCGAACGGCTGCGGGTGCGAAAGGACGAGTACGAGATCGAGACGTTCCGCGAAGCGGCCCGGCGATTGTCGGCGGTTGCACGAGGCGTCTTCGAGGAAGTCAGGGCGGGCCGGACGGAACGAGACATCGCGCGCGCGATTGACGCCCGCATTCTCGACGGCGGTTTCGAGCGCACCGCGTTCGAAACGATCGTCGCAAGTGGGCCTCAGGCGGCGCTTCCGCACGCGCATCCGAGTGAGCGAACATTAGGCGAAAACGACTTGGTGGTGCTGGACTTCGGAGGCGTCTACCGCTCATACTGCGTCGACCTTACCCGGACCGTCTCGGTCGGCCGGGCGTCCGGCCGGGCTCGGGAGGTGCACGCGGCAGTGCTCGAAGCCCACGATCGCGCAATTCAGGCGGTCGCTCCAGGCCGGTCGCGGTTCGCCATCGATGCGGCGGCCCGCGACTCGCTGGCCGCCCGCGGGCTCGGTGAAGCCTTCGGACATGGAACAGGGCACGGGCTCGGTATCGAGATTCACGAAGATCCCCGGATCACGCGGCGCACGGGCGATGCCGCGGCGGCCCCTGGGAAAGAAGTCAAAGAAGTAAAAGAAGTCAACGAAGTAGATGAAGCGGTCGCCGCCGGGATGGTGTTCACGATCGAGCCCGGGGCATATCTGCCGGGCTGGGGTGGCGTGCGAATCGAAGACGACGTGCTGGTCACGGAACACGGCGTCGAACTCCTCACGAACGTGACGACGGACCTATTGGAACTGTGAATCTGGACGACGTCAGAGAAATCCTCGAGTTGATGCGGGAGAACGGGCTCTCCGAGTTTGAAATCGAACGCGACGGCCTCAAGTTGCGGCTTCGCAAAGACTCCACGGGGAGCGTGGTTTCGGCGCCGATCGTCGCGGCGGCGTATACGCAGAGCGGAATCGGCCCGCAGGCGGCGGCTCCAGCCGCCCCGGCGGTCGCGTCTCCGGCTCCGCCGGAGGCCGGTGGGGCTGAAATCGAGCTCGCCGTCGTGAAGTCGCCGATTGTCGGCACGTTCTATCGATCGTCGGAACCGGGCGCGGCCGCCTTCGTGGAGATCGGGACGAACGTGAAGAAGGGCCAGGTGCTCTGCATCATCGAAGCGATGAAGCTGATGAACGAGATCGATTCCGAGTACGACGGCGAGATCGTCAACGTCTACGTCGAGAACGGGCAGCCCGTGCAGTACGGCGAGCGGCTCTTCGCGATCAGGACGGCATGAGGGTACGTAGTGTCCGCCTTTAGGCGGACTTTCCTATGTTTAAGAAGATTCTGATCGCCAACCGCGGCGAAGTCGCCCTGCGAATCATCTACGCGTGCCGCGAACTCGGCATCAAGACGGTCGCGGTGTACTCCGAGGCCGACGAGAACTCGCTCCACGTCAAGTTCGCGGACGAGGACGTCTGCATCGGGCCGGCGCGAAGCGCGGACAGCTACCTGAACGTGCCCGCTGTGATCAGCGCGGCCGAGATCACCGGCGCCGACGCGATTCACCCCGGCTACGGGTTCCTGTCCGAGAGCGCGTACCTCGCGGAGGTCTGCGCCGCCTGCCACATCAAGTTCATCGGCCCGGATCCCCAGGTTATCCGGCTGATGGCCGACAAGGCGCGGGCCCGCCGCGTCATGCGCAAGGCCGGCGTGCCGATTCTGCCGGGCAGCGAAGGCCCGATCGAGAGCGAAGACAAGGCCATCAAGATCGCGAAGGACATCGGCTATCCCGTCATCATCAAGGCGACGGCAGGCGGCGG
>Ga0326726_10000771_pt1 | contig 29393 bp, 25 predicted proteins | sample MHFenrmetagenome_2_FD_207603 | JGI IMG/M metagenome (GOLD analysis project Ga0326726, IMG submission 207603) | Lab enriched peat soil microbial communities from Michigan Hollow, Ithaca, NY, United States - MHF15MN | ecosystem: Environmental > Terrestrial > Soil > Wetlands > Peat | place: USA... | reverse complement strand
GAGCAGATAGAACAGTCGAAGGTGAAAACCATCTTTGCCTATGAGTCGATGCCGGAAGTCATGCAGATGACGAAAATAGGCAATTATGTCGTGTCGGGAGACGGAAGCGGTATGCCCGATATCGTCAAAAAGGTGGCAAAAATGCTGGTAAAGGGACGCGATGAGGATGCGCTTTACGGCTACATGAAGCTGCTGAAAATAATGCGCACAATGCTTCCGCTGATCCCGAAAAAGGCCAAGGATTTCAAGAACTGGATGCAGGTCTACACATACTGGATGAACCCGACCGCCGACAACCTGGCATCGATGTTCAATTACATCATGGCCGAATACTTCGAGGTCGGCGTCAAAGTCGAAAAGGTTCAGGAAGTACCAACCATGGGCTTCTACCATCCGGATGCGCCGGAATACCAGAAAGATCTGCACCATTACGAAAAATGGCTGCACAAACATAAGAAGGGTTCTGAAAAAAACAGAAACATCGGCCTGCTCTTCTTCCGCAAGCATCTTTTGCAGGAGAAGGAATATATCGACAATACAATCCGCGCCATCGAGGCCAAAGGGCTCAATCCCCTGCCGGTCTTTGTGATGGGTGTTGAGGGACATGTTGCCGCCAGAGAGTGGTTTACCCATAATAACATCGACATGCTCGTCAACATGATGGGCTTCGGTTTTGTGGGAGGCCCCGCAGGCGCAACCACTCCGGGAGCGTCCTCAGCAGCACGCGATGAGATTCTCGGCAAGATCAATGCTCCATATGTAGTTTCACAGCCTCTCTTTATACAGGATTTCACTTCATGGAAATCGCAGGGCGTTGTACCGCTGCAATCGGCCATGACCTATTCACTGCCTGAAATGGACGGCGCAGTATGCCCTGTAGTGCTCGGCGCCATTAAGGATGGACGCCTGCAGACTGTTCCGGATCGTCTCGACAGGCTTGCCGGGCTTGCCAAAAAGTTTTCAGAGCTTCGCCAGGTCTCCAACAGGGATAAAAAAATTGCCCTGGTAGTCTACGACTATCCGCCGGGTATGGGTAAAAAGGCCAGCGCAGCACTGCTCGACGTACCGAAAAGTATCTACAATATCCTGTTGTCGCTTAAGGCCGAGGGCTACAATGTCGGCGAGCTGCCGGATTCTGCAGAGACGCTGCTTGCAATGCTCGACAAATCCACTGATTACGAAATTCAGGCACATGAGCAGGATTGCTTTGCCATTGACCGCGAAACCTTCAACAGCATCACCAGCTCAAGGGAGCGCGAACGCATTGAAGGCCGCTGGAGCGGTTTCCCCGGCGAAATTGGACCGATCAAGCCTGATAAACTCTTTATCGGCGGTCTGACGCTCGGTAACGTTTTTATAGGTGTTCAGCCGCGTCTGGGCATCCAGGGCGATCCCATGCGCCTGCTCTTTGACAAGGAGAACACACCGCACCATCAGTATATCGCCTTCTACCGCTGGATCAGCCGTATATTCGGAGCTAACGCTCTGGTACACATCGGCATGCACGGAACGGCGGAATGGATGCCCGGCCTTCAGCTCGGCGTAACCGGCGACTGCTGGTCCGACGCACTGCTGGGCGAAGTGCCGCATTTCTATATCTACCCGATCAACAACCCGAGCGAAGCCAATATTGCCAAACGCCGCGGGTACGCCACCATGATATCGCACAACATCCCTCCGCTTGCACGAGCCGGACTTTACAAGGAGCTCCCTGCATTCAAGGAGATGCTGAATGATTACCGCGAGCGCGGTCTTGAAAAAATCGTGGATGTTGAGACAGAAGAGGTCATTATCACCAAAGCGCAGCAGCTCAACCTGACTGATGACTGCCCCCGCGTTGAAGGAGAGACGTTCCAGGACTATATCAGTCGTCTCTACACCTATATGATGGAGCTTGAAGGACGCCTGATCTCCAACTCGCTGCATGTCTTCGGCGAAACGCCGAAGCTTGAAACCCAGGTAACCACCATTACCGAATACCTGAAGGTTCGCGGCAATGAACGCTCGCTGCCATCAATCATCATGCAGGCCGTTGGTGAAGATAAATCCTTCGGCGATTACGCAACATTGGCCACTCGAGCCCGAAAAGGTGAACCGTCTGCACTTAAAGTGCGCGAAAGGATCGACGAGCATACAAGGGAGTTTATCGAAAAATCTATTTTCGGCCAGACCAACCCGACGACGGTATTCAGCAACATTACCGGCGGCGGGAAAGCAACACAGGAGATGGCAGAAGCCATCAACAGCGCCTTGCAGGATGGTGTTGCGCTGAAGCGGGCATTGGAAGACAACCGCAATGAGATGAAGGGCTTCCTTCGTGCCATATGCGGTGAATACATTCCTTCGGGCTCCGGCGGCGACCTGGTACGCGACGGTGCAGGCATTCTGCCGACCGGACGCAACATCCACGCTATTGACCCGTGGCGCATTCCTTCTGAACTTGCCTTCAAGCGCGGCAAACAGATCGCCGACTCCATTATCACACGCCATGTGGAAGAGAACAACGGCGAGTACCCTGAAACAATAGCCCAGGTACTCTGGGGCCTTGATACCATCAAGAGCAAGGGCGAAGCCGTTGCCGTGATCATTCATCTCATGGGTGCCGAACCGGCCTACGACGCACAGGGCAAAATCAGCCACTACCGCCTTGTTCCTCTCGAAAAACTCGGTCGCCCGAGAATCGATGTACTGATCCAGATCAGTTCGATCTTCCGCGACACCTTCGGCGTACTTGTCGATCACCTCGACAAGCTGGTCAAGGATGCTGCAAAAGCCATCGAGCCTCATGAAATGAACCACATCAAAAAGCATGTTGATGCGGCATTGAAAGAGGGCAAGGATTTCGAGAGCGCTACCTCACGCCTCTTCACCCAGGCACCCGGAGCATACGGTTCACAGGTTGAAGAGCTTGTTGAGGATTCTGCATGGGAGTCGGAAGAGGACCTCGATAACATGTTCATCAAACGTACCGGTTTTGCCTATGGCGGCAACCGTTACGGCGATCAGCAGTCGGATATCCTGAAAGGACTTCTCAGCACCGTTGACCGTGTTGTACAGCAGGTTGACTCAGCTGAATTCGGCATAACGGATATTGACCGTTACTTCTCCTCATCCGGGGCACTGCAGCTCTCAGCTCGCCGACGCAACCCGAAAGGAGACAATGTAAAACTGAACTACGTCGAGACCTTCACTGCCGATGTTAAAATCGACGATGCAGACAAAGCATTGAAAGTAGAATTCCGTTCGAAGCTGCTCAACCCGAAATGGTTCGAGACCATGCTTGACCAGGGACACAGCGGAGCAGCCGAAATCAGCAACCGCTTTACCTACATGCTTGGCTGGGATGCCGTCACCAAGGGTGTAGACGACTGGGTATACAAAGAGGCTGCCGAAACCTACGCGATGGACCCGAAAATGCGCGAACGCCTCATGAAGGTGAATCCGAAAGCCTTCAAGAATATTGTCGGACGCATGCTTGAAGCCAGCGGACGCGGTATGTGGAGCGCAGACCCTGACATGATTGAAAAACTTCAGGAGATATACTCCGACCTCGAAGACCGTCTGGAAGGAATTGAGGTGTAAGCCGCTTCACGAACAGTACATATCCCCCAAAAAGCACGGCTCACCCCGTGCTTTTTGGCTGTTAAGAGTTCTCTTCGTCGTCGCTGTCCCTGAAGTCCCTTAGGTCCTTTGCTTTTTATAGGAGCAGGATCTATATTCCGCATCCCGCCCGTTTCTTGATTACCAAGCCTTTTTGTTATATTTCGGGAAAGTATCTACCGATGACTACAGGAAAATGCAACATAGCCCGCAAAGTCTGGCGTTTCGTTGAGGTGTTCCTGTTCTTTGCGGTTTCCGTTTTCGGCTTCAACATTCTTGTCAAGACTACGTCTCTCAACACCAAGTCAAAGACAAGCTCTTTTTCTCAGGCAGTAACAGCTCCCCGTGAGCTTTCATTGCCTGAAATCACCCTGCCCCTTCACTTCGGTATTGATCGTCTGACCGGCTTTTTCAGCGTTTCCCTTCATAAAAACAGTCCTTCGATTACTGATAAGTCAACCGATCATCAACATGCAGATTCTCTGTATCACCGTTATCGCTGCCTGAGGCATTACGAACAGAATCTGAATGAAATAGCTTCCTGCCTGCCTGCCTCGCTTTGCAAACCCGCAAACCTTTTACAGCAGAATCGAGTCCTGCTGATTTGAACCACTTCCCTCAGGAGCCTTCCCCCTGCCTTTACAGGCATTTGAGACCGTTTACGCTTCGCGATTGTCTGACGTCTCAGAGGAGACCGGATGCGAAGAGGAGTCACTTTTTTTATTCAGAGGCAGAACCAATATGCATTTTGTGTTTCTAACCATGGAAGCCACCAACAACAGCACGCTTAAAGCTGCTGCCGTTGAGCTTAACAGAAAATTCCGGGTTGGCCTGGAGGTTTCTGTCTTCAGTCTCGGACTACATAACAGCATAAAGCTCTGGGAAACTCTGGAGAAAACCCTGCCGAATGCGGATTTCGTATTCGGCTCGATGCTTTTCAGCGAGGATATTGTGCGGCCGCTTGAAAAACTGCTTGACGCTCTTTCATGCCCGGTCTGCATGATTACCAGCAATCCTGCCCTGATTGCGCAGACCCGACTTGGCCGTTTTTCACTTCGCAAACCGAAACAGGAGGAGACGAAGGGGGGTGGAATTTTCAAGCAGTGGGCGGCAAAGCTGAAGCCCAAACAAAATCACGGGGAGAGCCAGCGGCAGCTTGCACTGGTGCGCAATGTGAGTAAAATCATGAAGCACATCCCCGGCAGGGCTCGCGATATCCATACCTTCATTGCAGCTCATCAGTTCTGGCTGAACGGTTCGCAGGATAACCTGGAACGGTTTCTCTCTCTCCTGGTTGATCGATACGTTCCGGACTGGAAAGGCAAACTTCCGCAGGCTGATCCTGTCTTTTATCCCGATGCGGCAATCTGCCATCCTGAAGCACCTGAACCATTCTTCTCCGCCGGCAGGTTTCTCATCTGGCAGCAAAAAAACAAGCTCGGCCTTCAGTTGGGTCCCGTGGCCATTCTGGCCATGCGCTCAACCGTGCTGAGCAGAAATATGGCGCATCTTGACGCACTGGTGCACTCGTTTGAATCGAAAGGCATCAAAAGCTTCATTGCCTATAGCGGCGGTCTTGATTTCCGGCCTGTTCTCGAACAGTTTTTCAACCCGGAAACGCCAGGCTCCCTGAAACCATCACTCCTGATCAATGCCACAGGATTCTCACTTGTCGGTGGTCCGGCAGAGACAAAAGCGGCCGAGGCGGTTGCCGTATTGAAAAAACTCGACATACCCTGCTTCAACCTTGTTCCTCTCTCTTTTCAGCCCATCGAGCAATGGCGGGAAAGCCCACTCGGGCTGACACCTCTGCAGACCGCCCTGAGTGTAGCTGTACCTGAACTGGACGGTACCATAGAACCTCAGGTCTATGCCGGTACAGAAACCGCAAGTGAACGGACAGTACCTCTGGAAACCGAAATAGGCATTCTCTCAGGCAGAGTTCGGCGACTTCTCAAACTGCAGGATACACCGCCTGCAGAAAAGAAAATAGCTATCGTACTGTTCAATTTTCCGCCAAATCTCGGCAATGCCGGAACGGCGGCTTACCTCAACGTATTTGAGAGCCTGTACCGGCTGCTTCTGGAAATGCGAACCGCCGGATACCATGTAGATGTGCCGGAAAGCGCCGAAGCGCTCAAAGATCTCCTGCTTGAAGGCAACCGGCTGATCTACGGAACGGACGGCAATGTAGAGGCACATCTGCCGCTGGATCAATACCGCAGGCTTTTTCCGGCATACGAGAGTATCGAACCGTTCTGGGGCGATGCTCCCGGAGAAATCCTGAACGACAAAAACCGATTTCATATTCTCGGATGTTCACTGGGCAATATTTTCATCGGCCAGCAGCCCAGTTTCGGATACGAACGCGACCCTATGCGCCTGCTCATGGCAAAGGACGCAGCACCGAACCATGCGTTTGCTGCCTTTTACACCTGGCTTGAACACTGCTTCAATGCCAATGCGGTGCTTCACTTCGGTACCCATGGTGCGCTTGAATTCATGCCGGGCAAGCAGGTCGGACTTTCTGCCGCATGCTGGCCGAAGAGACTCATAGGTTCGCTGCCGAATTTCTATTGCTACTCGGTCAATAATCCAAGCGAAGGAGCCATTGCCAAACGCCGGGGATTCGCCACGCTGATAAGCTATCTCTCCCCCCCGCTCGAACAAGCCGGGCTGTACAAGGGCCTTCGAAAACTGAAGGATCTAATTGCCGGGTTCCGCAGCGCAGCTTCTGAAGAGCTGCTCATGGAGATCAGGGAACTCGCCGCCGATCTTGAGCTTGATGCCGATATAAACAATCAGCATGCTGAAGAGTATGTAACACGACTGCAAAGTGAGCTCTACCTCATCGAGGAACGAATGATTCCGCTCGGACTGCACATCATGGGTGAAGCTCCTGCTACCGAGAGCCTCAGCGATCATCTTGCGCTCCTCTGCGCCCACAGCCGGCCTGAACTTGACGGCATCTCCCTCTGTGAACTGATCTGCCGTCACCTGCACTATGACTACCATCAACTGCAGGATCTTATGGGAAGTGACCGGGATGCCCAGTTGAAATGGCAGAAGGTTTCGGCAATAACCAGGGAAGCCGTCAAACGGTTCATTGGTCACCTAACTCCTGAAAACCGACACAATCTATCAATCGCAACGCTGCTTGCAGGCAGCCTTGCGGTCAGAATATCGGAAACGGATGATTATCTTCGCCACGAAACCGGCATCAAACCGGGGGAACTTCATCGCCTGTGGCAGTTCCTGAACGTCGTGCTGACACACCTTGCCGAAAACCGCGAACTGAAAGCCGTGCTGCATGCACTTGAGGGAAAATATACACCTCCCTCTCCGGGAAATGATCTGGTTCGAAATCCGGAAATAGTGCCGACGGGTCGAAACATTCACAGCCTCGATCCCTACACCATCCCCTCATCGTTCGCGCAGCAGGCCGGAAAACGATCGGCCGAAGAGCTACTGCTTCACTACAAAGAGGAGAATGGAGAACTGCCGGAATCCATAGCCCTGATTCTCTGGGGAACAGACAATCTGAAAAGCGATGGCGAAGGGGTTGCACAGGCACTCTGGCTTTTGGGAGCAAAAGCGAAAACCGATGAACTGGGCAAGATCAGCGATGTAGAACTTATTCCGCCCGGCGAGCTGGGCCGTCCCCGCATTGATGTCGTAATGACCATCAGCGGAATTTTCAGGGATCTTCTCACCCTGCAGGTCCGGCTGCTCGACAGGGCTGCACGTATGGCCGCAGCGGCTGACGAGCCGGAAGAGATGAACTTTATTCGCAAACATGTACAGCAAGAGATGCTTGAGAGAAACTGCTCATTTGAAGAGGCATCCAACCGGGTCTATTCAAACGCTCCCGGAAGCTACGGAGCAAATGTCAATCATCTGGTAGAAAGCAGCACGTGGGAAGAGGACAACCAGCTTGCCGATGCCTTTCTGAGCCGCAAGAGTTTCACAGTTACTCCGGGCGGAGAGTGGCAGGAGTGCCCTCTGGCTCTGCGCGCCGCACTGAAAAATGTGACCCTGACATTCCAGAATATCGACAGTTACGAGATCGGTATTTCGGATATTGATCATTATTATGAGTATCTTGGCGGAGTTTCAAAAACCGTGGAGCACCTGAGCAAGGCAAAGCCGAAAGTGATGGTCGGCGATATCAACGGTACCGGTAGAAAGCAGAGAATCTGTTCTCTTGAAAAAATGGTCTCGCTTGAAGCACGAACCAAGCTGCTCAATCCGAAATGGTACGAAGCTATGCTGGAACATGGCTACGAAGGGGTCCGGGAAATCGAATCCCATCTCAGCAACACCTATGGATGGAGTGCGACAGCATCGGCGGTAAAAAACTGGACGTACGATCAGTTCAGTGAAACATTCCTGCAGGACAAGGCGATGCTGGAACGACTTGCAGCTCTGAATCCGCATGCAACCATATCGATGACCCGGCGACTGCTCGAAGCTCACTCTCGCGGGTTCTGGGAAGCGGAGGAAGGCACAATCGAAGAACTTCAGGATCTTTACGCCGATCTTGAAACGAGAATTGAAGGGGTTCATGAGTAAGAACCGATAACGTTTTTTTTATATAGAGTACCTCTAAACATCAAAACCAATACCATGAGCAGTTCCTCTTTCAATGCTGAAGAACACAAAAAAATGCTCCGCTCGTATTTTAACGGCCAGGGCTTTCAGCGATGGGCGTCTATATACGGAGACGACAAACTCTCGTCTGTGCGAAACACCGTCCGTCAGGGTCACGCCGTCATGATGGACAAGGCATTTGACTGGGTTCAGCAACTCGGCCTGCCGAAAGGCGCAACCGTGCTCGACGCGGGCTGTGGCACCGGACTTTTCAGCATCAGACTCGCAAAAGCGGGCTACAAGGTAAAGTCGGTCGATATCGCATCGCAGATGGTGGACAAAGCAAAAGCCGAAGCCGTCAAGCAGGGTGTACAGAAAAACATCGAATTCGAAGTCAATACCATTGAATCGGTAAGCGGAACCTATGATGCCGTTGTGTGTTTTGATGTCCTGATTCACTACCCTGCAGAAGGTTTTGCACAGGCCTTCAGGAACCTTAGCAGCCTGACAAAGGGCTCTGTGATTTTTACGTACGCACCTTACAACAATATTCTTGCCTTCCAGCACTGGATCGGAGGCTATTTCCCGAAAAAGGAACGTCGGACCACCATCCAGATGATCCGTGACGAGGAGATGCAGAGAGCGATGGCCAATGCAGGAATGCAGGTAAAGAGCCGTGAAAAGATCAGTTGGGGTTTTTATCACACCATGCTGATGAATTCGTCACATAAGTGACCAAGGGGTTTGAGTCAAAACCCTATAAGATTTTTCTAAAATAAATTGTAAATTCTAAATTCAGGGATTTTTTTTCGGCAGATCGGAGTTACCGTTGCCTTGTAAATCTGTTCCTATTTTGTAAAAAAACATCTATGGAGGGTGGAGACTGATGAAAATACTGATGGTTCAGCCAAATTATCATTCAGGTGGAGCCGAAATTGCCGGTAACTGGACACCAAGCTGGGTAGCCTATATTGGTGGCGCCCTGAAACAGGCAGGATTTGATCAGGTGCGCTTTGTTGACGCCATGGCCGACTATCTTGAAGACGACCAGATTGAAGAGATCATCAGAAAAAACAATCCTGATGTGGTGATGGCAACCAATATCACCCCCTCTATCTTCAAGGCACAGGACATTATGAAGGTTGCCAAAAAGGTGAACAAAAATATCGTAACCATCATGGGCGGTATTCATTCAACCTTCATGTACCCGCAGGTTTTGAGTGAAGCGCCGGAAACCGACTATGTTGTCCGCGGTGAAGGCGAAGAAGTGACCGTCAACCTTATCAGGGAAATTGCCGCAGGCACCCACCGCCAGAACCGGGCAAACATTACCGGTATCGCTTATCTTGATGATGACGGCAAGGTGTTCGCCACTGCAGCACACCCGGTTATTGAGGATCTCGATACCCTTACCCCCGACTGGAGCCTTTACGACTGGGATAAATACATCTACACCCCTCTCAACTGCCGTCTTGCTGTACCAAACTTTGCGAGAGGCTGCCCCTTTACCTGTACCTTCTGCTCACAATGGCAGTTCTGGCGTCGCTACCGCGCACGCAGCCCGAAGCTGTTCGTTGATGAAATCGAAGTACTGGTAAAAAAATACAAGGTAGGATTCTTCATTCTTGCCGACGAAGAGCCGACCATCAACAAGCAGAAATTTGTATCACTCTGCCAGGAGCTTATCGACCGCAAACTTGATGTTACCTGGGGTATCAACACCCGCGTAACCGATATCATGCGTGATGCCGACCTTCTGCCCTTCTTCCGCAAAGCCGGCCTTGTGCACGTCTCACTCGGTACAGAGGCAGCCAGCCAGATGAACCTGAACCGGTTCCGCAAGGAGACTACCATTGAGGAGAACAAGTACGCAATCAAGCTGCTTCAGAAAAACGGAATCGTGGCTGAAGCCCAGTTTGTGATGGGACTTGAGCACGAAACTCCTGAAACCATCGAAGAGACCTATCAGCTTTGCAAGGACTGGGATCCCGATATGGCCAACTGGACCATCTACACTCCGTGGCCATTCTCCGATCTCTTCAAGGAGCTGGGCGACAGGGTTGAGGTTCGTGACTATTCCAAATACAACTTCGTTACACCGATCATCAAGCCGGATAACATGGAGCGCGAAGATGTACTGAAAGGTGTGCTGAAATCGTATGCCAAGTTCTATGCCCGCAAAACCTTCTTCAGCTATCCGTGGATCAAGGACCCCTATGTGCGCAAGTACATGCTTGGATGCTTGAAGGCTTTTGCCCAGACCACCATTACAAAACGGTTCTACGATATTGAACGAGTCAAGACCAAAAACAACAAGATTGAGATTGATCTCGGCTTTGACAAGTCAAGAATCCTGAGCCAGGACGAGGTCAAGAACCTCAAGGAGCTGCGTCCGGAGATGGTTGCCGACATGAGCTTCGGTCTTAAGGAAGCCGGCTATCAGCGCGAGCATGACGAGCATAACTGGGACGAGTTCGATGAGACCACCATCAAGGACCGGACCTCTTCAACTGTTCGAAACTGCTGATTCTGTCAATTCTGATACAGCAACAAAAAACCCTCCGTTCTCCGGGGGGTTTTTTGTTTTAATAACCGTACCGTCGCTTATTTGACAGGAATTTCCTTCCCGGTTTTTGGTTTGGGCTCTACCTTTGGTAGAACGATCTTCAAGACACCGTTATCATAGGCAGCCTCGATTTTTGAAGCATCAACGTTTTCTCCAACAGTAAAACTTCTGCTCATGCTGCCCCAGGAGCGCTCGATGCGATGAAATCCTTTTTTCTTTTCCTCTTCGGTCTGTGACCGTTCCGCACTGATGCAGAGCACATCTTCATCCATCGATACCTTCACATCCTCTTTTTTCACACCCGGAAGATCAGCCTCAATGTTAATGGCATTATCATCTTCGCTGATATCAACCTTGAAAGAGGGGGCAATCATGGAAGAAAAAAAAGGCGATACCTTGTCGTTAAAAACATCCTCAAACACTCTCAAAGGGTCCCTTCCGTAAAGTTTCAGTGACATGGCTGCATCTCCATTTTTCTTTGATTGAACAGTTCTGATACATCACACGGGGGACAATTATCAACTCTGTGTGGTACCGAAAAATTCCCCAAACTGATACCTCGGAACTCCCTGCTTATCTGAAAATCATCATCAATCGATCGCTCCATGGCGTACATGTACTCTTCTGGTGCAGGAAGCGCGGCACTATCATCATGAACAAAAGGCTCAATCAACAGATAAGAAAAATATTGCGCTGCAAACCAGCACATAAACACAAAGCGCCTCGCATTCCGGCAATTTCGGAATGCAAGGCGCTCATCAGATTGTCAAAGGCAACATCAAAATATACCATTACTGCATCGAATGCAGTCCGATACGATTGCCCTCGGTATCATTGAAATAACCGACAAATCCATACTCCCCGATACTCGTCTTTTCGGTGAGCACCTTACCACCGGCTTTCGTTACCCGCTCAAGCGATGCGACAATATCCGGAGTGGTAAAGTAAATCAGTGAGCCTGTCTCTGAAGGGCCATAACAACTGCCCTGAACAAGCGAACCGGCAGCACCGTACTCTCCATCAACCATGGGAAACCAGGCCATGGTTACCTTTTCCATTTCATGCACTTCAAGCGTCAACTGCAGCACTGCTTCATAAAAAACCCTGGCTCTCGATATATCAGTCACTGGTATCTCAAACCACCCTACCGGATTATATGCAGCTGCCATGATACCCTCCCGTTTTTTCTGGTTGAACCTTGAAATCAACTTCAGCCCGACGCTACAAGTTCCGGTGCTCTAAAAAAATCAGGATTGACCATGGGGACAGCGTGCGATTATCCATGCATACGAAAACCGGGCTCAGCGTATGGATTCAAGGAACCGTTCAGCATCAACCGCCGACATGCATCCAGTCCCGACCGCAGTTACAGCCTGGCGGTAATTATAGTCCTGAACGTCGCCGCAGGCAAAAACACCCGGGACACTGGTTTCTGTAGATGATTTTTTTGTTTTTATATAGCCGTAGTCATCCAGCTCAAGCTGCCCCTTGAACAAGCTGGTATTCGGCGCATGACCGATAGCCATGAAAACCCCGTCGCACGGGTGCTCGACAAGTTCGCCTGTCAGAACATTTTTCAATCGAATGCCGGTCACATGCAGGTCGTTACCCAGTATTTCATCGACAACCTCGTTGAGCATCATGCTGATTTTCGGATTCTTCTTAACCCTCAGACTCATGATTTTCGAAGAACGGAACTCTTCGCGACGATGCACCAGTGTTACATGAGAAGCGAATTTGGTCAGGTATAGCGCCTCCTCCATAGCAGTATCACCACCGCCGACAACAAAAACCTTGCTGTCACGGAAAAAGAAACCGTCGCAGGTAGCACAGGCAGACACACCTTTGCCCCGATAGCGGTCTTCCGACTCAATACCGAGCCACTTGGCACATGCGCCGGTAGCGACAATGAGCGCGTGCGTAAACAGTTCACGACCATCTTCAAGCTGAAGTGAGAACGGACTTCTCGACACATCAACCTCGGTTACACTTCCGGTCATAAACTCCGTCCCGAACTTCGCAGCCTGCTCCCGCATTTTCATCATAAGCTCAGGGCCGCGGATACCTTCCGGAAAACCCGGGAAATTCTCAATTTCCGTTGTAATCATCAGCTGCCCGCCCGGCTGATATCCTTCAATGACAAGAGGTTTGAGATTTGCCCGTCCGGTATAGATCGCTGCCGTATATCCAGCCGGACCCGTCCCCATAATGATGATGTCACGTACTTCTCTTTCCATAATGGTCATGATAATGTGATTGAAAAAACAAATGCACTATCCCGCAACGGGATACGAGATAACATGCGTGAAGAGAGGCGGCTGTTTCAGCCGATATGCTCGTCGATTTTTTTGGAGATCTGGTTTTTCGGTACGGCTCCGAGTAATTGATCTACAACCTTGCCATTCTTGAAGATAAGCAGACTTGGTATACTTCTGATACCATATTGGGCAGCTGTGGCAGGATTTTCATCCACATTGAGCTTGGCAATTACTGCCCTGTCGGCATAATCACCTGCAAGCTCTTCAATTACAGGCCCAAGCTGCATGCATGGGCCGCACCAGGTTGCCCAGAAATCTACAAGTGCCACTTTCTCAGACTCAAGAATCTCTGAAGAAAAATTCTTGTCTGTTGCCGCCAGATATGTTCCGCTCATTTTTATTTCCGTTTTAATTAAGGTCAGCTTAACGGTTTATGATAACCATAGCAACCTTAAGCCTTCATTAAGAAAAACTTAAAAATCAATTATAAAAACAAGCGATAGTGTAACATAGCAATTAGTACAAATCCGTGGAAATGATCTCGTATGATTTTTTTGAATCCTGATATCTGAGTCTTGAATTCATATGCTTGCAGCTTTTTTGAGCTAAACTGCATCAAAACCGCAATTCTCAGCTCAAGGAAGAGGCAAAAACTACCTTTCTAGAGTTTACGCGTGAGGGAAAGAATGGGGTATGAGAACGTAATGAGTGTTGTTTCAATGTATTACGAGTCATGTTATAAATACTGAATCCCAAATGGCACCAATCTATGCTTAATGCGTAATGGATTCCAGCAACTCCCGCAGCTCACGCATCTGCATCCCGTTATTTTCGGCAATTGTTTTCATAGAAGTCTCTGTTCCAGCTTCAATTCCTTTCTGACGAAGTGCGAGCTGCAGGGAGGTCGCCGACACCCCTGCTTCATCAGCTGCCTGACGGATTGTTTTTTGGCCGAATCCCTCGCCTTTTTGCTTCTGCTGTTTTTTTTCGGCCGGAACAAGTATCTCATATACTTTCTCAGCGGTCATGCCATTTGCCGCTGCAATTTCTGCAAGGGTCTGTTTCAGTGAAGCAACTTTTAACCCTGCGTTTTCCAGCTTTTTCTGTAACGATACCGGATTATCCGCCATAACAGATTGCAGGGAGAGCTCAGTAAGAGTCATAAGTTCGGCATGAGGCACCGGAGCCTGTTTTTCTTTCTGTTCCCAGGAGTTGGAAATCCCTCTGCCAAAATCAAAGATTGCAGAAAAAGGCTGAATACCGAAATAAGTTCCAATACCGAAAACTGATGAGAGAAGCAGAATGGCAATCAGTTCCGCAGGGCTTTTGAAACCCTCCTTTGTCCTCATTTTCAGGTAGCAAAGGAATGTTTTCCAATTGATGAGAAAAAGATGACATATCGAAAGCAGAGCAAAGGCAAATCCGAATATGATATGCTGATGCTGCCAGCCTGATTTTGTCAGACCGAGCAGTTGCCAACCTGTCCAGTTGGCAACTCTTCCCGGAGGAGATATATAGAGAATCACCCCTGACACCAGAAGCATTAAAAAAGCTGTGAGGAGGCCGAAACTGATAAATACCCGCCACCTGAACGTTTTTTTCATCTCAACATCTCCATCATGACGGGTTAATTTCGTTAAAAAATCAGTTCCGGTCTCTTCCTTCACTATGGGAATTATCCCGGATGACCGGTATCCATCTCTGCGTACTGTGGCATACTGAACAATTTTGCGGATTGCGGCGGTGCAGGTCATCATTCGGTTGATCTCTGCTGTGGCATCTGATGCACTGCGCTGAAGCGCTCAACCTGCTGTGATCAAAGGCTGCGAGCTGAAAAGAGTTCGTCGCTGCATTTACCGCAGAGTTGAAAAAGAGGCCTGTAACCACGACCATTAACAAACATTTCATTCGTCTATCGTGTTTATGAAATTAATACTTGACCTGCCCCTCGACCGAGAGCGTACTTTCAGGAACACAATTCCCTGCGGCCCTCTGCTTCATTTGATTCTGACGCACATTGATTCACCACCGACCCTGACCTCCTCCCTGCCCGCCGAATCCCCTGCCTCTGCCCATATTCGGGTTGTATTGATCCCAAACCCATTCGGCTACGGCCTGTAATTCTTTTTCCGGCAGAGCTATGGGAGCCATAAGACCGAATCGGGCGACAGCCTGTGAATCGACAGCATTTTTCCTGTTCGGCATTTTCACAAATGCGACTATGTGCTTAACGCCCTCTGCTTTCGTCTGAAATTTCAGATGTAGTCTGGAAGATAACGGAATAATTGGAGGAGCAGATTTTGGAGGCGGATTGACTGAATGACATACACTGCAGTTTTTGACAAAAACAGCCTTTCCATCCAAAGTTTCAGTTGCAGCATCAGCTTGTGTGTTGAATAACAAACCAAAGCCGATCAAGAGCAAAGCATGTAACAATTTTTTCATAGCTTAATAGATCATGACATTAATAAAAGCCGACTCAAATAGTTATAACATCTGAAAGCACCGAGAAATTCAATTCAATCGTTATTGTCAACATTTATTTTTTAGCAAATACATTGCAATAATTATTTAAGTTATTATTATAATTGGCTTTATCTAATAGCTTAGAGCTAAGCGAGTCACAATAAGATACAAACAATCGATATATTAAAAAGCGTCAATTTGACGTTTATCAACGTTTAAAGCACATCAAACTAAAATCACAATTGTGAATATTAACACAAAAGAAGCGACCACATTATTTACAATTGTTAATAATAAAAACCATATAAATACGTTCAAAAGAGACATTTTACTTATTACAACTATACATTACCGGAGGAATTTTTTAGCCTTACCTCATTCCGAAGATTTTGAAAGGCAGCAAAAGTTATGATGCAGAAAAACGAAAAATCAGCAGATTTTTAAAAACCTATGCGCTTATAACTTTCATAATCTTTTATCAGAAAGAGTGTAAACATAAAAAGCAACCTGAGCGGCAATGCCCAGGTTGCTTTTATATACCGTAATACAAACGTGCGGATCAGTTAATGCAGAAAATCAGGAGTGTCCACCGACAACAATTCGCATGATTTTAACATTTAAAACGATGAACCTGAAAAGCTGCCATGGCACGTTTTTCCGCCAGAACAGTGTAGACTTTGACGGAACCGGAGGGTAAGCTTCGTCATAATATGCCTTTACTTTATTGGTACCCATAGTGTTCAGGATTTTTCGTTATGCATTCAGAGCTCTCTAAATTTTTACCACCGAAACCATCTCGAGACACAAAATTTCGGCGGAACCATCCCCGTAAAAGGTTATTCAGGAATCAGCCACCAGAACGGGTAGCCTTTTGCCTTGTGAAAAAAAAGATAGTGCAGGATAACTTTCAGCCAGTGTCCCGCAAGACCCGCCTCACCAAGAGAGTAGTTCATGTCGCGGCCCCACTCAGGGTACTTTTCCCAGTCCGGCACAACAGGAAACAGAGTCATCGATGCGCCAAGACCATCAAACGAACCGAATCCTGCAGAAACAACGCATGCAGCACCCATTCTGCTCATGGAAGCTTTATGGCGGTGCTCTTCGGCTCCCTGGATTTTTTCAGCGATATTCAGAGCCACGATTTTTCCCATGACACCGGCCGGCATCCCGGTACGAGGTGCTGTCGGAAAAATCTGACGGCCGCTCGGACTCGCCATCGGTTTGGAAATCGGGTGAGGGGGAGCAAAAGCAATTCCCGGAGCATAGATATTCTTGTAGAGAGGGTTCTGATAAATTGACGGCCAGTCATCAGCCGCCCACTCCTCAAATGGTTTTGCGGTGTAGTTCGCATCAACCTTCATAAATTTGTTCGGAGCGAACATCTTATCTGTAATATCGTTACCTGCCTTGTCATAAGTGGTAAGTCCAACGCCCGAAAATGATGGGATAAGCATCGCAAAATCAAATTCCTGTGTCAACTCTTCACCATCAAGAGTCTCGTAATGGGCTTTACCGGGTTCAACAGTATGAACACCGGCTCTTCGAATCCAGTTGATGCCATATTCGGCCATAATCGATTCCGTGAATACCTTCGTCGGGGTGTAGTAGCCTCCCCTGTTGATGAAAGCACCTCCCATACCGAAATCGCCAAGTTCATACTCATTCGACAACCAGGTAATCTGGGCTTGATCGCTCAATCCGAGTTTTGATATTTCGTGAGCGACATTCAGGATATATTCGAAGGCAGCACCCTGACAGGTTGACATTGCATGACCGGTACCGATCAGAATACGCTGCTTCTGACCCGCCTGCATTTTTCTGATGTTATCCTGAAGGTTCTCCCAGGCATGCGCAGCATGGTTGTAAGTGCAAACCGAAAAACTGTTTTTGTCAGGTCCAAGACCTTCAGTTGCGTCAAAGTTGAGTTTTGGCCCTGTCGCATTGACAAGATAATCGTAATCAACTTTCTCCGTCTGACCGCACTGCAACTCATCGGTGTACTCTATCGTTACATACCCTTTCTGAATTTCATGATCGCCTTCCGGATGAATTTCAATCGCTTTGGCCTGTTTTCGGATGATGCCCCAGCGATCATATACTTTTTTCAGTTCGAAACGTACATCGTCAATCGACATCCTGCCGACACCAACCCAGATGTTTGAAGGAATCCACTGATAGTACGCGTTCGGGGTAACCACAACAACTTCGTGGTTTTTGCCGAGTTTCTTTTTGAGAAACGCAGCACAGGTATGCCCTGCAACACCGGCTCCTAATACAACTACTTTTGCCATAGCTTATCAAATTTTACGGTTCTGTCAATATTGCGCGCCCCTCGGAAAAGAAAAGGACAAAAGAACATCAGGAACAGCAGTGTCGAAGAGAAATCGCCCCTGATCAAAAAATTCAGAAATCAAAATCAAAAATTTCTTCAGTTACTTGAATGCGCTGCCCGATTCAACTCCTGCTGCCTTGAGAATTCTGGCCAGAGGACAGAAACCGGTAAATGCCGCCTGAAAAAGGTTTACGCCTACAAAGCCAGTGAACCAAAGCCAGTTCTGATTATGATAGACCGAGAGTAATACGCTTGAAAGCACAAAAAATCCCGCAACAGCAAATACTAAACGATCGATATTCATAACAGGATAGTTTAAAAGTGTTCGGTCAACTACTGCCGGATCATTCCGGAAATGTTCTGTAATGCACCGTCAGCTTCCTGCCCCGACTACGTCGGGGATGATAACCTCAAACTTATCGGATGCAGTACACATCGCCTGAAGCCCTTCCCGACGGTTCTCAGGAAGACCCCGAAAAATGATCAACCGGATTACGCTCTGCTGCCATGAACTTTACAGCCTTTGGCAAGGCTGTAATAAAACCCCCCGATGCTTTGTTCATCAGAGAATAATAGAGGTCCACATAAAACGGCATAACGCCATTTCTTGGCATATGCCAATAATATACAATAATAAATTCCACCGGTCAAGCAGTTGATATCACATTTTTTTCAATCTGTGCGTGATTTCGGATTGTGCTGCCGGGCAGATCATCATACTCCTGATGAGCGACTCGATGTCACGGATTTTGAAGGATTCGAAAAAAGGCAAAAAAAGGTTCAATGGAAAAATTGCAGTGCAGCGAGTATCGGCATTACCTCAATCCTTTACGCATCGAAGGTAAAACCCGATTTTTTTATTGGCCTCACCGCGTCGCAGTACCGTGTCGAAATAACCGATCGAACGACTCCAGGCACCTTTCGCCGAAGCTTCGGTTGAAGACCACAAACGACTGTATTCACCAGGGGGCATGAACCATCCATCATTATCTCGACGCGCACCTCCCGGCAAAACGGCCAGACCGCTTTCATTGTCGCCATCTCCTTTCGACTCTTTCCAGAGCCGGTTGGCTTTCAAGGCACCCCCGGCGACTGCCGCTCCGCCAAGCTCATCGCTCAACGCATTCCATTCAGAATCAGTAGCCACATGCCACCCTTTCGGAGCAATGCCTCTTGGATCACTCACCGCATACCAGTTATAGAGCTTTCCGTAGATTTTGCCGTTTTCCTTTTTGTTGTCGTTATAACACCACGCCGCAGTCTTGAGAAGCGCCCACTCTTTTGGATCCTTTACTTCCGGGATGGAATCCCCATTCTGAAAATGCGTTACATCAAGATTTTCACCTGTCCAGATCTTTGAACCCGCCTTCACGATGCTGTAGGTGTTACGGTCAATATCAGTAACCTTTCGAGGAGTGGAGGTACAGCCTGCTAAAATCACTATTGATAAGAGCACTTCTGCACACAGCAGAAAGGTTGCCGATAGATGGATACGGTCTGAGTATTTCTGCATGATGATTCCGAACTTCTGCGCTTAGAATATAATTGGCATATGCCTAATAATATCATTTTCACAGCAGGATTGGAAACATGAACGTTAACGCGATGCAGCGACATCGACAACATTCGGCAAGAGTAAGAAAAATCCTGAGGGATTCAGCCGATGCAGATCATGGAGGCAGTTTGCCGTATTCATAACGGTTTGCGAGCACGAAGAGCGTATTGACACTTTCGTTGAGGGATCTGCTGACAGCAGATGGGTGATTTTCTGATGGGGGGAAGAAGAGCTTCCGAAAAGATAGTCAGGATTCGGAAAGACATCCTCCCTTACGTTTCAAAGACATGCCGCAATGAGCACAGGTATTCTCCCTGCATGGCTCGCCTTTGAGGTGGGGAACCTCATGGCCGCATTCAGGGCAAACGCAAATATCAGGACGCTCAGTTGACACGGTGTCGCAGATATGCTTGACAACACCACCCTGAATACAGAGTTTTTTACCGTCAATGATAGCTTCAGCAACTTTTTTATGGGCAGATTCCAGTATACGGCCGAATGTCTGACGGGACACATTCATCCGGAGTGCTGCATCCGCCTGGTATAACCCTTCCTTGTCCGCCAGCCTGATCGATTCCAGTTCGTCAACGCTGAGAACAACACTTTTCATGCCCTTGCACGGCACGCCGTCCGGCCTGAAACAGGTGATTTTCGGCAGATCCTGAACACTTCGGCAGCTTGTAGGCCTGCCGACCCGTTTGTTATTCATTGGAATCATTGACTAACCGATCTTTTAAGGTACATGTTGTACGATTGAACAGTATCAGCCGTATAACTTCACGTCAAGACGACTATGTGCTTTTGTGAAGATAACCTTTTATTTGATGAGGTATTAACCGATACTAAACAATTGTGAACTCACTTGCTGAAAATACGGAAAACACCCCCTTTTTTTGAAAGCTTATAGTACAATCCCCAGCTTTTTTTAAGCCAATGTCCAATAACCGGCAGAGGAATGAAAATCTCTCTTGCTCCATCTTTATAGATAAAACCCGCGCCGTCTCCCATATCCATTACACAGAGTATATTCAAATGGCATTGGTAACCCTTCATTGCACCCTGCCGGCCGAGATGCTCAAGAGACGCATTGTAAGACGCATTTTCAGCCATCAATTCAGCCAGATGCCCCTGTTTGGCCTTCCAGTCAGGACCTTCAAGTGCTGCCACATCGCCAATCGCATACCACATGGAAACCCCCTCTATCCTGCAATAATCATCGATACGAATAAAACCGCCTGCATTTTTTGGAAGATTTGAAGCGTTGACGATCTCATGTCCTGTTCCGGCAGGTATGAACATGGTTAAATCACTCTGAAGCCTGATATCGTTCTCAAAAACTATACCATCAGACTCAAAATGGCTGATTTTATTGCCGTAGACAGTTTTGAAGCCATTGGCCCTGAACATGACATCCATCATCGAAAGTGCTTTTTTTCCCATTCTGGCTCCAGGTTGAGCCATCGGGGCAAAAAAAGTCATCTGATATCGCTCGCGTATACCAAGTTTTCTGAGGTAGTGATGCAGGTTGAAAAAAAGCTCAAAAGCAGGACCCCCTCGAACACCGCTCGGATCTTTCGGATTACCGCCGAATCCGAACGCTATGCTTCCGCTCCCGCGATCCACAAGCTGCCGGATCTTCTCCTTCAACACCAGTGACGCTTCCGGTATACCGCAAATCGAATGGGTGTATTCACTGCCTTCATGTTTCATTTTTGAAGCACCCAGAGCAATAACGACAATACCGGAACAGATGCGAACGCCGCCCTTTTCAAGCGTTACGGTTTTCCTGTCGCCATCGAGAGCTTCCACCCGGTCAAAGGTAAGTGAGAAACCATGCTTACTGGAAATTTTTGACAATGGTATCGAAACATCCTTGAACTGAGCACTTCCCACAGGGATCCAGATGGCTATCGGGTAGACAAAAAGGTAGTCCCGCTCGGCAACGAGCTCGACGTCAAACCCTTTTTTACGAAAAGCTATCGCCGCGGCAACGCCGCCGATACCGGCACCGAGAATCAGTACTTTTTTCATCAAAAACGCCCTGTTGTTTCCATAATGTTCACCGGGTAACGGTTGTCACAACAATTTCCGGGGGATCCTGAATATGTTTTTTAACCGCACAGAGATTAGCCGCATTGATAACCGCATCTTTGTATTTATCAGGAAACTCCGGAGGCAGCTCTATGGCCAGCTCGATTTTTCCAATTCCCCGGCCGGACTCTTTGACAAAGTGAGACTGAACAATCCTGATGCCCTCTGTCGGTATCCCCCTGCTCTGGCAAAAAGACAAGACGAAAATACCTGCACAGGTACCAATCGAGGCAAGAAAGAGAGCAAATGGTTCCGGCGCCGATCCCTCTCCACCTGCATACGTCGCCTGGTCCGTATGAATAGTAAAGCCATTGAACTCTGCATTCACTTTCTTTCCGCCGCCAAACGAGACGATCATTTCACTTTTCATTGTATATAACGCACTTTTATGGTTGCTGTAAACTGTTTTTTTTACGAACAGGCAGCGCTGTAACTGCCACTTGAAAAAACTGGATTGAACATCTTTATTATAAGCATATGCTCATAATAAAGCAAGCCGTTCATAATTTGCCGGTCCGGAAACGAAGTACAGGCAAAGCTTCACTGCTCTCGATCAGATTTACCCGTTGTGAATGCATAAACAGCTAAAATATGGGGCGGGGGTACTGATGGGGATAACGGTTGTTTATTGCTCATGAAGCAAATGATAACCCCGTGGTATCTGAGGCAGTTACCACGGGGTTATCATCAGTGCACTCAGAGCGGCTTCTTCAACGTGGTGCCGAAGTCAAGACGATCTGCAATATTTGCTTCCGGGTCGATGACCGGTCTTATAAGCGGTGAAGCACAAGTCATGAGTGTGGTGACCCCAGGCCCGTGACCGGCTTCTTTGCAGTCGCTGTGTACCACAATACCGATCGTGACTGCGCCTTTGCGGTATGCTCTTCCATAGCGATTGTCATGATCCAGAAGAGCGACAAAGTCACCGAACCGGATTTTGTCAATTCCATACTCCCTGACCGTTTCAGCATCGCTGGTCATAATATCATAATCGCCCTTCAGAACATGAGCTGAACCTATTCCCGATCCCATGCATACTGCGGGAACAATGGTGGTCACCGGTACTTCAAGTACTCCCTGCTCGAGTTCCCTGATTTTCATGGCGTTAAGAAGGCCGGGATCAAGATTGAACAGGCTTACCTGGGGATAATCTTCAAGTTTCAATCCCTGACCTTTTCCCCGGATAATAATAGTATCGCTGTAGAGCAGCTTTTCCTTGACATCGCGGCTGAAATCGACAATCACGTGTTCAGACCCTCCGTGATGGCCCAGCACCCTGCCTTCAGCGCCTTTAGCCTCACCGGTGACCACGGTAGCTATATTGCCCGCACATGAATAAATCTGCAGGCCGACGTTAGGATGCTCGAAGGGCTTCATGGTATCGGCCGTACAGCTCACTCCCGGTTCGATATGATCACCCTGCCAGCCGAATGCTGAGTCACCCGCCTGCACATTGAGGGTAATACCTCCTATTGACGGCAGAACAAAAGGTGTACCGTGATGGTCGACCTCCCAGTTACCTCTGGTTCTCGGTTGTCCCGGCTGACACTGCAGTAAAAACTCTACTAAACGGGATTCGTTTGTTTTAAACATTGGTTCTTGTTAATGGTTGCAAATACTTGAAAGCGGTCGGAATTATTATGCGTCCAAACCCGGACGATTAAATGATCTCGCTGCGGGAAAAACAACTTCTACGGAACGGCGCAGTCGGTCAAGGTGAACGAGAATGGAGAGTGTAGCATCTTCCTTATCGGGAAACTCACCATAAAGCAGGCTCCATGCTGCAAGAGAACGGTCTATGGTGATGAGAGCAATTTTAGCGGTACCGTTGGCATCATTTTCCAATTCATGCAGTCCGCTGGAACTGTCACTCATTCGACCTTCGACAGCACGGACAATTTTAGGATAAATAAAATACTGGTAGTGCCGAATAATCTGAAGGGGCTCATCAATGGATGAAGGAGTATGGGTCAAGAGCGACTCATCCGCATCCGGAAGCTCGTCAGCCGATGCAAGCCATTCATTGACCATGCCTGCATAGATCAGAGCTGCGTGCGAACAGGGGTGTTCGCGCGCATGACTCTGAGTGCTGGCGGGCAGTTCAGAAAGCACAGTTTCTTTCTTCAGATCATCAGCTCCAAGTCCCTCTTTTGCAGCAACTTCACGGATGAAACGCATCGCCTGTACAAGCGCTTCACCCATCTCCTGCCAGAACCGGGCATTCAATGCATCAAACTCCTGTAACGCTCCGCTGCTCTCTTTGTCTCCGGATTCAACACGAAACTGAAGGCAGCGAGAGGTGAATGCACACCGCTCACACCAGCGGTCGCAATAACTGTATATTCCCGGAATCAGGTCAGGTTCACCGGACATGTTAGCATGGTTTAGTGATGCTTACTATTACTGATCGTTCAGACAAAAGATTCCTGTTATCGAAAAAATCATACAGCAAAAGTAGTTACCGCGTACTTTAATTCAGATAGTGACAACTTAGTGTTACATTACATCCTTATACAAAACATACGATACCATTGTTACACTTGAAACGAAATGATTAGTTATGACAGGTCAAAAGCAGATTCTCCAGACATTTCTCCGCCGTATCAGGCATCTCGCACAAAAAATAACCCCGGCACTCTGGCTGCCATTTCTTGCAGGATCCCTTGTTCTCCTGTTTTTCACACTCACTCTTTTTCTCTCCGATCCCGGAAGTTATTCTGACGAGCTCGGTTTTACCGGTGATAACGATAAAGTCACCATTCAGGAAACACCCCAGAAAAAAGCTCCGGTCATTACGAAGTACGAAATCAAGCCCGGCGATTCTGTTTACAGCATTCTGATATCCAAAGGAGTCACGCCTGCCAATGCCGACGGCATAGCAAAACAACTAAAAAGCAATTTTTCAATTCGCGCCTTCCGACCGGGTCAGTCATACGAAATAGAAAAAGCCAGTGACGGCACGCTGATGCGGTTCTCTTATTTTCAGGACCGGGCAACAACCATCCATTTCGAAAAAGAGATCGAAACCGGCACATTCAAAGTGCGAAGAGAAATTACCGGGTATGATACGAAAGTCGCTACCCTTGAAGGAACCGTAACCAGCTCCCTTTCGCAGGCCCTCCAATCCAGTAACCGAAACTCTCTCCTGGCAAACATAAAAAACCTGTTTGCAGCAAAAATCAATTTCAGGCACGACTTAAAACCTGGAACAAAATACAGGATTCTTTTTGAAGAAAAATGGCTGAAAAACGAATTTGTCAATACAGGGAAAATCCTGGCAGTGGAACTGACACAGGCAAACAGAAACTACAAAGCATACCGTTACACCGATTCAACAGGAAAATCCAGCTATTTCGATGAACACGGCAACGCACTTGAACATACCGCACTGTTCACGCCGCCATGCAGTTTTTCACATATTTCAAGCGGATTCGGCTACAGAATTCACCCCATCACCAGAACCATGCATTTTCACGGCGGAGTCGATATGGCAGCACAGACAGGCACACCCGTGCACGCCGTTGCTGATGGCAAGGTAGTTTTCCATGGCAGAAACGGAGGTGCAGGCAATATGGTAACGCTTTCCCATGCAGGCGGATATTACAGCCAGTATCTCCATCTGAGTCGTTATGCACTTAAAGCCGGATCCGGAGGAAAGGTTCAGCAGGGAGATATAATCGGTTACGTAGGTTCAACAGGCAGTTCTACAGGGCCGCACCTTGATTTCCGCATGATTCGCAACAGCAAACCCATGAACCCGATTGCAGCACTCGGCACTTCAAAATCAAAATCGCTTTCAGGTGCTGAAATGGGTAATTTTCTTGCGAGCATCAATGTCATGAAGGCACAGCTCGACAACAACAGGGTTCTCATTGCTGGAACAACGCAGAAAAAGGGTGAAGCAATTCTGTAAACGAGCAAGTATAGCCCTTGGGTATGATAATTGTCTCTGCTGCGCTAGTGCAAGTCGATACGCCCGCGCAGCTGCTTGATTTCGGAACGCTTCTCCTTGTTTTCAAGGCGTTTTTTTCGGGAGCTGCCGGTTGGCTTTGTTTCCCTGCGTTTTTTTGGCGCGACTGCCACACTGTCCACAATTGCCTGCAGCCGCTGGAGAGCGTCATCACGGTTTTTCTCCCGCGTGCGATAGCGCTGCGCCTTAATAACAAGTACCCCGTCCTTTGACAGACGCCTGTCTTTCATCACGAGCAGGCGCTCCTTCAGCACTTCAGGAAGAGAAGATGCTCTGATATCAAAACGCAGGTGAACGGCTGTTTCAACCTTGTTGACATTCTGACCGCCGGCTCCCTGGGAACGCATGGAATGCAGTTCGATTTCATCTTCCTTTATGGAAATCATAACCATAATTGTTTGTCGTTCTCAACCAATATGCCATTGCCGGCGTGTCGAGGCGGCCGACACTCCGTACTCACATAATAGCCGCAAGAGTTTCAGACCAGGAAGTAAACCGGATACTGCTTATTCCGGCTTCAGCCGCAGCAGAGCAGTTTTCAGGCTTGTCATCTATCAGCAATAATTCGTCAGCCTGCACGCCTGATTCGGCCAGAACATGAACGAATGCTTCAGGTGAATTTTTCAGCAATCCGCTTTCATACGAAAGAAAATACCGCTCCCTGGCTTTCAGGAGCGGAAAACGGTTCAACAAAAAGGTGAAATGGAGCGGATCGGTATCGCTCATGATCCATATCCGATGTTCACGCTCAAGTATCTCGACTCCTCCCAGGGCACCCTTCAGCGGAGAAAATATATTCTGCCATTTAAGCCTGATATCTTCGGGAAGCATGACTGCTGTCATCGGATCTGCGGCAATCATGCCTAAATAGTCGAATGGTGCAATCATACCACAATCAAACCGCTCTTTCAGCTCTCCCTGACAATATTTCCGGTATACCGACTCCACCTCAGAACTCCCTTCGGGCACGACACCCCTGCAGAAAGAGAGAAAGTCAACAGTAACAATCACATTGCCTATATCCAGTAAAATAGTGCTCATACGATATGAAGAGAGTGCGCAACGTTATTGATGGGGAGTGAACCGCTATGCATTTGCTTGAAGAAGAACAGAAACTTGAAAAGAATTGGCCATAAATAAAAAAAACAAAGGGCACGTACTCATGTGCCCTTTGTTTTCAATCTGTGGCTCGGGAACTCCGGCTTTCAAAAAAAAACCGGATGCGGTTAAGCATAACAACCGCACTGATAACTGGCGGATAGTACTGAAACTGATCCACCGGCCAAGCCGCCCGAACTAAAAGATATGAAGAACCGCCCTGTGGTTCAATAAACTTTAAAGAGGGGTTACGTTTTCAGCCTGAAGGCCTTTTGCGCCCTGTGTTACTTCCATCAAAACTTTCTGGCCTTCAACAAGGGTTTTGCGTCCGGTACCATTGATGGCACTGTGATGCACAAAAACGTCTTTTCCACCCTTCTGCTCAATAAAGCCGTAACCTTTTTCTTCGTTGAACCATTTGACAGTTCCTTCAACCTGAGTACCCATATCTACCTCTTTTTATTTTTGCCAGTTAAACTTGGCGTTACAATGAGCGAACTTCTACATGAAGCGCTCAAAAACGAATTTATTTTTCAGGAAAATTAATTTACTCACTTTAAGCCAATTCAAAAAGAAAGTTGTGCAGTTTCCCCTACTTTTTTACAATTGATCAAAAAAAATCCCTGGTGCCCTGCTGAAGAGCACCCCCCTACAGTAATACCGACAAATCACTTCTCTTACTTTATCGCCCAGAGATTGATTTTGTGATCATCGCTTCCGCTTGCAATTATTTTTCCATCAGGAGAGATATCGACTGACTGAACTTCAAGCGTGTGACCACGATAAGAGTGCAGCTGTTGACCGGATTTCACATCCCACAGCCTCACTGATTCATCATTGGCAGCACTGGCGACCAACGTACCTTCCGGATTGAAACAGACACTGCGTGCAGCATCTTCATGCCCTGAGAGTACCTTGAGAATCTCTCCTGTTGCTGCATCAACAATCTTTACTTTTGCGTCACGTCCGCAAAATGCGATCAGCTTGTCGTCAGGACTGAAAACAACAGAGTGCGAAAGTGTATCGTTGGTTCTATAGTTAGCAATATTTTTACCACTTGCAACATCCCAGATTTTCAGAACCGGTTCTTCACCACAGCTGACAATTTTTGTACCGTCATGGCTGTATGCAAGAGATTCAATATAGGATTTGTGACCGAGAAACATGGAAAGCTCTTTTCCGGTTTCGACATCCCAGAGCCGGATAGTGGTATCACGCGAGCAGCTGGCTACAACCTTGCTGTCGGGGCTGAAAGCCACCATGCGAACCGCTGTGTCATGCCCTTTGCAGACATGGAGGCATTTACCGTTTGCCGCATCCCAGATACGAACCGTACTGTCGGTACTTCCGCTTGCAAGCCGTTTTCCGTCGCGACTGTAGTCAATGCATTCAACCCAGGTCTCATGGCCTTTCATGGTAAAAAGCGATTTACCCGTTTCAACATCCCACAGCATAACGCTTTCATCAAAGCTTCCGCTGACAAGTTTTTTGCCGTCAGCACTGAACTTCACGCCAAGCACCCTGTCAAGATGGCCTTCCATCGTTTTTATCAGATTAACGTCGGCCTTGATTCCCGGACGTTTCAGTTCAACTTCTTTTTTTCCGAATATTTTCGATAAGAAACCCATAGCAACACTATTGTTTGAATTGATACGCTTTTCCGTGGCCTTGCACGAGGGATTGTCATATTACATTAATCGTGCAATTTAAAAAAATTTATCGCCTTCCCCGAAAACTTGCCTTCCATCAGGTAAAATTGTAGCATCTGCCCTTCCACCGGGCTCCCCTGCCGGATTTTATGACCCAGAATGAGTTTAATGCTATAGCCAGCAGCACGACCTGTGACAGCAGGTGAAGAAAGACCATGGATAGCGACTGGCTGAACAGCCGTGCGATAATGAGCCTGCAGATAAGAGCAACAGTTATCTGAATGAGCGGAAACCAGAATAATGATGCACTGAACTGCCCTGTATAGAGTGCCTGAAAGAAAAAAGCATAGGGCGCGATGTAGAAAGCAACGGTCAGCACCATAAGCAGAAAGAGTCCGGAAGTACTGTAACCGAGACCGGCATAAAGGTTTTTTGAAAACCCTTCCCAGATATCACCGAATGATCGGTACATTCTGCAGCTGACGGCATCTGAACCATTGAATGCAACAACTCGGCCTCCGGCTCTCTTCACGGCTTTGCAGAGCCATACATCCTCGACAATAGCCTCCCTTACAGCTGCATGACCATTTATACGCTTATAGAACGCCCTGCGGAACAGAATGAACTGACCGTTGGCGAAACAAAAAGCGGGATTCCGGCTCGTCCGCACCAGCCGGAGCGGCAGATAGCACATGAGGATCACATAGACCAGCGGCACCACAAGCTTTTCCCAGAATGAACAGAGCTCCTGACGGGGCGTCAGGGAGAGCATGTCGGATCTGGATTCCTCCATTGCTGCTACAGACCGGCTGAGGGCATCGGCCGCATGCATGGTATCAGCATCAGTAAACAGCAGCAGCTCACCTTTTGCCTGACGCCCGAGCTGATCGCATGCCCATGCCTTGCCGTGCCACCCTTCAGGAAGAGGCTCTCCGGTCAAAATCCTCAATCGCTCATTCGACTCCCCGGCAAGGGTCTGCAACAGCTCAAAAGTAGCATCGGTTGAACCATCATCGAGCACGAGAATCTCGAACGGAGCATAGTTCTGCTGTAAAAGCGAACGCACACAGCGCTCTATATTCAGTGCTTCATTTCGTGCAGGAACCAGAACAGAGACAAGGGGGCCGGTATTCGGCGGGTTTTGAGGAAGGGCCGGAAGATCGACAAGGTTTCTCAGCAGAATCGCTAAAAAAACCAGCAACGACACTAATACCGCAA
>Ga0326726_10000770_pt1 | contig 29412 bp, 31 predicted proteins | sample MHFenrmetagenome_2_FD_207603 | JGI IMG/M metagenome (GOLD analysis project Ga0326726, IMG submission 207603) | Lab enriched peat soil microbial communities from Michigan Hollow, Ithaca, NY, United States - MHF15MN | ecosystem: Environmental > Terrestrial > Soil > Wetlands > Peat | place: USA... | reverse complement strand
CAGGACGCGGCCGTGCGCGCCGTGCGCGAGGGCAAGCACGGGTATACGCCTTCGGCCGGCATCGCCGAGCTTCGCGAGGCCGCGGCGCGCTACATGGGAGACATGCGCGGGCTCTCGATCCGGCCGGAGGACGTGGTGATCGGCGGCGGGGCGAAGCCTTTCATCGCCTATACCATTCTCTCGACCACCGATCACGGCGTGGGCGACGAGGTGATCTATCCGAACCCGGGTTTCCCGATCTACGAATCGCAGATCGTGGCCAACGGTGCGGTCCCGGTGCCGCTGCACCTTCGCGAGGCGCGCAATTTCTCCTTCGATCCGGCCGAGCTCGAGTCGAAGATCACGAAGAAGACCAGGCTCCTCATCCTCAATTCGCCGCAGAACCCGACCGGCGGGATCCTCGCGAAGAAGGATCTCGAGGCGATCGCAGCGATCCTCATGCGCCATCCAGACGTCTGGATCTACGCGGACGAGATCTACTCGCGCCTCTGCTACGAAGGCGAGTTCTGCTCGATCGCCTCGCTGCCGGGAATGTATGAACGCACCATCATCTCCGACGGGGCCTCCAAGACCTGGGCGATGACCGGCTGGCGGATCGGCTTCGCCTCGAATCCGGTGCTCGCGCCGCAGTTCGTACGCTGGGTGACCAACACCGAGTCCTGCGCCTCACACATCAGCCAGTGGGCCGCGGTCGAGGCGATCAGCGGTCCGCAGGACGACGCGGAGCGGATGCGTGGATCCTTCCTGGCACGGCGGGACCTGATCGTGGGGCTCCTGAACAAGGTGCCGGGCGTTTTCTGCAAGAGCCCCGGGGGCGCCTTCTACGCCTGGCCCAACGTGACCGAGGCCTGCCGCATGGTAGGCGCGGCGGACTCCGAGGAGTTCAGGAAGCGGCTGCTGAACGAGGCCGGGGTCGCCGTGCTCGCCGACATCCACTTCGGCGCGCGCGTGCCCGGGGAGGGCCAGCACATCCGTTTCTCCTACGCGGCCTCCAACGCCGCGATCGAGCAGGGCGTCGCGCGCATGGCGGAGTTCATTCGGAAGAACCAGCGCCGGGTGGCGTAGGTCTGTCCATGGCGGGTGAGAGGATAGTCGTGGGCATGTCGGGCGGCGTCGACTCGTCGGTCGCCGCGCTGCTCCTGAAGCGCCGGGGGTACGAGGTCGTCGGCCTCTTCATGAAGAACTGGGAGGATGACGACGATGACGAGTACTGCTCCACGAGAGCCGACCTGATCGACTGCGCCTCGGTCGCCGAGGTGATCGGCATCGACCTCGAGGTCGTGAATTTCTCGGCGGAGTACAGGGAGCGCGTGTTCAGCGCCTTCCTCGCGGAGTATTCGGCCGGCCGCACGCCCAACCCGGACGTGCTGTGCAATGCCGAGATCAAGTTCAAGGCCTTTCTCGATCACGCGATCGCACTCGGGGCGAAGCGCATCGCCACGGGACACTACGCGCGCCTGCTCGAGATCGAGGGCCGGTTCGAGCTGCTCAAGGCCCGCGATCTGTCGAAAGACCAGAGCTACTTCCTGCATCGGCTCAATCAGGGGCAGCTTGCGCGCGTGCTGTTTCCCATCGGGGAAATGGAGAAGACCGAGGTCAGGAAAATCGCCAAGGAGGCCGGACTGCACAATTTCGCGAAGCGCGATTCGACCGGCATCTGCTTCATCGGCGAGCGTCCGTTTCGCGAGTTCCTGAACCGCTATTTGCCGACCCAGCCGGGTCCGATGCGCACGCCCGAGGGCCGGCTGGTGGGCGAGCACATCGGCCTCTCCTTCTACACTATCGGGCAGAGGAAAGGCGTCGGGATCGGCGGGATGAAGGACGCGGCCGGCGGTGCGTGGTACGTGTGCGGCAAGGATCTGGAGAAGAACGAGCTCATCGTCGTGCAGGGGCACGACCATCCACTCCTCCTGTCGCGCACGCTCCGCGCCGAGGACCTCGCCTGGGTGAGCGGTGCGCTTCCCAGCACCGCGGCGGCATACAGCGCGAAAACGCGCTACCGGCAGGCCGACGCGGTCTGCCGAGTCCGCAATTCCGGCGAGGACGATCTCGAAGTCGAATTCGCCGACCCACAGTGGGCGGTGACGCCCGGCCAGTCGGTGGTTCTATATAGCGGCGACGCCTGCCTCGGCGGCGGAGTGATTCAGTAAGGCCTGAACGGCGGGATTCGAGAGCAGCTCGTTTATCATTCGCTCGGGACCGTCTCGAGGAAGGACGCTCGCTCCGACAGCTTGGCGAAATGCCGGGCGAGATTGGCGTGATCCTTTCTCCAGTCCATCTTGGGATAGCGGAAATCGAGCCAGCCCAGGCACACGCCCGAGGCGATGTCGGCGAGCGAGTATCCGTTCCCGGCGCACCAGGGCTTGTCCGCGAGCTCCGAGTCCATCGCCGTAAGACCGGAGCTCACCTTGCCCATCTGGCGGTCGATCCAGGCCGTGTTCCTCATCTTCGCCTCGCGCTGGTTTTCCAGGCGCGCGGCGATTCCGGCGTCGAGCACGCCGTCGGCGAGCGCTTCCCAGCGGCGCACCTCGACCCGCTCGCGCGGATCGGCGGGAACCAGGCGCGAGAGCGGCGAGGCGCTGTCCAGGAAGGCGGCGATGACGCGCGAATCGAACAGCGCCGTGCCGTCGTCGAGGACGAGCACCGGCACCTTTCCGAGCGGGTTGAATTTCGGAGTGACCGCATCCGCTTTCCAGGGGTTGTCGAGCTCGAAGTCGTATTCGATCTTCTTTTCCGCGAGGACGATGCGGACTTTGCGGACGAACGGACTGGCAAGCGAGCCGATGAGTTTCATGCCGCGGATTTTACCTGTTCCGAAGAGAAGGCCGGGGACTCGGGGCGCAAACACGCCTTGACTCGCTTCCTCAGCTGCGGCAGCACGTTGTGTTCGAACCAGGCGTTGTTCTTCATCCACCGCCGGTTGCGGGGACTGGGATGGGGCAGCGGAAAGAACTCGGGCAGATATTCGCTTCGCGCGCGTACGGTCTCCGCGAGCGTCTTCTTCCTCCTCGCTCCGAGGTAGTAGCCTTGAGCGTAGCTGCCCACGAGCAGAGTCAACCGGATGGCAGGCAGTAGCGCGCGCAGCCTCGGATGCCAGTGCGGGGCGCATTCGGGCCGCGGAGGAAGATCGCCCGAGTCGCCGGTTCCCGGATAACAGAAACCAACGGGGATGATGGCGATGCGGCGCTCGTCGTAGAAATCGTCGCGCTCCAGTCGCAGCCACTCCCGCAGGAGGTCGCCGGACGGGTCGTTCCAGGGAATGCCGCTCTCGTGCACGCGCCGCCCGGGCGCCTGCCCGACGATCAGCAGACTCGCCGTCGGCGAGGCGCGCAGCACCGGCCTGGGCGGGTTGGGCAGGTGGGCTTCGCAGATCCTGCAGGAACGGACTTCCGTGAGGAGGCGCTTGAATTGGGCAGGCTTCAGCCGCGTGTTAAAATTGCAGTTGTCCGCCATACAGGCTCCGTTGATGCAGCCGCATTCGCCGCCGTCACCGCTCAACGCATTATCTCCTCTGGACGGACGCTACCACAAGCAACTCGAGCCGTTACGTTCCTGCTTCAGCGAAGCGGCGCTCTTCCGTCACCGCGTCGCGATCGAGATCCGCTGGCTGCTCGCGCTCGCCGGTGACGCCGCGATCGCGGAGATCAAGCCTTTCTCGAAGGACACCAGCCAGGCGCTCGAGCGCCTGATCGAGGCGTTCTCCGAGGAGGACGCCGCGCAGGTGAAGGCCATCGAGGCCGAGACCAATCACGACGTCAAGGCGATCGAGTACTGGCTGAAGCGGCGCCTCGCGGGGAACCCCGAAGCCTCGCGCGTCGCCGGATTCGTGCACTTCGCCTGCACTTCCGAGGACATCAACAATCTCGCCTACGCGCTGATGCTGAAGGAAGGGCGCGACCGCGTGCTGCTGCCCGCGCTCGACCGCGTGATCGAGACGCTCGCCGCGATGGCGAAATCGCTCGCCGACGCGGCCATGCTGTCGCGCACTCACGGCCAGCCGGCGACGCCGACGACGATGGGCAAGGAGATCGCGAACTTCGCGCACCGCCTGCGCCGCGCCCGCCACTCGATCGCCGCGGTCTCGCTCACGGGAAAGATGAACGGCGCGGTGGGCAACTACAACGCGCACGTCGCGGCGTATCCGGACTTCGCCTGGGAGGCTTTCGCCGCGCGTTTCGTCGAGTCGTTGGGGCTCGAGTTCAATTCGCACACGACGCAGATCGAGCCGCACGACAGCCTCGCCGAACAGTTCGACGCGTTCGCGCGCGCCAACACCGTGCTCCTCGGCCTGGACCGCGATCTGTGGGGCTACGTCTCGCTGGGCTATTTCAGGCAGAAGGCGAAGGCGGGGGAGGTCGGTTCCTCGACCATGCCGCACAAGGTGAATCCCATCGATTTCGAGAACTCGGAGGGAAACCTGGGGATCGCGAATGCGCTGCTCCGCCATCTCTCGGAGAAGCTGCCAGTGTCGCGCTGGCAGCGCGACCTGTCCGATTCGACCGTGCTCAGGAACGTCGGCGTCGCGCTCGGCCACAGCCTGCTCGCCTACGAATCGTGCCTGAAGGGCCTCGGCAAACTTGAGGCTGATTCCTCGCGCATGCTGGAGGACCTGGATGCGAACTGGGAAGTGCTTGCCGAAGCCGTGCAGACGGTGATGCGCCGCTACGGGCTGCCCGATCCCTACGAGCAGCTGAAGGCGCTGACGCGCGGCAGGCGGGTCGACAGCGAGGCGATGCGCGCCTTCGTCCGGGGCCTCGCCTTGCCCGAGACCGAGAAGGCGAGACTGCTGAAACTCACGCCGGCCACCTACATCGGCAAGGCCGCCGAGCTCGCGCGCAAGCTTTGACTCCGCCCCGTTTCCGCCAGGTGCTCTCGGACTTCGGCGGCGTTTACTTCGCAAACGGCCTGGTCGCCTTCCTCTTCGCGGCCTCGGGCCCAGTAGCGATCATTCTCGCGGTGGGCACGCGCGGCGGGCTCACGCCTTCGGATCTGTCCTCGTGGATCTTCGGCGCGTTCTTCGTCAACGGCCTCATCAGCATCGCTTTTTGCTTCTTCTACCGGCAGCCGCTCGTCTTCTTCTGGACCATTCCTGGCGCGGTGCTGGTCGGACCGGCCCTGGGCCACTTGAGCTGGGCGGAGGTGATCGGCGCCTTCGTCGCGACCGGAATTCTGATGCTCGCGCTCGGGCTCTCTGGCTGGGTGCGCCGCGCGATGGAGGCGGTCCCCATGCCGATCGTGATGGGCATGGTCGCGGGCGTGTTCCTGCGCTTCGGGCTGGATCTCATCTTCGCCATCCGCGACGATGTGTGGATCGCTGCGCCCATGGCCGCGGCCTTCGTCGTTCTCGGGACGTTCCCGCGCATCGCGCGACTGCTTCCGCCGCTGATCGGCGCGCTTCTCGTGGGCGTCGTGATGATCTGGGCGCTCGGACGCTTCGAGGCGGCACCTGAAACCCTGGCCCTCGTGCGCCCCAATCTTTACGCGCCGGCGTTCTCCTGGCGCGCGATGGTCGAGCTGGTGGTGCCGCTCGCCATCACGGTTCTGGTGGTGCAGAACGGGCAGGGGATCACGGTGCTGCGCTCGGCGGGCCACGCGCCTCCGGTGAACGCGATCGCAGCCGCCTGCGGCGCGGGCGCTATCGCCACCGCCTTCGTCGGTGCGGTCCCGACCTGCCTGACGGGACCGGTGAACGCGATCCTTTCGTCCTCGGGCGAGAAGCGGAGGCAGTACACTGGCGGGATCTTCGTCGGACTGCTCGCGCTAGCCTTCGGGCTGTTCGCGCCCGTCTTCACGCGCCTCATGCTCAGCACGCCCAAGGCCTTCATCGCCGCGCTCGCGGGCCTTGCGATGCTGCGAGTCCTTCAGAGCGCGTTCACGGTGAGTTTCAGGGACCGCTTCGCTCTCGGGGCGCTGGTCACCTTCCTGGTCACCGTGGCCGATATCCCAATCTTCAACATCGGGGCGCCCTTCTGGGGGCTCGTGTTCGGCTACGCTGCTTCGCGCCTGCTCGAGCGCGGAGATTTCGCGATCAAGCCCTGAATGTCCACTCTTCCCGTCGCGCTGCGGGGCGCCCTGTGGATGGTGGGCGCGCTCGTCTCGTTCTCGATAATGGCGGTGTCGGTGCGCGAGCTGCTGCACACCATGGGCAGCTTTGAGATCCTCTTCATCAGGAGCTTCATGTCTCTCGCGATCCTGCTCCTGCTGCTACCGCGCCACGGCCTCGCGGCGCTGCGCACGCGCCACTTCGGGCTGCACGTGCTGCGCAACGTGTTTCACTTCGGCGGCCAGTTCGCCTGGGTGTACGCGATCTCCTTGCTGCCCCTGGCGACCGTGTTCGCGATCGAGTTCACCATGCCGGTGTGGGCCGCGGTACTCGCCATGATCTTCCTCGGCGAGCGCCTGAACCAGGGGAGGATCGTGATGCTCGCGCTGGGGATCGTCGGCGTCTTCGTTATGCTCAGGCCGGGCGTGGCGGTGATACAGCCCGCGGCTCTGGTGATGCTGCTCGGAGCCTTTGCCTACGCCTCGACCATGATCGCCACCAAACGGCTCTCCGGGCACGACTCGGCGTTCGCCATTCTCTTCTACATGGCGGTGATCCAGCTTCCGCTCGGCCTCGTTCCGGCGCTGCCGCAGTGGGCTTGGCCGGGGATGCGGGACTTGCCCTGGGTCATCGCGCTCGGGGCCGTGGGCCTCACCGCGCACTACTGCATGACGCGCGCCTTCCGCATCGCCGATGCCATGGTCGTGGTGCCGATCGATTTCCTGCGGCTGCCCCTGATCGCTGTCGTGGGGGTGTTGTTCTACGACGAGCCTCTCGAGCTGTCCATCATGCTCGGGGCAGCGGTGATTTTCGCGGGGACCTTCTACAGCATCCGCCGCGAGAGCATGGGGCGGCTGGAACCGTCGCGGGGAAGCTGAAGCCTCGCTAGCTCTTCTTCTCGCTCGGCAGCGGCGGCAGCGTGCGCAGGTAGGCGATCAGCGCGTCGAGGTCGGCCGGGGTAAGCTGGCTGGTGGTGTTCTTGATCACCTCGCCCATCGCCTCGGCTGCGACGTCGCCCTCCGCAGTCAGGCCGGTCACGATAAAGTCCTTGATCTCCTTGTCGCTCTGCTTCTTCAGCCCGGTCGGGGTGAGGTTGGGCACGGCCTTGCCGTCCGGTCCCTTGCCGCCGGCGAGGAAGCGGCTCGACTTCGGGCCGCCCAGGAAGTTGCGCGGGGTGTGGCATTCGCCGCAGTGGCCCAGCGCCTGGACGAGATAGGCGCCGCGGTTCGCGACCTCGCTCAGTCCCGGGATGTTCGCGAAGGGCCCGGCGGTAAAATAGAACCACTTCCAGAACGTGACCAGCCAGCGCCAGCCGAAGAAGAACCACAGGTCGTGCTCCTGGCTGGGCTTCGCGCTCGGAGGCAGCGTGCGCAGGTAGGCCCACAGGTCGCGCAGGTCGGAGTCGACGATCTTGGTGAAGGATGGATAAGGGAAGGCCGGAAAGTAGCTGGACCCGTCCGGCCGCTCGCCTTGCCGGATCGCGCGGATGAAGTCGGCCTCGCTCCAGTTTCCGATTCCCGCCTTCTTGTCCGGGGTGATGTTGGGCCCGTAGAAGGTGCCGAAAGGTGTCTTCAGGGCGCGTCCGCCCGCGAAGGGCACGGCGCCTTCCTTCTCCTCGGTGTGGCAGCCGACGCAGCCTCCCGCCTTGGCGAGGTATTCGCCGCGCTTGGCATCGCCCTCCGCTAGAGCGTTTTCGAACGTAGCGGCAAGCAGCAGCGCCAGGAAGAACGAGGTGCGGAGCATTCGCGGATTATGCCAGCGAGGGAAAAAGAAAGCCCCGCCGCAGCGGGGCTTTCTATGATGGAGCTCTTTGCTTACTGCTTTTCGCGGAAATTCTGGTGGCAGCCGCCGCACGCCTTGCCGACTCCGCCGATCGCCGCTTTCTGGGCGGCCTCGTCGCCGCTTCGGGAGACCTTCACGAGCGCCTGGACGGCGTTCTGGAAGTTGTCCTGGGCCTCCTTGAACTTGGCCGGCTCGCTCCAGATCGCCGGCAGGGCGGCGGTCTTCACGGTCGCGTCCTTGCTGGCGGGGGCGAAACCGTCCCAAGGCATCCGGCTCAGCGCGTCGAGCAGGGCCGAGTTGAGCGCGACGGTCTCGGCGCTATAGGGGATCTTGCCCTGGGCCATGCCGGCGAGAGGGCCGAAGTACTTGCCCTGCAGGGTCATCGCCGCCTGGCGCTGCTTGACCATGATCTCGGGCTTGACCTGGGAATACGCAGTAAGGGTGACGCCCGCGCCCAGCGCGAAGGCCAGACCGGTCAAAAGAAGCCTCTTGTTCATTCGATTCTCCTCGTTAGGGTTGTTCGGGGGTATGCAAGGGCAATTGTAGCGGCATCCGCCGCATGGCTTCCTTAACAGTTACCGCGGGGATTTTATTCCCGCGCCTTCAGACGACCGCCTCCTCCTTTTTCTCCCTGATCGGCTTCACCAGGTCCTCGCGCTGCACGCCCAGCCAGCGCACGAGCGGCGCCATGACCAGCACCGAGGAGTAGATCCCGAAGCAGATGCCGATGGTGAGGGCGAGGGCGAAGTAGTGCAGCGCCGGCCCGCCAAACACCAGCATCGAGGACACCATGGTCTGGGTGCAGCCGTGGGTGATGATAGTGCGCGAGATCGTGCGGGTGATGGCGTTGTCGATGATCTCGGTGACCGAGGCCTTTCTCATTTTCCTGAAGTTCTCGCGGATCCGGTCGGCGATCACCACCGACTCGTTCACCGAGTACCCCAGCACGGCGAGCACCGCCGCGAGCACCGGCAGCGAGAATTCCCACTGGAACAGCGCGAAGAACCCCAGGATGATCACCACGTCGTGCAGGTTGGCGATGATCGCGGCGACGCCGAATTTCCATTCGAAGCGCAGGGCGAGGTACAGAACGATGCCGATCGAGGTGATGAGCAGCGCGAGCGCCCCGTTCTCGGCGAGCTCCCGCCCGACCTGCGGCCCGACGAACTCGACGCGCCGCAGCGTCGCCGTGCGGTCCTCCGCTGTCAGGCCTTCCATGACGGCCTTGGACAGGTCCGCGCTGTTCTGGCCGGGCTTCAGGGGCATGCGCACGAGCACGTCGCGCGAGGACCCGAAGTTCTGCACCGAGTAGTCATTGTAGCCGCGCGAGTCGAGTGCCTTGCGGATCTTGTCGACGTCGGCGGCCTGCTCGTAGCTCACTTCCATCACCGTGCCGCCGGTAAACTCGATCGAGAAATTCAGCCCCTTGGTGGCGAGGAAGAACACCGCGAGCAGGAACGTGACCAGCGACACGATGTTGAACGCCAGCGCATGGCGCATGAACGGGATGTCGCGGCGGATCTTGAAGAATTCCATCGTTTATGATTTTGCCGTCATTTCCAGGCGGTGTTGCCGATCGACACGCCCTCGAGCCTCTTGCGCGTGCCGTACACGAGATTGACCATCCCGCGGCTGACCACGACCGATGAGAAGATCGAGGTGAGGATGCCCAGGCAGTGCACGACCGCGAAGCCGCGCACCGGGCCCGAGCCGAAAATGAGCAGCGCGAGGCCCGCGATGAGCGTGGTGACGTTGGAGTCGAGGATGGTGCCGAAGGCGCGCTCGTAGCCCGCGTGGATCGCCGCCTGGGGCGTCGCTCCGCCGCGCAGCTCCTCGCGCACGCGCTCGTTGATGAGGACGTTCGCGTCGATCGCCATGCCCAGCGTCAGCGCGATCGCTGCGATCCCCGGGAGCGTGAGCGTGGCCTGCAGCGCCGACAGCACCGCGATCAGGAACAGCAGGTTCGCGCACAGGGCGAGGGTGGAGAACACCCCGAAAAGCGCGTAGTAGACGATGATGAAGAGCGACAGGGCTGCGAAGCCGTATATGGTCGAGTCGAAGCCCTTCTTGATGTTCTCGGCACCGAGCGAGGGCCCGACCGTGCGCTCCTCGACGATCTCCATGGGGGCCGCGAGCGCGCCCGCGCGCAGCAGCAGCGCGACATCGTTCGCCTCGACCGTGTTCATCCGCCCGCTGATCTGCACGCGCCCGCCGCCGATCTCGGTGCGGATCACCGGCGCGGTGACGACTTCGCCCTTGCCTTTCTCGATCAGCAGGATCGCCATGCGCTTGCCGACGTTCTCGCGCGTGACCTCCTTGAAGATACGCGCCCCGGTCGCGTCGAGCGTCAGGTGCACGGCGGGCTCGTGCGTCTGGTTGTCGAACCCGGGCTGCGCGTCGGTGAGCCGGTCGCCGGTCAGCACGACCTGCTTCCGCACGAGCAGCGGCTGGCCGCCGCGTTCGACGTAGAACTCGTCGCCGAAGGGCACCTGGCCGCCCCGCGCCGCGGCCAGCGCCGCGGGGTTCATGTTGTCCTCGTCCACCATTCGCACTTCCAGGGTCGCCGTGCGCCCGAGGATTTCCTTTGCCTTGGCCGTGTCCTGGACGCCCGGGAGCTGCACGACGACGCGGTCCGAGCCCTGCTGCTGGATCACCGGCTCCGCGACCCCCAGCTCGTTGATGCGGTTGTGCAGGGTCTGGATGTTCTGCTTGAGCGCGAACTCCTGCGTGCGCTTCTGCGCCTCGGGCTTGATCGACGCGACCAGGAGCAGCTCGCTTCCCGAACTCGAGTCGGCGAGCTGGAGGTCGGGGAGCTGATCGCCGACCACTGCGCGCGCCTTGTCGCGCGTTTCTGCGTCGCGGAAGCGGACCACGATGTTGTTGCCCTCGCGGGTGATGCCCGTGTGGCGGACGCTCTTGTCGCGCAGCTGCGAGCGGATGTCGCCGGCAAGGCCCTCCGCGCGCTTGGCGATCGCCGCCCGCATGTCCACCTGCAGCATGAAATGGACGCCGCCGCGCAGATCCAGACCGAGGTACATGGGTTGCGCGATCGCCGCGAGCCACCGCGGAGAATTCGGTAGGAGGTTGAGCGCGACGGTGTAGGACGGGCTCGCGGCATCCGGGTTCAGCGCCTGGTCGATGACATCCTTCGCCTTGAGTTGGGTGTCGGTGTCGGCGACGCGCACCTTGACGCCGACGAGGTCGAGAAACATCCCAGTCGGCTGGATACCCGCTTTCTTGAGCGCGTCCTCGACGCGTCCCATGACCGCGGTATCGGCTTTCAGCGTGGCGCGCGCCGGTGAGACCTGCACCGCGGGCGCTTCCCCGAAGAAGTTCGGCAGCGTATACAGCGCCCCGAGCAGGAGCGCCACCGCGATGGTGACGTAGACCCAGAGAGGGTAACGATTCATCTAGAGCGACTTGATGGTGCCCTTGGGCAGCAGCGTCTGGATCGCGCTCCTCTGGAGCTGCACTTCGGTGTTGGGCGCGATCTCGATCGACACGTAGACCTCGCCGATCTTGGTGATTTTCCCGAGCACGCCTCCCGAGGTGATGACCTCGTCGCCCTTTTGCAGGGCCTCGGTCATCTGTTTGTGTTCCTTCGTGCGCTTCATCTGCGGGCGGATCATCAGGAAGTAGAGCAGGGCGAACATCCCGATGATGATGAAGAACTGCTCGTAGCCGGGTCCAGCGCCCGGGGCGCCCTGCGCGAATGCGGAGGAAATCACGTTGGTCTCCATGCGGTTTTCAGCGAGCCGGGGAGTATACCATCGGGAACTTGCCGTTTACCCGGTTTTCTTCCCGCGCGCTTCTCGAAACCCGACCAGATAGTTCGCGAGGCCGCTCCCGGCGATGGCCCCGCGCAGCTCGCGCATCAGCGTCTGGTAGTAATGCAGGTTGTGCAGGGTGTTGAGCCGGGCGCCGAGGATCTCGTTCACCTTCTGGAGATGGTGCAGGTAGCCGCGCGAGAAGTGCGTACAGGTGTAGCAGGCGCAGGTGTCGTCCAGGGCCCGCGTGTCGTCGCGGTAGCGGGCGTTGCGGATCTTGATGTCGCCGAAGCGGGTGAACAGCCAGCCGTTGCGCGCGTTGCGCGTCGGCAGGACGCAGTCGAACATGTCGATCCCGGAGGCGACCGCAACGGCGATGTCCTCCGGGGTGCCCACGCCCATGAGGTAGCGCGGCGCCTCCGCCGGCAGGCGCGGCGCGACGTGCGCGAGGATGCGGCGCATATCGCGCTTGGGTTCGCCCACCGAGAGTCCGCCGACGGCGTAGCCGTCGAATCCGATCCGTACCAGCCCGGCGAGAGACTCGTCGCGTAAGTCCTCGTGCATCCCGCCTTGGACGATGCCGAACAGGGCATTGGGGTTGCCTTCGTGGGCGTCCCGGGATCGCTCCGCCCAGCGAAGGCTGAGGCGCATCGATTCGCCGGCCTGCTGTGCGTCGGCCGGATAGGGGGTGCACTCGTCGAAAATCATCGCGATATCGGAATCGAGCACGCGCTGGATGTGCATCGACTCCTCGGGCGTGAGCAGCAGCCGGTCGCCGTTCACGGGAGAGGCAAAGCGCACGCCTTCCTCGGTGATCTTGCGCAGATCGCCGAGGCTGAACACCTGGTATCCGCCCGAGTCGGTGAGGATCGGGCCGCTCCAGCCCATGAAGCGGTGCAGCCCGCCGTGCGCTGCGATGACCTCCAGCCCCGGGCGCAGCCACAGGTGAAAGGTGTTGCCGAGGACGATGCGCGTGCCGTTCTCCGCGAGCTCGGCCGGGCTCATGGCTTTCACCGCGCCATAGGTCCCCACCGGCATGAACACCGGCGTCTCGACCTCGCCGTGCGCGAGCGACAGGGTGCCCGAGCGCGCGGCGCCGTCGGTGGCGCGGACGGTGAATTTCATCGCGTCAGATTCTATCAATCAGCATGGCGTCGCCGTACGAGTAGAAGCGGTAGCCATGGTCCACCGCGTGGCGGTAGGCGCGCCGGACTGGCTCGATCCCGGCAAACGCCGAAACCAGCACGAGCAGCGTCGATCTGGGCAGGTGGAAGTTGGTGATGAGGCGATCAACGACCCGGAATTCGAATCCCGGCGTGATGAACAGGTCGGTCTCGCCTTCCCCCGCGGACGGCACGCCGCGCTTCGCCGCGGAAGCCTCGAGGCTGCGCACGGTCGTCGTGCCGACGGCGATCACCCTCCCGCCGCGCTCCTTCGCCGCGGCGACGGCCGAGACCGTCGCAGCCGGAATCGAGTAGCGCTCGCCGTGCATGCGGTGCTCGGCGAGATTCTTCACGCGCACCGGCTGAAAGGTCCCGGCGCCGACGTGCAGCGTCACGTACGCGAGGTCTATGCCGCGCTCGGCGAGCGCCGCGAGCAGAGGGCGGTCGAAGTGCAGTCCCGCGGTCGGAGCGGCGACGGCACCGGGGGCGCGCGCGTACACCGTCTGGTAGCGGCTCTCGTCCTCGGACTGCGGCGCGTGGGCGATGTAGGGAGGAAGGGGCACGCTGCCGTGGCGCTCGAGCAACTCGAGCATCGACGCGCCCTCGGGGAAGCGCAGATGATAGAACTCTCCCACGCGGCCGAGAACGCGCAGCTCCAGTCCGCCCTCGAGACGCAGGGTGCTACCCGGCTTGGCTGGCCGGCCCGCGTGGAGCTGAGCAAGCGCTTCGCCTCCCGGCAGCAGGCGCTCGATCAGCACTTCGATGTGCCCCCCGGTCTGCTTTTTTCCGAACAAGCGCGCTTTGATCACCTTAGTGTCGTTGAATACCAGCAGGTCACCCGGCGAGAGCAGCCGCGGCAGATCGGAGAATCGGTGGTCGGAGGGCGTCTCCCCGCTCAGTTGGAGCAGCCTGCTGCCCGAGCGCGTCTCGCTCGGATGCTGCGCGATCAGCTCTGGAGGCAGCTCGTAGTCGAAATCGTCGATGGAAAGGTTCATGCGCGCGCCGCTATAATGCACGCGCAATCGCGCAGCATCCAGCCGGGATGGCGGAACTGGTAGACGCAGCGGACTCAAAATCCGCCGGTGGCAACACCATGTGGGTTCGATTCCCTCTCCCGGCACCAGATGTCCAGCCGGCAGCCTGAAGGAAATGAAACTCACAGCGAAATGAGTGTCAGTCCCGTTTGAGCATATCCAGGACCGCAAGGCCCTAACAGCGAACCTTGAATCTGGCTTGGCTTTGACCTCGATCAAACGGCGATTCCCTGAATTGTTTAGGCTGATAACTTGTTGAAGCTGGTGCCGATCCAGACCAGTCTTCGGGAGTGACTGCGCAGGACCTAGCATCGCCTCATCGCAAACAGGAAGGGCAATGCGATGGGAAGGATTGGGAAATATTCTAGCCAGAGCCGCAGCGCAGGCGTCGCGGCCGGAAGGATTGTTCGCGCATCGCTCCACGAGATTCGCAGGGTTTGTCTGATGGCATTTTTCCTGGTGATTGCCGCTTGCGGAGGTGGTGGCGGAGGACGCGGCACCGGGGCGAGTCCAGTCCCTTCGCTGGCGGACGAGGTAACACCGCTCGCCGGCACCGCGGGCGGTTTCGGCAGTACCGATGGCGCTGGGCTCGCGGCGCATCTTGAGTCCCCGACTGGAGTAGCCACGGATAGCATGGGCAAGGTCTATGTGGGCGACTTCTGGAACAACATCTGGTACTAGGACTAGGGACCTGCGGACCTAACACACCACGGTCAAGGAGCGCCCGAGGAAAGCGCAGGCACATTTTTTAGGTGCTATCGGCGCCTTCGGTAGGTTGGTGCTTGTCTAGAACTACACGGATAAACCCGGAGAAAGCCATTGCAAAATAGCTCTGGCGATGAGAGTCTGTGCGCCACTTTTGGATATTGATCTGGTCCGGCCTTTCGCATCGAAGCAGCGCGGATAGACCTGCGGCCGCCGATCCCGCACCAACATGCCAGACCAACCGCGCCTCAATCATTTCCTCAGCTTGGGTCCTCACGGGTTCCACCGCGTCGCCTATACCGACTGGGGAGATCCCGCGGGCCAGCACATCGTGGTGTGCGTGCACGGCTTGACCCGCAACAGTCGCGATTTCGACGAGCTCGCCGCCCACCTCGCCGCGCGCGGCTGCCGCGTGGTGTGCATGGACGTCGTCGGCCGGGGCGACAGTGACTGGCTGACGAACAAGCAGGACTACGGATTCGCGCAGTACGTGTCGGACGCCGCCGCGCTGCTCGCCCGGGTCACTGCGCCGCCGCACAGGGTCTCGCTGCTGCGCCGCCTCCAGGGAAAGAGCGAGGGACAGAGAGTCGACTGGGTCGGCACGTCGATGGGCGGCCTGATCGGCATGATGGTCGCAGCCAAGCCCAACTCCCCGATCCGGCGGCTGGTGCTGAACGACGTGGGGCCTCTGATCCCCTGGCCCGCGCTCGCACGGCTCAGGCTCGCCTCCGTCGGTGAGAGGACGCGCTTCGCGGGCACGGACGAAGTCGAGCGCCATCTTCGCGAGACCTGCGCTTCCTTCGGCCCCTTGAGGGACGAGCAATGGCAAAGGCTCGCGGTACACGGCTCGCGGCGGGGAGCCGACGGCAGCTACTCGCTCGCCCTCGACCCGGCTATCGTCAACTCGATGCGATCCGGCGGGGGCGCCGGCGTGGCGTTCGGCAGCGATTTTCTCCTGGGCGTAGACGTGTGGCAGGTGTGGGACGCCGTGACCTCCCCGACGCTGGTGCTCCGCGGGGCGGAGTCCGACCTGCTGCTCGAGTCTACTGTCAGGCGGATGCAGGAGCGCGGTCCCGCGGTGAAGGCCGTGGAATTTCCCGGGATAGGCCACGCGCCCTGGCTGATGAGCAGGGACCAGATCGACCCGGTCGCGGGTTTCATCCTTGCGGCTGAAAGCCGGGAAACGGCGAGCCATTGAAAATTTGCGTTGTCGGCGCCGGAGCAATAGGAGGATTCCTGGGTGCGGGGTTCGCCCGGGCCGGACACGAGGTATGCCTCGTCGCCCGGGGCGCGCACCTTGACGCCCTGCGCACGAACGGCCTCACCCTTCTCGCGGAAGGGAAGCGGGAGGTCTTTCGGCTGCCCGCCTCCGACGATCCGTCCGCGTTCGGAGCCCAGGACGCGGTGCTCCTCTGCCTCAAGACATACTCGATCGGCGCGATGCTGCCGCGGATGAAGAGTCTGCTCGGGCGCGATACCGTGGTCATCCCGGCGATCAACGGCCTGCCGTGGTGGTACTTCCACGCCGAAGGCGGGAAATTCGACGGGCAGCCGGTCGCCTGCCTCGATCCCGCGGGCACGCTCTTTCAGGCGCTCGATCCCCGGCATATCCTCGGCTGCGTGGTGCACGCCGCCGCGGAAGTCACGCAGCCCGGCGTCGTCAGGCACACCGCAGGCAGGCTTTTCGTCCTCGGTGAGCCGGATCGCACGAAATCCGCGCGCGCCGAGCGGCTCGTGGCAGCGATGAACGCCGCCGGTTTCGAGGCGAAACACGCCGCGGACATACGGGTCGAGATCTGGGTAAAGCTGACCGGGAACCTTTCCTACAACCCGGTGGCGGCGCTCGCGCTCGCGCACATGAACGACATCAACGGCAACGAAGGTCTGCTCGCGCTGATACGCACCCTGATCGAGGAGACCATGCGGGTTGCCGAAGGCTACGGAGTGCGCGTCCCGATAACTATCGACGAGCGTATCGCCATCGCGAAGCAGCTCGCCGGCGCGAAGATCTCGATGCACCAGGACATCGAGAAGCGCCGCCCTCTGGAGGTGGACGCGATCATCGGCGCGGTGATGGAGCTTGCCCGCAAGGCCGGGATCGTGACTCCCATGATCGACGCCATCTACGCGCTCATCGCCGAGCGGGCAAAGCACCTCGATCGCTGAGGGCATCAGCGCAGCGAGTGCGCGGTGAGCAGGGCGGCGGTAAAGACGAGCAGCGCGCCGGCCTGATGTGCCGCGGCAAGCGGAACTGGCACGGCGAGCAGCAGGGTAGCGATCCCCATAGCAATCTGCAGCACGAGCGCGGCGAGCAGCACGCCGGCGGCCATTCGCGCGCGAGGCGATGCCTGCGCGCGCCGGACCCGCAGCCAGAACCACGGCACAAGGAGGGCGAGCAGCCACGCGACCAGCCGGTGATCGAACTGCACCGTCGCCATGTTGGCGAAGAAGTTGAGATACCAGGGCTCGATCACAAACATTCCCGGAGGCACGAGGTGGCCGTTCATCAACGGGAAAGTATTGTAGGCGAGCCCCGCGCGGATTCCCGCGACGAGGCCGCCCGAGAGCGCCATCGCAAATACCAGCACTGCGAGGGCGAAGGCGAAACGGCGCAATCCGCGGCGCGCCTCGGTTCCGCGCGGCGAGAGCAGGTCGAGCGCGATCCACAGCATCGCGGCGTAGATGAGGAGCGCAATGCCGAGGTGCGCGGCGAGACGGTACTGCGAGACGCGTGGATCGTCGACCAGACCCGATTGGACCATGTACCAGCCCATCGCGCCCTGCAGCCCGCCGAGCGCGAATATCGCGGCGAGCTTCCATCCCAGGGGGCGCGCGATTCTTCCACGCGCTGCGAACCACAACAGGGGCAGCATGAAGGCCGCGCCGATCAGCCGCCCGAGGAGTCGGTGCGCGTATTCCCACCAGAAGATGCGCTTGAACCCGGCGAGTTCCATGTCGGGATTGACTTGGCGGAATTCTGGAGTCTGCTGATACTTGCCGAAAACTTCGTGCCACGCCTTGTCATCGAGCGGGGGGAACGTACCGACGATCGGCTGCCATTCGACTATCGACAGGCCCGAGTGCGTGAGGCGCGTGATGCCGCCGACCACCACCATCGCGAATACCAGCGCGCAACAGGCGAGCAGCCAGATCGCGAGGCCTCGATCGTGCATTCCGACACTAGATGCTCCGTTTGACATGGGTTAAAGTAACACGGGTGCAGAGCCGGCGATTTCCAGGGAGGGCTCTGACCGCCACGCTTTGACGGGCGACAGGAGGCTGGCCATGTTTGCGATCGTGTACAAGTCCGACGGTGTCCCGATCTGCGTGCAGGTGCCGGGTGTCTCGCCCGACCCCGTGGTGGTCTGGACATCGGAGAGCGCGGCCAAGGCCTTCATCGAGAGCAAGGGCAGCGCGGCCGAGTTCCAGCCGGTCTCGGTGAACGAGCAGTCGATGGAGAAGATGGCCAAGGCGCTCGGCTGCCCGGTCGAAAGACTCATGGTCGAGCCCTATCCATCCTGAGCCACCGAGCGCGATCCTAAAGCGTCACCTCTACGTTGTCGATGAGGCGGGTGCGGCCTAGGAAGGCCGCGGCGAGCACCACCAGCTGGCGATCGTCGTTTCCGGGCGGCTGAAGGTCGGCCTGCCTGCGCACTGAAATGTAATCGGGACGCCACCCCTTCCCCGCGAGCGTCGCCATCGCTTCCAGCTCGATTCTGCGGAAATCGCGTTTGCCCGAGAACACTTCGTCCCTCGCTGTTCGCAACGACTGGTACAGGCGCGGCGCCTCGGCCCGCTCGGCGGGCGACAGGTAGCCGTTGCGCGAGCTGAGCGCGAGCCCGTCTTCGGCGCGAACCGTTTCGGCGGGCATGATCTCCACGGGCAATGCGAGCTGCTTCACCATGTCGCGCAATACCACGTACTGCTGGTAATCCTTCTTGCCGAAAATCGCAGTGTGCGGCGAGACCATGTTGAAGAGCTTCAGCACCACGGTGGCGACGCCGCGGAAGTGCCCGGGCCGGAACGCGCCCTCGAGGATGTGCTGGAGATCGGAGGGCTCGACCACGAAGGTCTGCGGTTCCGGGTAGATCTCGGTCTCGGTCGGCGCGAACACTACGTCCACGCCGACGTCTTTCATCATGTCCGCATCGGCCTGCAGGGTGCGCGGGTAGCGCTCGAAGTCCTCCTTGGGCCCGAACTGGATGCGGTTGACGAAGATGCTGACAACGGTGCACGCGGCACGATGCTTGGCCAGCCGCATGAGCTGGATGTGGCCCGCGTGCAGGTTGCCCATGGTCGGCACGAAGACGTTGTCGGGCTCGCGCTGCAGCCGCTCGCGCAAGTCCCTGACCGAGGTGACGATGTCCACTAGAAACTGTGCTCCTCGGCGGGAAAGCTGCCGTCCCGTACGGCGCGCACGTAGCGCTCCGCCGCGTCGGCGATGCTGGAGGCACCCTTCATGAAATTCCGCACGAAGCGCGCCTTCTTCCCGGGGAAGACGTCGAGCATGTCGTGAAGCACCAGCACCTGCCCCGAGCAGCCCGGGCCGGCGCCTATGCCTATCGTGGGAATGCGGAGCCGCTGAGTAACCAGCTCGCCGAGGCCGGTCGGGATCGCCTCGAGCACCAGCAGCTCGGCGCCCGCCGATTCGAGCTCGATCGCGTCCGCCAGCAGCTTCTGCTCCGCGTCCTCGCCCTTACCCTGCACGCGGTAGCCGCCGAACTTGTGCACCGACTGGGGCGTGAGGCCGAGGTGGCCGCACACGGGAACGCCACGCTTCGTGAGGAAGCGCACCGTCTCCGCGAACTCCGCGCCGCCTTCGAGCTTCACCATCTGGGCGCCCGCCGCCATTAATTCGGCCGAGCTGCGGAATGCTTGCTGCGGCGATTCCTGGTAGGTTCCAAATGGCAGGTCGGCAACCAGGAAGGCGCGCTTGCTGCCGCGCGCCACGCAGCGCGTGTGATACGCCATGTCCGCGAGCGTGACCGGCAGCGTAGTCTCGTGCCCCTGCAGCACCATGCCGAGCGAATCCCCGACCAGAAGGCTGTCGAGGCCCGCGGCGTCGAGCATCGCCGCGAAGCTCGCGTCGTAGCAGGTGAGCACGGCTATCTTCTCGCCATCGTCGCGCTGTTTCTGGAGCGCCTTGATGGTCAGTCGGGTCATGCTAGTCTCCCCAGTTGAAAAACTCGCGGTTGCCCCGCATCGTCCCGACGCGCTCGATCAGCAGGTCGAGGTCGCGGTCCTCCCTCACGAAGTCGAGCTTCTCGGAATTCACGATCAGCATCGGAATCCCGCTGAAATGGTAAAAGAAGCGGTTGTAGCTGTCGGCGAGCAGGGCGAGATACTCAGCGGTGATCGGTCGCTCGAATTCTACGCCGCGCCGGCGCACGCGCTCGTACAGCGTTTCCGGCTGCGCCTGGAGGTAGATGACCAGGTCGGGCCGCGGAGCCTGGGGCTTGAGAGATTCGAAAATCTGCTGGTACAGGTGCAGCTCGTCGCTATCCAGCGTCAGGCGCGCGAACAGCGGGTCCTTTTCGAGCAGGAAATCGCACACCGTGACGCGGCTGAACAGGTCCAGCTGCGCGAGCTCGCGCAGCTGCGCGATCCGCTGGAACAGGAAGAACAGCTGCGTTGGCAGGGCGAACCGGGCCATGTCCTGGTAGAAGCGCGGCAGGAACGGGTTCTGCTCCGGATGCTCGAGGACCAGCCCGGCCTGCAGCTTGGCGGCGAGGCGCTTCGCAAGGCTGGTCTTGCCGACGCCTATCGGGCCTTCTACGACGATGTAGTGATATTTGGAAAGGGACATTCGCCCGGGTGCTCCAGGAAATCGGCGCCCATGATACAGCCCGAGTGAATTAGCCGCGAAAGATGAAGTACACCGCGCCCATGATGCACAGGGACGCCCAGAGATAATCGAGCTTGAGAGGCTGGTTCATGTAGTAGAGGGCGAAGGGGACGAACACCGTGAGCGTCACGGCTTCCTGGATGATCTTCAGCTGCGCAAGGCTGAACTGGGTGAAGCCGATGCGGTTGGCGGGGACCTGGAGCAGGTATTCGAAGAGAGCCACGCCCCAGGAGACAAGCGCGGCCACGAACCAGGGCTTCGCCGAGAGCTCCTTCAGGTGCGCGTACCAGGCGAAGGTCATGAACACGTTGGAAAGCGCGAGCAGCCCAACGGTCTGTGCCAGAACGGTCGCATTCATCAGATCTCATTGCTCCAAGTTTCGATTCTTCCGCGATCATACCTGCTCGCGCCACTACCGCGATGCCCGGCGCCTTGCGGGCAAGGCCGGGGCGGTGCATCCTGACGCCCGGAGGGCGGGACGTCCGAGGATGCCATGACAAGCGGGTCGTACTTGAAGGAGGTTCGCAGGCAGTATGAAATCTATCCTTATCCCCATAGAGATCCTGAGGACGAGAAAAGGCGGCTCCTCTACACCTGGCAGGACAATCTCGCGCAGATAAATCACTATTGCTACCGGGGGAAAAACGCCTTCAAGGCTCCCCTGCGAGTGCTCGTTGCGGGCGGCGGCACCGGAGATGCCGTCGTATTCCTTGCCGAGCAGCTGAGGAGAGCCGATGCCGAAGTCGTATATCTGGACATCAGCCGGAGCAGCATGGAGATTGCCCAAAGACGGGCCGAGGTCCGCAAACTGAGCAATATCACCTGGATTCATGGCTCCCTGCTGGACATACCCGCTCTCGCTCTGGGCGAATTCGAATACATCACCTGCACGGGTGTGTTGCATCATCTACAGGACCCGGAGGATGGGTTGAACAAGCTTCTGTCCGTCCTTGCTCCCGGCGGTGTGCTCGGCATCATGGTGTACGGAAAGTACGGGCGGACGGGCATCTATCAGATCCAGGACCTGATGCAGATCATCAACCGGAGCGCGTCCGGGATGCAGGAAAGCCTGGCGAATACAAAGGCGATCCTGGCGTGCCTCCCCCCGTCAAACCAGTGGAAAAAGAACGAGGGCGCGTCGCCTGACCTGAAGATACCGGACGCCGAGATCTACGATTTCTTCCTGCATTCACAGGATCGTGCCTACACCGTTCCGGAACTCTACGACTGGGTGGAGCGAAGATGTGGCTTGCACATGCAATTGTCGCGCGTGGACTACGGCAGGATGCCTTACACCCCCGAATGCTACGTCAGGGATCCCGCGCTTCTGAAAATCGTCAAGGCTCTGCCGGTGCCGGAGCAGCAAGCCGTAGCCGAACTGATCGCCGGCAACATCGATCGCCACTGCTTCTATGCCATGCAATCGGCGGGCACCACGGCGACTGTGGACGAGCTCGACAACGTGCCCTTCTTCTTCCTGGGGTTCGCTCCGATCCAGGGAAGGGACATCGCCGAGCATATCCGGAAGAATCCGGGACAACGGTTGGTGTTCAAGGATCCTCGCACGACCATTACCCTTGTCCTCGCCCCGGGAAAGTATTCCGAGCAACTCCTCAGACATCTCGACGGCGAACGAAGCCTGCGCGAGATATTTGAACTGGCCAGGAACGACATGCCTCCTGGGGGAGACGGCGTCACGGACGCCCAGCTCCTCGAGGACTTCCGGCCGATATTCGATCTGTTCAACTCAGCCGAAGGGATGCTGTTGAGGCATAAGAGCGTCAGCCGATTCCCGGGCATTGAAGAACTGCACTCGATGAGCCGGGCATTTTGAGATCCGTATCGCCGACTATCCGATCCTCTCCACCTTCTGATCAGCGCAAGCCCTGAGCAGCACCGCGGCGCGACCCTTTCCCGGGATCGCGGTGTCAGCGGCGATCTCGGCGAGCGGCGCGAGCACGAACGCCCGCTCGTGCATGCGCGGATGGGGAACGGCGAGGCCCGGCTCGGCGATGACCTGGTCGCCGTAGAGGAGCAGGTCGAGATCGAGCGTGCGCGGCGCGCCCGGGGATGGACGCTCGCGGCCGAAGCACGCCTCCATGGCGAGCAGCTCGTCGAGCAATTCGCGCGCGGTGAGGGTGGTCTCGAGCTTTGCGACGGCGTTGATGAAATCGGGCTGTTCTCCGACGCCGACTGGCGCGCTGCGGTAGAGCGAAGACGCCGCGACCAGGCGAGTTCGCGGAAGCCTGCCGAGCGCTGCGATGGCTCGGCGAACCTGTGCTTCGGGTTCGCCGAGATTCGCCCCCAGCCCGACGAACGCGCTGAGCGGAACTTTTGCCGGCATCAGGCCGGAGCTGCGTCTGGAGGCAGCACCGGCCCCTTGCGTCCGCGGCGGCGCCGGCGCCGCTTCTTGTGCTCGCCGGGCTGCGGCGCGTGCAGCATCGACTGGCGTTCGCTCTCGCTCGCCCGCTGGAACTTCTCCCACCACTGTGCGAGCTCGGCGGAAGCCTCCCCGCTTGCGCTGCGAAGGACGAGGAAGTCATATCCTGCCCGGAACTTTTCGTGCATGACGAGCGCGAAGGGGCGACGTCCGCTCCTCTGCTCGAAGCGCGGCTGCAGGGCCCAGATCTCCTTCATCACCGCGGTGAAGCGGCGCGGGATTGCGAGCTTGTCGGTCTGGATGTCGAGCACCGTGTCCATCGCCTTGAACAGCGCCGGGATCTGCCTCAGCCCCGCCGCCTGCGCCTTCTTCCAGGCCGCAAGGACCTCGTGCCACAGAAGCGCGGCGAACAGGAAGGCCGGCGACACTCCTTTGCCTGCGCGCACCCGGTCGTCGGTTTCCTTGAGCGCGAGCTTGACGAAGCGCTCGCCCATGGACTGCTCGAAGATGACGTCCAGCAGGGGCAGCAGGCCGTGGTGCAGGCCCTCGCCTCGCAGCCGGGCGAGGGCCGCCGCCGCGTGGCCCGAGAGCAGCAGCTTCTGCATCTCCTCGTAGACGCGCGATGGCGGCACGTTTCCGAGCAAGGGGGCCAGCTCGCGGATCGGCTTGCGCGTTCGCTCGTCGATGCCGAAGCCGGCCTTCGCGGCGAAGCGCACCGCGCGCAGCATGCGCACGGGGTCTTCGCGGTACCGCGCGCGCGCGTCGCCAACGATGCGCACGGACTTGCGCTGCAAGTCCCGCATGCCGTCGTGATAGTCGAGGATGGTTTCGGCCGCCGGATCGTAGTACAGGGCGTTGATGGTGAAATCGCGGCGGATGGCGTCGTCCTCGAGCGTGCCATAGATGTTGTCGCGCAGCACGCGCCCGTGCTCGTCGGTCTCGGAAGCGGTGCGCGCCCGGAAGGTCGAGACCTCCACGGTCTCCTCGCCGAAGAGCACGTGCACCAGCTTGAAGCGCCGGCCGATGAGGCGCGATCGCCGGAAAATCTTGTGCACGTCCTCGGGGGACGCGTCGGTGGCGACGTCGAAGTCCTTGGGGCGAAGCCCGAGGAGCAGGTCACGCACGGCGCCGCCGACCACGTAGGCCGCGAAGCCGCGCTCCTGCAGCGTCTCGCACACTTTTCGCGAGCCGTAGGAGATCGCTTCGCGGCCGATGCCGTGGCTTGCTTTCGGGATGATCTTCGGCTCGGCAGCGGGGCCGAGCCGCAAAACGCGCCGGATGAATTTCCTGATCAAGAGGGAAGAAAGCTCCGCGCGCCGGCGGCTTCCAGCCGGCACTGGTACAGGGCTTCGAGGTTGGCTTGGGTCAGCATGTCGCTTGAGCGCCCCGGGCTCGCGCGGCCCGCATCATACAGTAAAACCGAAAAGGGGCAGTAGCGCGCAGCGTGCCCGGGCTCGTGCAGCGCCGTGAGCACGGCCTTCCCGTCGGCGGCGCACGCGGCGAGGGTGCGCATTACGATGGCCTGGTGGCGCAGGTCGAGGTGCTGCAGCGGCTCGTCGAGCAGGAGGATGTCGGCGTCCTGCAGGAGCAGCTGGGCGATGCGCGCCCGCTGGCGCTCTCCGCCCGAAAGCGTGCGGTAGGCCTGGGCCTCGCGGTCAGCGAGGTCGAGCTCGGCGAGCCGGTGGCGCGCGCCCCGCAGGCCCTCCTCGTCGCGGCCCCAGACCCACATCGACGAGACGCTCCGCGAGGTGGGATAACGGCCGAGCATCACGTAGTCGAGCACGCTCCCCCAGAAATCGGAGTCCTCGTCCTGGAGCAGCACGGCGACGCGCCGGGCGAGCTCCCTGCGCGGAACGGCGGCCAGCGGAACGCCGTCGAGCGCGACCGCGCCCGATTGCGGCGCACGCAATCCGGCGAGGGCGAGGATGAGGCTGGTCTTGCCCGCGCCGTTGCGGCCGAGCAGCCCCCAGAACTGGCCGGGCGCGAGCGAGAAGTCGAGCGCGCGAACGAGCTCGCGCCCGCCCGCCGACAATCCGAGCCCCGCCGCCTCGAGCATCAGCGCAACCTCGCGAGCAGTACGAGGAGCACCGGCACCCCGATCATGGCGGTGAGCACGCCGACCGGCAGCTCGGCCGGCGACGCTACCGTCCGCGCCAGCGTATCGGCAAGCGCGAGCAGGCTTCCTCCCAGGCAGGCGGCGAGCGGAAGCAGAGCGCGGTGGTGGTGCACGCCCGAGAGCCGCAGCAGGTGCGGCACCACCAGCCCTACGAATCCGATCGCGCCGCCAAGCAGGACCGCAGCGACGGTGGCGAGCGTCGCGCAGCCGAAGGCGATCGCCTGCAGGCGCGTTACCGCGACGCCGAGCGAGCGCGCCTTGTCCTCGCCCAGGATCAGCACGTCGAGCGCGGCGGACTGGGAGAAGGCGAGGGCGGCGCACGCCGCCAAGACAGCGAGCGCCGCCGCCGGATCGCCCGCCGGCGAGAGATCGCCGAGCAGCCAGAAAAGCATCCCTTGCACCTGCGAGGAAGGGGCGAGCGCGAGCATGAGGCCGACGAGCGCGCCGAATCCCGAAGCGAGCGCGACTCCGGTGAGCAGCACGCGGTAGGGATTCCAGCCCGAGCGTCCCAGCGAGAACGTGAAGACCGCTGCCGCTGCGAGCGAAGCACCGGCAAGGGCGGAAAGGTTCACTCCGGCAGCTGCCGCGCCCGCGAGCATGGCCGCGAGCGCGCCTGCCGCGGCTCCGCCCGAGACCCCGAGAATCGCCGGATCTGCGAGCGGATTTCTCAGCAGCACTTGGAGGAGCGCGCCCGCCAGCGCGAGGAGTCCGCCGCAGGCGAAGGCGGCAAGCGCCCTGGGAGCGCGTACGCCCCATACGATCTCCCGCGCGATCTGGTCGCCCCGTCCGAGGAGCGCATCGCCCAGCTGGCCAGGGCCTAAATCGACGCTTCCGAACGCGATCGCGAGTGCGAGGCTCGCCGGAATCAACGCGAGGACAACGGCGGGAGCGGCCTTCATTCCAGGCTGATGATCCGCCAGCCGCGCGCGAGCGCCTCGCCGCGCAGGACCTCATCGGGGTCCACCGCAACCGGGTGCGTCACGCGCTCGAGCAGTGGCAGGTCGTTGCGCGAGTCGCTGTAGAACCAGCTCGCGGCAAAGGAAGCCAGGGTCTGCCCGCGCTCCCCAAGCCATTCTGCGAGCCGCGTCACCTTGCCGAGACGGAACGAGGGCGTCCCGGACGGCTTGCCGGTGAATTGTCCGCCGCGGACCTCGAGCTCGGTCGCGAGCAGGTGCTCGATGCCGAGCTCGCGCGCGATGGGCGCGGTGATGAACGCATTCGTCGAGGTGACGATCGCGCACAGGTGGTTCTCGGCGAGATGCCGCCGTACCAGCTCTCTTCCCTTCGATCGGATGATGGGTCTCACCCGCGTGCGCATGAATTCGGCGTGCCAGCGGTCGAGCTCTTCGCGCGAATGGCGCGCCAGGGGCGCGAGCTGGAAGGCGAGAAACTCGTGGATGTCCAGCCTGCCGTCCTTATACTGGCTGAAGAAGTGGTCGTTCTTCGCCTCGTACTCGGAGCGGTCGAGGACGCCACGCTCGATCAGGAACTGCGCCCACTCGTAGTCGCTGTCCCCGGATAGGAGCGTATGGTCCAGGTCGAACAGTGCGAGCTCAGTCGCCGCCGCCATCAGCGCCGTGCCTCGGTTTCGGCCAGCGAGCGCAGCGCTTCCTTCAGCAGCGGCAGGGTGACCGGGCGCTTGCGCTGCAGCGAGTAGCGGTCGAGCGCGTCGAGCAGCGCGATCTGCGTGCCCATGTCGCGGTCGAAATGGCTGAGCAGATACGCGATCAGCTCGCGATCGAGCGCCATGCCGCGCCCGGCGGCATGAGCGGCGAGCGCGTCGCCCTTGTCCGCATCGCTCAGGGGATGCAGCTGCAGCACGATTCCCGACGCAAGCCGCGAGCGCAGATCCGGACGCAGCGGAAGCTGCGCGGGCGGGGCTGCGCCGCTCGCGGCCAGCGCCCCGCGCGAGGCGCGCAGCCGGTTGCACAGGTCGAACAGCGCGACCTGCTCCGCTTCGCTGAGACGTGCGACGTCGTCGACCGCTGCGGCCTCGATTCTCGCAGCCGCCGCCGCCTGGGAGAAAGCGCGCAGGAGGTGGGTTTTGCCGCTGCCGCCCGGCCCCCAGAGGAAGACGAAGCGCTCGCCGTCGGCGAGCGCCTCCCGCAGGGCCTTGAGAGCCGCATTGTTTCTCCCCGGAGAGAAATTCTCCAGCGTCGGAAGGGGAGGCGGGGCAAGCTCGAGGAGCAGCTGTTGCATCAATCCGAGCCGGTGAGGCGGTGGGAGGGCATTTCGATTAAACTTCGAAGGCCAGCACGTAACTCTAACCGCAAGCTCAAGTCTTGACCAGCAAGAAGCCGATCACCTACCGCGACGCAGGGGTGGACATCGACGCGGGCGACGCGCTGGTCGAGGCCATCAAGCCTTTCGCAAAAAGAACCATGAGGCCGGAAGTGCTGGCCGGCATCGGCGGCTTCGGAGCGCTCGCCGAGATTCCCAAGAAATACCGCGAGCCCGTGCTTGTCTCGGGGACCGACGGCGTCGGCACCAAGCTGAAACTCGCCTTCCAGCTTGAGCGCCATGACACCGTCGGCATCGATCTCGTGGCGATGAGCGTCAACGACGTTCTCACGCAGGGTGCCGAGCCGCTCTTCTTCCTGGACTATTTCGCCTGCGGCAGGCTCGAGGTCACGGTCGCGACCGAGGTCATCAAGGGCATCGCGCGCGGCTGCGAGATGGCCGGATGCGCGCTCATCGGCGGGGAGACCGCCGAGATGCCGGGAATGTACGCGGAGGGCGAGTACGACCTCGCCGGGTTCGCGGTCGGCGTCGTCGAGAAGAGCGGAATTATCGACGGGCGCGACATCGCCGCGGGCGATGTCGTGCTGGGCCTCGCTTCGAGCGGCGCGCACTCGAACGGCTACTCGCTGGTGCGCCGCATCCTCGATCGCGCGAAACCCGACCTGCGCGCTGACTTTCACGGCAGGTCGCTGGGCGACGCGCTGCTCGAACCGACGCGCATCTACGTGAAGCCCGTGCTCTCGCTGATGAAGCAGGTGCGCGTCAAGGGCCTGGCCCACATCACTGGCGGGGGGCTGGTCGAGAATCTCCCGCGCGTGCTCCCGGAGAGCGTCAAGGCGGTGATCGAGCGCTCGGCCTGGGCGCTTCCGCCACTCTTCCAATGGCTGCAGCGCGAGGGCCAGGTCGCCGACGCGGAGATGCTGCGCGTCTTCAACTGCGGAATCGGCATGGTGGTCGTCGTCGCTGCCAAGGACGCCGACGCGGCCGCGCACTCGCTCGTGGGCGGCGGCGAGACCGTATACCGGATCGGTCGCGTCGATGCGCGCAAGGCGGGAGAGCCGCAGCTCCGGCTCGCCTGATTCCGGCTGAGCTTGCCGGGGCCTGAGCTATTCGCGCACCTCGTTTCGCATGCGGTAGGCCTCGTCGAGCTCGGCGCGGGCCGCATCGACCGCGGCCGCCGCGGCGCGCTGACGCGCGAAGTACGCCTCAGTGAGGCGGCTGGTGCCTCCGCCCACATTAGCCAGCCGCTCGCCGGGCAGCGGCTCGAACGCCTGCTGCTGACGCTCCAAAGCGTCCTTGAGAGCCTGATCGGCGGCCTTGATCCGGGCGTCGGCCGCGTCGAGCGCCGCCCCTCTGCTGTCGGCGCCTTGGCCGGCCGCGGCCGGGCGCCGCGGCGGCTCCTCGCGTGCGGGTGCCGTCGAGGCGGGCGCCGGGACAAGCTCGAATTGTCCGATCAGCTTAGCCCCCTGCACGGGCGAGTCGGAATAGATGACTTTGCCGTCGGGACGCTCGTACTTGTACACGGTCTCGGCGGCCGCGGAGGCCATGCCGGTCGCCAGTGCCAGTGCAACTATGCCTTTGATCGTGGTCATGAATTTCTCCAGGGCCCTTGCGCTTTCCGATTAGAGCACGAAAATCTCTCAAAAGAATTTGATCGCATCGGAACGGGAGCGTTCTCGCCCGACTTCGGGTGGTAGAATTTTGGCGTCGCGAGTCTGTTCCAAGCTGATGCCGAATCCCGCCTTCGTCCACCTTCGGCTCCACAGCGAGTTTTCCATCACTGACGGGATCGTGCGCATCGACGAGGCCGTCGAGCGCGCCGCCGCGGACGGCATGCCGGCCCTGGCGATCACCGATCTTGCCAACGTCTTCGGCATGGTCAAGTTCTACAAGGCGGCGCGCGCCGCGGGCGTGAAGCCGATCATCGGCTGCGACGTCTGGATCACCAACGAATCCGAGCGCGATAAGCCGCACCGGCTCCTGTTGCTCGCGCAGTCGCGCGCGGGATATCTCAGGCTCTCGGAGCTCCTGTCGCGCGCATGGCTGGAGAACCAGCACCGCGGCCGGGCCGAGATGAGGAGGAGCTGGTTCGCGGAAGGGAGCGAAGGACTGATCGCGCTCTCCGGTGCGATCCAGGGCGAAGTCGGTGGCGCTCTCCTCCAGGACCCGGGCCGCGCCAGGCACGCCGCATCGGAGTGGATGCGCCTCTTTCCCGGGCGCTACTACCTGGAGCTACAACGCGCCGGAGCGCCGCAGACGGAGCACTACATCGAAGCCGCGCTGCGGCTCGCGGGAGAGTGCTCGCTTCCGGTGGTCGCAACTCATCCGGTGCAGTT
>Ga0326726_10000769_pt1 | contig 29427 bp, 26 predicted proteins | sample MHFenrmetagenome_2_FD_207603 | JGI IMG/M metagenome (GOLD analysis project Ga0326726, IMG submission 207603) | Lab enriched peat soil microbial communities from Michigan Hollow, Ithaca, NY, United States - MHF15MN | ecosystem: Environmental > Terrestrial > Soil > Wetlands > Peat | place: USA... | reverse complement strand
AGGATCAACCCCAATCCGATTCCCACCACCCGTTCAATCCTTTTGGGGTGGGGCAGGACAAGATCGTAATACTCCCGGAGCCCTAAAAAAGTGGCCAGCAGGACCATGAGATGCAGAATAAAAGGAGGCCCCAGAATGATCAAAAGAAGGACAGGAGGGACCATGATCAATGCCATCCATACCTTCCTCTTTTCTATTTTTCCCATACGGCCCCTTCGAAATTCGGAATTCGGATTGCGCCTGCCTGCCGGTAGGCAGGGATTTGGGAATAAAATCAAACTAAACAAATTAGCGTTTGTTATTCCGCATTCCGCATTCTGCATTCCGCAATAGAGTTATTCTTCTTTGCCATTCAGCTGTTCGCTGATCAGACCGAACCTTCTCTCTCTGGATTGATAGTCTGCGATGGCCTTTGAGAGTTCTCTTCGATCAAAATCCGGCCACAGGGTGTCGGTGACATAGAGCTCTGTATAAGCGATCTGCCAAAGGAGGAAGTTGGAAATGCGAAATTCGCCGCTCGTCCGGATGAGAAGATCCGGATCGGGCAGCCCATGAGTCCAGAGGTATTGAGAGAAACGCTGAACCGTAATCTCCTCCGGTTTGATCTTGTCCTTTTTCATATCAGAGACGATTCCTTGAACGGCGTGAAGGATTTCGGAACGGCCGCCGTAACTAAGCGCTAAGTTGAGAATCATTCCATCACAGTGTTCGGTCTGTTTGATCGTCTCTTGCAACGTTGCCTGTACATCGGGAGGAAGATCCGAGAGCCGGCCAATGGCGTTGAGCCGTATATTATTCTGGAGCATCTCCTCGCACTCTTTCTGAAGATATTCTTTGAGCAATCCCATCAAGGCATTTACCTCCTCTGCCGGCCTCTTCCAGTTCTCGATGGAGAAGGCATAGAGGGTTAACACCTTGATCCCCAATTCCCTGCACGCCGTGACGACCTCCCGGACGGCATGGACTCCTTTGAGATGACCACTGATCCGGCTCAGGGCCTTGTTTTTCGCCCAGCGCCCATTTCCATCCATAATGATGGCGATATGACGGGGAAGTTTTTCCTGACCGATTTCGTCCATGATGTGAATGATCCTATTGAGAACGAGCGATGCCGGGATTTCAAAAAAAGGGCTTTCGTTTAATGAGTTAAAACTACCATATCAGATAGTGATTTTCAATCATTAAAGGGCGTTCGACTCTGTTTCAAGAGAGACCTCCCCCAGGAACGGTTAGACCGCCGTTCTCGATGCGGCTTCGATACACGGATTTTCGATCGACGATTGATCGAAGGAGTGGGAATAAGGGAGGTTCCAAAGAGAGGAAAGGAGAAGGCCCTGGGATCAGACCTCCTCTCCTTTCGGCCTCATTTTTCAACAATGGCTTCGACCGGGCATACCTCAAAACAGCTTCCGCATTCGGTACATTTCTCTTCGTTGATGACGTAAGGTTCCCCTTCTTCAATGGCCTCAGCAGGGCATTCCTCTGAACAGGTCCCGCAAGCCACACATTCTTCCGTAATGACATAAGCCACTCGCATCACCCCCTTCGATATTAGGAGATTTCTAAAATTTCTTTTTCCTTCGCGGCGAGGACGCCGTCCACTTTCTCGATAAATTGGTCCGTCGATTTCTGCACCTTGTCCATCCATTGGTGGAGTTGGTCCTGAGAAATCTTCTTATTTTTTTCCAATCCCTTCAACTGATCGTTGGCCTCTCTTCGGATGTTTCGGACGGCCACCTTTGCCCCTTCGGCCATCTTTTTCACCACCTTGACGAGTTCTTTGCGACGTTCTTCTGTGAGCCTCGGGATGTTGATGCGGATCATCTTCCCGTCACTCGCCGGGGTTAATCCGAGTTCCGATTTGAGGATGGCCTTCTCAATTTCACCGATGACAGAAGTATCCCACGGTTGAATGGTAATCAGTCTTGCTTCAGGGACAGACAACGTGGCCATCTGGTTCAGCGGGGTCGGTGTCCCATAATAATCTACCCGGATGTCGTCGAAGAGGGCCAGGGAGGCTCTGCCCGTCCTGATCTTGTTGAAGTCTGTCTTGAGGGACGCGAGGGTTTTTTCCATTCTGGCGACAGCTTCTGTATAGGTTTTTTCATCCATGGTTCACCCTCTCACTTTCGTTCCCACCTTCTCTCCCAGCAGGACCCGTTTGACATTTCCCCTTTTCTTCAAATTGAAGACGATGATGGGAACTTTGTTGTCCATGGAGAGAGAGATGGCAGTCGCGTCCATGACCTTTAACCGTTTCTTGAGGACATCCAGATAGGTCAGTTCATCATATTTGCGGGCGCCCTTATGAAGCAATGGATCTGCGTCATAGACACCGTCGACCTTTGTGGCCTTGAGAATGACGTCTGCCCCGATTTCCATCGCCCGAAGCGAGGCCGCGGTATCGGTCGTGAAATAAGGATTTCCCGTCCCTCCGGCGAAGATCACTACCCGACCTTTTTCCAAATGACGAATCGCCCTTCTTCGGATGTAAGGTTCAGCGACCTCACGCATTTCAATCGCCGTCTGGACCCTCGTTTGAACGTGGAGCTTCTCGAGGGAATCCTGAAGGGCAACCCCATTCATGACCGTGGCCAGCATGCCCATGTAATCTGCAGAGGCCCGGTCCATTCCTCTCGCGCTTGCTGCGATCCCCCGAAAGATGTTGCCTCCACCGATGACAATAGCGATCTCCACCCCCAGTTTCTTTACTTCCTTTACCTCGCGGGCGATGCTCCGGATCACACCGGGATCAATTCCATAACTGCCCTCGCCGGTTAACACTTCACCGCTCAACTTCAGGAGGATCCTTTTATATCGGGGTCTGTTCATGGAAAAGCGAGCACTTCCCTGCAAACCCTCCTCTTTTGGAGAAGCGGCTGATTCACTTCACCGAGGGAGAGCCGGTAGGTGTTGACTGGGAGGCCAATCTTTCACCCAGTTGAAATCTAGCGAATCGACGGATGGAAATATTTTCCCCGACCTTGGCGATCATGGCGTCGAGGAACTCTTTAATCGTGAGATCGGGGTCACGGACATAGGTCTGTTCCAAAAGGCAAACCTCAGAATAGAACCTCTCCATCTTGCCTTCCACAATCTTGTCGATAATCTTTTGAGGTTTTCCCGCCTCGAGAGCTTGAGTTCGATAAATCGCTCGCTCCCTCTCCAGCACCTCTTCCGGGATTTCTTCCCTCGTGATGTATTGAGGGTTGGCGGCAGCAATATGCATCGCAATATTTTTTACGAAGGTTTGAAAATCTTCCGTCTTGGCCACAAAATCGGTTTCACAGTTGATCTCGACCAGAACTCCCATCTTTCCTCCCGCATGGATATAGGAGGAGACCAGGCCATCCGTTGCGATTCGACCTGCTTTCTTCGCGGCAGTGGCCAGCCCTTTGCGTCGGAGGTAGTCGATGGCCGCCTCCATGTTTCCTTGGGCGTCCGTAAGAGCTGCCTTGCAGTCGCTCACCCCGGCCCCTGTCCTTTGCCTTAGATCTTTTACCAGTTCAATAGAGATTTCCATTCGATCCTATTCCTCCTCGGTGCCCTCGGCCACGGCTTCTACCTGTATCTCTTTCGGGAGCTCGGTTGTTTCTGCCCCCGCTTTTTCTTCTTTCGCTCCCTCCATCTGGAGTTGTTTTTCATGAATCTGTTTTCCCTCAACCACTGCATCCGCAATTTTAGACGCAAACAGGTGGATCGCCCGGATCGCATCATCATTTCCCGGAATGATGTAATCCAATTCTTCAGGATTGCAGTTGGTATCGACAATGCCGATGGAGACGATGCCTATTTTCCGGGCTTCCCTCACAGCAATTCTTTCCTTCTTGGGATCCACGACAAAGATGGCCCCCGGAAGTCGATCCATATTCTTGATCCCGCCGAGGGATTTCTCCAGTCGAGTCCGCTCTTTCTCTAATTCCAAGACCTCCTTCTTCGGTAGAAGATTGTAGATCTCTTCGTTCTTCATTGCCTCAAGTTTGTTCAATCGATCAATAGATCGCTTGATCGTCTGAAAATTGGTCAGCATTCCTCCCAGCCATCGGTGGTTGACATAGAACATTCCACAGCGAGTGGCCTGCTCTGCGATGGTTTCCTGGGCTTGCTTTTTTGTTCCGACAAAGAGAAAATATTCTCCCTTAGCGACGAGATCTCGGACGAGTTGATAGGCCTCCTTGAAGAGTTGAACAGTCTTCTGGAGATCGATGATATAAATTCCATTCCTTGCCCCGAAAATATAAGGTTTCATTTTGGGGTCCCAACGTTTCGTCTCATGACCGAAATGAACCCCAGCCTCCAGAAGCTCCTTCATCGTTACCGTGGACATCGAGACCTCCATTTCTTAAGCAATTTTACCTCCCTGATAGATATAAATAGGTCAATTTATATGAATTAACACATGGTTTTTCATTTTGCAAGAGAAAAAACCGGCAGGTTATCACCCATTTCGATTTACGACCTGAGGTGCCAGACTAAACGCAACTCTCTCTATTCTGCGAATAAATTCAATAACTTAATGCAGGATGGCGAAAGCCATTTCTTGGATGTAAGTCGGCTGGAGAATCCACTGCTTCGGAAATAAAGCCCACCGGTTGATACGATATGGAGGAAAGTGTTTACATAGACTGTTTTGTCGAAAATTGACGCGCCGGTCCGCCAAGAATTGAATTCAACCGACTACAGTGGGAACCATGCTAGAAGATTGAGGGGACGAATCTATTTGAATAGCAGTTTTTTTAGGGCAAGGGCGTTCCGGATGGCAAAGCCATACGCATCGTTGTTGAAATAGACGAACACCGTCTTCTTCTTTTTTCTCCAATCTTGGATTTTTTCTTTCCATTGCTTTAGTTCTTTATCCGAGTAATTGGAGCCGTAGAGGACTTCGCCACCGTGAAGGCGAAGATAGGTATAGTCGGAGGTGATTCTTTCTATAAGAGGGAGACCTGAACCATGGGCAATGCAAAGGGCAAAACGAAATTCTTCCAATATCCGAAAGGCCTCGTTGCAGAACCAGGATTCATCTCTGAACTCAAACGCGTGACGATGAAGTTTGGAGTGAGGAAGGGTTGAGAGGAGAACGCAAAACGCTTCCAATCTTTCCTTCTGGAATTTGAATCGAGGAGGAAGTTGCCACAGGACCGCTCCCAATTTTTCCTTCAACGGTGAAGCATGGTCGAAAAAAAGAGAAAGAGGATCTCTGCAGTCCTTTAATCGTTTAATGTGGGTGATGAATCGGCTTCCCTTGACCGCAAAGAGGAACCGCTTCGGCGTTCGTTTGTACCATCCTTCAAAGACCTCCTTTTTCGGGAGGCGATAAAAAGAGACATTCAATTCGACCGTGTCAAAATATTCAGCGTAGTATTCCAACCATTTTTTCTGGGGAAGGTCAGAGGGATAAAAGACCCCGTTCCACCAATGAGGGTAGTTATAACCACTTGTTGCAATGTAAATCATATCGTCTCATCGCCCTTCGCCTCGTCGTCCTTGATCCGACAGGTGATGATCCCACTCGAGACCACTAATGATAGTAATTCCTGTCATTTGGGCCCCTTTGAGACCACTTCCGTTTGTAATATTGACGACGAATTATTTGTCGGATGGCCGGGTAGCCCATATACAGTAGGCCGAAAAGAAGTCCGCCTAAATGGGTCAGGTGAGCAACGCCTCCTCCGGGTCCACCCATCGAAGAAAAGAATTCAATCAGGCCGAAGATGATCACCATGTATTTGGCGGGGATTGGGAAAAGGAAGTAAATTAAGATGGGACGGTTGGGGAAAAGCCAGCCGAATGCAAGAAGCAATCCGTAGATAGCTCCGGAAGCTCCGATCACAGGAATGCTTTGGTAGATGCCCGGGGTGAAGAGAACGGTGCAAATACCGGCACCGATTCCGCAGAAAAAGAAATAAAAAAGAAATCTATTCGATCCCCAGTAATTTTCCAATTCTCCGCCAAACCAATAGAGGGCCAGAAGATTGAAAAAGATATGCCCGAATCCCCCATGAAGAAAAATATATGTGAAGAGTTGCCATAGATAATAGTTCTTCCAAACTAATACGGGAATCAGGGCAAAATAGAATTCCAACCAGGCACCCACCAACATTTGAAGGAGAAAAACGGCTCCCATGACGATCATTAAATTCTTAATGACGGGTGTCAAGCCATATCCAAAGGAAAAACGGTATCGGTAATTAGTCATATCAATCTCCTGAGGGTCTGAAATCCCCCCCATCCTCCCCTTTTGGAAAGGGGGGAGAGGGGGGATTTAAACGGACTCGATACTTCTTCATCTTATATCGAAGCACTCTTTCGCTAATGCCGAGACTCTCGGCAGCTTTTGTCTGAACCCCCTGGTGCTGATGGAGGGCCTTGAGGATGGAATCTCTTTCTATCTCTTCTAGTGATTCGGGCAGGGTTTTTTCTTTTTTGTGAGATTCCCATGGTGTTTCAGATTTTTCATCTTTGAGGTGAAAGGGAAGATCCTGGGTGGTAATGATCTCTCCCCGGCAGAGGACCACTGCCCGCTCGATCAGATTCTCCAGCTCTCTGACATTTCCGGGGTACGGGTAGCGCAGGAGAAGGGCGTTTGCCTCCTTGGAGATATCCGAAATCAATTTCTGATTCTCTTTCGAATATTTCTTTAGGAAATGATCGATCAGGAGAGGAATATCTTCTCTTCTCTCTTTCAAAGGCGGGAGGTTAATCGAAATCACATTAAGTCGATAATAGAGATCCTCCCTAAAGAGTCCTTTCTTAATCGCTTCTTCGAGATTTCGATGGGTGGCCGTGATCACCCTCACATCGGTCTTGAGGGTGGTGTTTGATCCCAGCCTTTGGAACTCCCTGTCCTGTAAGAACCTCAGAAGTTTCACCTGGGTGCTGGGAGAAAGGTCGCCAATCTCGTCGAGGAAGATGGAGCCACCATCCGCCTCCTCGAATCGGCCGGTCCTTCTCTGGGCCGCTCCGGTGAACGCCCCTTTTTCATGGCCGAAGAGTTCGCTCTCGAGGAGGGTCTCGGGAATCGCCGCGCAACTGACCTTGACCCAGGGTTTTCCGGAGCGGGGACTCGCATAATGAATGGCATTGGCGATCAGTTCTTTTCCTGTTCCGCTCTCCCCTTGGATGAGGATCGTGGCTTGGCTGGGCGCAACCCGGGCGACCAGTCCCATGACCTCTTCCATCTTTGGACTCCCGTAGACAATGTGGGCAAATGTGTGGCGCTCCTGGAGTTTAACTTTCAGCTCCCGATTCTCTCTGATGAGGTTGGATCTTTCGATCACCCTTTGAAGCATGAGAAGGAGTTCGTCCAGATCGATAGGCTTGGTGAGATAGTCCAGGGCCCCTTCTTTCATCGCAGCCACAGCCGTCTCCACGGTTCCGTAGGCGGTCATCATGACAACTGGAAGATCGGGATAGAACTTTCGGATGTGACGGAGTGTTTGGACGCCGTCGAGTTCGGGCATCTTATGATCAATCAAAGCCATATCAAAAAAATTCGCTTGAAGTTTCTGGAGCGCTTCTCTGCCGTTGGCCACGGCTTCGACGGAATATCCCTCCTTCCTTAAGAACCCTTCCAGAAGGTCTCTCTGTGTTTTTTCATCTTCAGCAATTAAGATCTTCGCTTTTTCCATTTCGCGCAATTTCCCTCTCCTTTGATGGCAGAGCCTGTCTCCGGCAGACAAGGGCGGGGGTGAGGGGGGACCATTTATCTCCCCGTCCCCTTCAATCCCCTCCCGCCAAGAGAAAGGAGGGGGTTGGAAAGTCTTTTAAAATAGATTAAACGGGCAGAACCGCCGTTACCCTTGTTCCGGAGCCGAGATGACTTTCTATCTTTAGCTGGCCACGATGGGCCTCAATAATCCGATAGGCAATGGGGAGCCCCAGCCCCACTCCTTTCTCTTTCGTGGTATAGTAATAGTTGAAAATCTTCTCCATCTGATCTGGAGGAATTCCGGAACCTGAATCGGAGATCATGACTTCCACGTGATCTTTCAGCAACTTCGTTTCAATACGGAGCGTTCCTCCTTGCTCCATGGCCTGCATTCCATTCTTAATAATATTGATAAATGCCTGTGTCAACTTTTCAGGATCTACTCTGATGAGAGGCAGATCTGAAGGAATCTCTGGATGAAGCGTGATTCCGAGAGAGGAAGCCTCTCCTTCAAAAAGAGTGACCAGGCTTTTTAGAAGATCTTGCAGGGACGATTCTCGCAAGCTGAGCTGGGAGGGTCTGGAGAGGGTCAGAAATTGTTCGATGATTTCATTGACCCTCCTGATTTCTTTGAGAATCAACTCCAGGAAAGAGACATATTCTTCCCTTTTCAATTCATCCGTGGGGAGGAATTCTCTCTTAAGCCTTTGGAGGCCCATGCCCATGGCGTTGAGAGGATTTCGAATTTCGTGGGCAACCCCCGCGGCCAAATGGCCGAGGGATGAAAGTCTCTCCGCCAGTTGGACCCGATCCTCCATCTCTTTCACTTTTCTGAGGTTTCGATTCTGGTTCACCCAGATGAGAGTAATGGCGGAAATTCCAAGGATGAGGAAAAAGAAGATGGAAAGGGCGACATTCTTTTTGATCTGGGTCAGTACAGGATGAATCTCCTTCGGTGAGTATCCGATGCGGATCAGCCCCATCGTTTTGTCCTTCAAGGAGAAGGATTTTACCACTTCAAAAATTTCTTCTCCTTGATCAGACTGGTAGTGGCGAGAAAGAAGGCGCTCTCCCTGAAGAGAATTTCTCAAGAAGGGATCCTCTTCCCTCCTTCCAATAAACTTCTGGTCCGTATGAGCTAGAACGTTGAGTGAGGCATCTAAAACTGAAATATAACGGATGTCCTCCCTGAGGCCGATGTCAGAGATCGCTCTCTGAATTGCAAACTGCCGAAAAAGCCTCTTCATCTGCTCGCCGTCGAGGTGGAGAGCAATGATCCCGGGATTCACCCTTCTCCGGATGGCAATCGAGAAAACATGATTTTCCGAGAAAGACTTGCCGAAAAGATCGATCGCCACCGGCCGTTTCTTATGGATGAGTTCCTGGAGAAGATTTTTCGGTTCCGGAGAAAAAAACGGAGAGGGCCCGCCTTTAAGCAGATTTCCGCTGGAGTCATAAATTTCGATGGAGGTGATGCGGTATTGTTCGACGAGGGATTGGAAATCAGACGAATTCAGGGGTTTTTCTCCGTCAATTTGGTCGACGCGGTAAACGATCTCGAGAAGATATTCGGCAATGGAATCCTCTAGGCCAAAAGAGAGTCCCGACATGGGCGGATTGAGGGAATGTTTCTCGGCCCCGCTTTCCGTCCCTTGGAGGGAAGCAAGGGTTTCTTGAATATTCTTCTGGAAGTGCTGAATGAGGACGGTTCCCTCCCTTTTCAACAAGAGGTAGAATCCGTTCTTCGTCCGATTGATTTCTAAGAGTCCGTTGATGATCAGAATGACAAGAATGACTCCAGATAGAATCCCAAGGTAGACGGGGGAGAAGCTCCTCTTTGTCTTCATCTCTTGCTTGAACAAAAGGCACTCCGTCCTTTTTTCATGAAAAGACTCTGCATGGAAAACCTATTCAGGGTGAATCGGACCCATCGGCCGCCTTCCAGGCATGGTTTGTCGGAAATAGGGAAGTTCTTGTTCCGGGCACCAAGTTCTTAGTTGTTCGGGGCCTAAGAGGTTTCTGACCTTAATCAGATATTCAATCGCCTTCTCCTCCTGCTTGGATTGGAGTTCTGCGATCTCTGAATTTTTGCCCCGGATGATCTCGACCCTCACGGTTGAATTGGTCAGTAATTCGCGGAGCTCAAGCTTTTTTGTGAAGATCTCAAGGCGAAGGAGTTGAGCTTCCCGAAAATAGGTCTGCTGTAAAAGATCAAGATTTTTCTTCTGCTCCGGGGAGAGATTGAGCTCCGATGCTCTCGAACATTGGTCTTCTCCCCTCCACCTTCTCATCCCCACTCCGGGCTGCGAAAAGACAGAAGAAGTCGTGAAGGCGAAAAGAATAAGGAAGGTAAGTATTTGTAGTTTCCGTTTCATCGCTCCCACCGGATCAGGCCAAAGCCGATCAGTTATTATTTTAAAACATACCGAAATGATTTCAAAAAGTCAAACTTCGGACTACCAGGTTTAGACCACCCTGAATTGACTCGACGCCCGAAAGATGGGTGAGAAAAGAAAGAGGAAATCATGGAATAAACAAAAGGGGAAGGACTAAGAACCTTCCCCTTTTGGGTTCATCTCAGAGAGTGACATTAATAGCGTCCGTAACCTGGACCCATTCCAAAACCGCCTCCGGCCATGTGGCCGCAACCCCTACCGGGACCCATTCCCATTCCGCGTCCTGGCCTCCAATTTTCGATCTGCTCGGGCGTAAGGAACTTTCGAGCTTCCAATCTCATTTGAACACCTTTGTCTTTCAGCTGATTCTGAAGGTCTCTCAACTCCCTTTCCTTATCGAGAATCGCCTTGGGATCAGCCTTTGGATCAGTCCATAAAGATTGAAGCTCCAGCCTCTTGGTTACCATCGCACCGATCAATTTCGCATTTTCATCTCTGAATTTTCGGCGCAATTCCTCAGACTTGGCCTTCTGATCAGGAGTTAAGGCATAATCTTTACCAGGACCCCAAGATTCGTGCATTCCTCTGTGTCCAGGACCGCCAGAACCCATACCAGGACCCATTCCATAACCCTGAGCGTAAACATAGGTCACACTTAGCAGCATGACTGCCACCATTCCTAATAGAACGATCTTTCTTCGCATTTTTTTCACCTCCCTTCTTTTTTAGTTGTAGGTCATTGCTATATGCAACAGCAAGGACTGTGCCAATCTCTTTCTAGATACAAAATGAAATTTTAATGGCTTTTTGGGTTTGTAATTTATTCAGGTTTTCAATGGGTTTGATTCACTTCATGCATTTACCTTCACACCGAGCATTCATGTTAGGGTGATGCCCGTTCGACAATCTCGGCGATATCTTCGACAGAATTCCCTCTTAAGGAATGAAAATTCCAAAATTTCTTCTTGAAAAGCCGGAAGATAAGAGGTAGAAAAAAGTTATGGAAAGGGCCTGCCATATTTTTATAAATTAGGCAAAGGGGGATTAAGATCATGGCGAAGATCGAGAAGATCAATTCTTTTGAGATGGCGAGAAAACAGGTTGACATCGCGGCAAAATATCTGGACCTTGACCCAGGAGCCATAGAGAAGTTGAAGAGTACGAAGAGGGAGTTGATCGTCCACTTTCCGGTTGAAATGGACAAGGGGGGGGTGAAGATCTTCACGGGGTTTCGGGTGCAACACAATGTGGCGAGAGGACCGGCCAAAGGAGGGATCAGATACCATCCTGACCTGGATCTTGACGAAGTGAGGGCCCTGGCAATGTGGATGACCTGGAAATCGGCGGTTGTCAACATCCCGTTTGGAGGGGCCAAAGGCGGGGTTCAATGTCTTCCCAAGGAGATGTCGCTTCACGAGATAGAACATGTGACGAGAAGATTTACCTGGGAGATCTCCATGATGCTGGGTCCGGAGCAAGACATCCCGGCTCCGGATGTTTATACCAATCCGCAAGTGATGGCGTGGATGATGGATACATATAGCATTCTAAAAGGTTATTCAGTCCCTGGGGTGGTCACTGGAAAGCCGATTGAGTTGGGAGGATCCTTGGGGCGGTTTGAAGCCACGGGAAGGGGAGTGGTCATCACTTCACTGGAGGCGCTGAAACATTTAAAGATGTCGGTCGAGGGAGCAAGAGTCGCGGTTCAAGGATGCGGAAATGTCGGAGGTATTGCTGCCACGCACTTCCATCGCCTGGGGGCGAAGGTGATCGCAATCAGCGATTCCCAAAAGGGACTCTATAATGAGAAGGGGCTGGACGTGATAAGGGCCTTGGAATACAAGGCAAAATATAAATGTTTCGTCTGCGAGACAAAGGACGAAACTGAGATTACCAACCAAGAACTGTTAGAGTTGAAATGCGATATATTAGTTCCTGCAGCGATTGAAAATCAGATTACGGAAAAGAATGCCCCACGGGTCAAAGCCAAAATTATTGCCGAGGGCGCCAACGGACCGACCACCCCGGAAGCGGATGAGGTATTGAACGAGAAGGGCATTTTCATTGTCCCTGACATCTTGGCCAATGCCGGAGGGGTGACCGTCTCCTATTTTGAATGGGTTCAAAACCTACAGGAACTCATCTGGAGCGAAGAGGAAGTATTGGATCGGTTGACCCGGATCATGCAGAAAGGGTTTAAAGAGGTTTTGGACATCTCGCTTTCCAAAGAAATTCCCATGCGAGTAGCAGCCCTTGTGCTCGGCATTGGAAGAGTGGCTGAAGCCACAAGACTTCGAGGGCTTTATCCATAGATTTTGTGATGAAGAAGGCTTTTATTCATCGCCCCAATTATTCCACTATTTCGATATTATTAAAAGGATTTTATGGAAAAGTTGATCATCACAGTTGGCATAACGGGCTCGCGAATTACGCGGCAACAAACGCCCTATATCCCTATCACTGCGCAAGAGATTGCCCAGTCGGGGATTGAGGCCTGGAAGGCGGGAGCTTCGGTTCTTCATATCCACGTCAGAGATCCGAAGACAGGCTTAGGAGCTCAGGATTATTCCATCTTTAAAGAGGTGGCAGACCGCCTTCGTAGCGAAACCGATGCGATCCTCTGCCTGACGACGAGTGGTATCCCGGGTAGAAATCTTCAGTTTGAAGAAAGGCTCGTCCCGCTCTCCTTAAATCCGGAATTAGTCTCCTTTGATGCGGGATCAATCAATATGAGAGAGAATGTTTTTCTCAATCCTCAGGATTTTCTGAAAATGCTTGCCGAGGAGACGCTCAGGAAAGGAATTAAGCCAGAACTGGAGGTCTTTGAGGTTGGAATGGTCTACACCTGCCTTCGATTTCTTGAGAAAGGTCTTCTCAAAGCTCCGCTTCATTTTCAATTCGTTTTGGGTGTCCTCGGTGGCATGCCGGCCACGGCAAAGTCTCTTGTCCATCTTTCAGAAATCATTCCCGAGGGATCAACCTGGTCTGCGATTGGAATCGGCACCGGTCAACTCCCCATGGCCATGATGGCGATGGCAATGGGCGGGCATGTCCGCGTTGGATTAGAGGATAACATTTACTATTCCAAGGGCGTGCTTGCGAAAAGTAACGCTCAACTCGTGGAGAGGGTGGTCGGGATTTCAAAAGAATTTGGAAGAGAAGTCGCCACTTCAAATGAATCCAGAAAAATTTTGAATCTGGCGTAGAAAGTTGGAGGCCCGTTTAGATTCTTGGAATTCTGATATTTGATACGTTCGACGGCGTCCTACCCTGCTTTTTAAATCGGTTCAGTTTTCGAAAATGTAAAATTGTTCAAATTATGACATTTTGTGCCTGCCTGAAAGATTGCTTTTAAGTCGCTGTAATCCTCAATTTCCATTTAATATCAATTAATTCGACTCACTTACATTTGTTGGCATAAGACTTGCTTTAATTATGACAAATCCTAAAAGGAGCGGCATATGACTCCGGTTAACGAATTTGCCTTCTCTAATTTATTTATTATCTGGCTAATTGTTTTGGGTGGCTTCACATTTCTGAGGGTAGTGAAAAAGAGATTGGAAGATTGGTAATACGGGGTCCAAAGGGGTAAGAGATGAGCGGTAAAGAGATTCTCGGTATTCATGAAACAGAAGAGGGAAGAAAAATAAAGATCGATTCCAAGCGAATTGCCAGTTGGGTATTGATCTTTACGAATGCGTTCTTCCTCTCCTATTTTTTTGTCAAACTGTTTCAATGGATCTAAATTTTTTAACGGTTCAACAGTAGAAAGGTTGATCATTTTAAGAACTTTGACAATTTCCTGAACTCTTCCGTCCCAGCCTCCTTCAACAGTCGAAAGGCGATGATCTCGGTGGTCGAGATCATCGCCCCTTTTTTTTCATCCATCTCAGATTGATCTCCCAGGCTAATTTCCTCGTCGAACAGAATATTTCGGATAATTTTTTTGCTGCGTCTTGATTCGTCTGCTTCATTAAACTATCTGGGACATCTACGATGACGAGCATAGTTCCCTCTCTGCCGAATTGCGATATTTCGTCCGCGAGTCTCCCTTGAGCGGTTATCTACTGAGTTTAAGGTTGAATTTTCAAGCGATTTGTTCTATTTTTGACATGTGGGAACACGTCATTTCATCCCCTCTTTTATCGCCATCTCGACATTCCGACTCAGGCTGACTTTGGTCAATCATTCAGTGTAGTTGAATGTGCAATAAATGTCATTCCTTTGAACATATCCCCGATAGCGATCGGGGAACGGAAACCAGAAAAAGCGCTCAATACTGCATTCTCCGCATCGAGCTGCGTCGAGCGCGAAGCAGGCTCTGGTGAAGTTTACCCCAGGAAGGCTTATCGTTTATCCACTGAGGAGGGTTCATCATAGCTATGAACGAGAAAATGACTTATGCAGGGGTCGGTGTCAATTACGAGGAAATGGATCCGTTTAAGCGGCTTGCCCAGTTGGCCGGTCGGGAGACGGCCAAAAACATTTCGCGCCTTGGATTTTCGGAAGTGGAGATGAGCAGGGGAGAAAGCGCGTATCTCATGGATGCCGGCGATCATTATGTCGCGCATGTGGAAGAGGGCCTGGGTACGAAAGATCTGGTGGCGGACGCCATGTATCGGCTAACTGGAAAGTCTTACTATGATCACATCGCGCAGTGTACCATGGCCATGATCGTCAATGATATGATCACACTCGGCGCATTGCCGCTTTCCGTTGCCATGCATCTGGCTGTCGGCGTTTCAAGCTGGTTCAGTGATGAATACCGTTGCCAGGATCTCATCGCCGGCTGGAAAAGGGCTTGCGATCTGGCGCGTTGCACATGGGGCGGCGGAGAAACGCCAACCTTAAAGGACATCGTTCATCCGGATGCAGTGGTTCTCAGCGGGTCGGCTGTCGGAGTGGTGAAACCGAAGAGCCGTCTGATCAATGCGGCCAAGATTCAGCACGGGGATGCCATTGTCATCATCGGTAGCTCAGGCATTCATGCCAATGGCCTGACGCTCGCTCGCGAGATCGCCTCAAAGTCGCCCAAGGGTTATCTTTCGAGGCTCAGCGACGGCCGGCCTTACGGCGAGGCGTTGCTCGATCCGACGACCATTTATGTTCCCCTGGTTGAGGATTGCTTTGACCAAGGTGTTGATATTCATTATGCTGTCAATATTACAGGCCACGGTTGGCGGAAATTGATGCGAGCCACAGAATCACTCGCTTATGTTATCGACCAGATTCCCGTCCCTCACCCCGTTTTCTCATTTATTCAAGAGCACGGGCCTGTGGACGATCAGGAAGCGTATGCCAATTTGAATATGGGAGCCGGATTCGCACTCTATGTGGGAGACAGGGATGTGGAAAGAGTCTTAACCGTCGCTCATGCCCTTGGCATGTTCGCGTTGCGAGCTGGCGTGATTGAGTCAAGCAAGATGAAGAAAGTCATCATTCGCCCGCTGGGACTTGAGTACCTTGGTTCGACGCTCGGGGTTCGTTAGTCATCAAAATACATCTCATTTTCCGTATTGACTTTTTTCACAAATGATTTAACCTGCATACAGGGATTCAGAAGTTGAATGACGGTAATCAACCGGCATTTCCAGCGAGGAGACAGAGATGGAGTTAGGCGGTCAGACGCCCGGGGTTTTAGTATTTGCAAGTGGTGACGAGAAGGGTGGAGGTTCCGGTTTTCAAGAATTGGTCGAGTTTTCCCGGACGAATCCGCCTGTCCTCGACGCTCAAATCATCGGAGTCATTTCCAATCATGAACATGGAGGAGTTCGCAAGAAAGCGGACGCATTTCATATCCCTTTCGAATATTGGGCCGGACCGTTTGATGCCAAAAGTTACCGAGCATTCGTTGAGAAATATCGGGCTGACTTTGTCATGTGTTCCGGGTGGTTAAAGTTTGTGAGGGGGCTTGATCCTGCCAGAACAGTAAATATCCACCCGGGACCTCTGCCTCAGTTTGGAGGATCAGGGATGTACGGCCACCATGTGCACGAAGCGGTCATGGCCGCTTTTCATCGAGGGGAAGTCATCCAGAGCGCCGTGACCATGCATTTTGTCGACGAGGCCGCCTATGACCATGGTCCGATTATCTTCCAGATGCCGGTACTGATTCGGCCTGACGATGATGCCGATTCGCTGGCCAAGAGGGTAAACGAAAAAGAACGCGCCTGGCAAAGTCATATTCTCAATCTGGTCGTCCATCAGCATATTTATCTCAGCAAAGGGCAGGTCTTTTATAAAAGTGATACAGCGAGAAGACTTTTTTATTAGTTAGAAAATGAAGTCTTTCGGTTACGGTAAGGGCAACGATGCCCGTATCGTCATTCGGTTACGTTATTCGGTCAAGAAGTTCACGTAGCCGTTAGACCCGAAACGAAACGGGCTTCGTAACCGTAACCTTCACCTAAGACCTGTGACCCTTTTTATGTTTTGAGGGTGCCCTCTGTGTATGGGCATTCATAATAAGTGAGGAAAGCCATGTACCACTTTTTCTTGCGCAAGAGTGAAGAACTGGAATACTCCTTCAATGTAGAAACTTCCGCGCCTTTGACTTCGGATGAGCTTTCGATTTTAAGGCAGCTTTTGGCCGATGGTTTTATAGCGGAAAGCATTTCTCCGAAACCGATCCATTCTGATGGGCGGGATGCGTTGGAACTTGGTCCGCGGATGAATTTTGCAACGGCTTATTCAACCAATATCGTCGCCATCTGCCAGACCTGCGGGCTCGAAAAAGTGACTCGCATCGAACGTTCCCGGAGATATCTCCTTTCGTCTCAGGTGGAGATGGGCCGCTTCATTCGTGAGCATCACGATCGAATGACGGAATGCCTTTATGAGCAACCCTTGCAGACCTTCGAAACAGGAATCCAACCGGAACCTGTTTTTGAGATTCCGATGTTAGAAAAAGGCCCAAACGCGCTTTTGGAAATTCCGGGCCTTGCCATGGATGAGTGGGACAGAAATCTCTATTACGATTACTTTGTGAAGGAAGAAGGAAGAAATCCTACGATCGTTGAAATCAGGGATCTGGATAATGCCAACAGCGAGCACTCGCGGCACGGCTATTTCAAAGGAAAGCAGATTATCAACGGTGTGGCAATGCCGGAAACCCTTTTGAATATCGTGAAATCGACCTTGAGCGCGAACCCGTCCAATAGCCTGATTGCATTTAAGGATAATTCGAGCGGGATCAAAGGGTACGACTGCTGGACGATTCTTCCCGAGCAACCCGGAAGGCCGGGGCCCTTCAAAAAAGAAAAGGTACAGTATCATATCATTTTTACTGCGGAGACCCACAATTTTCCGACTGGCGTTGCTCCCTTCCCCGGGGCTGAGACCGGCACGGGCGGACGGATTCGCGATGTCCAGGCCACAGGAAGAGGGGGTCTGGTCGTCGCCGGGACAGCCGCATACTGTGTGGCGAACCTGCTGATCCCCGGCTACGATCTCCCTTGGGAGGACAGGAATTCTGTCTACCTGTCGAACCTGGCTTCTCCCCTCACGATCGAGATCAGAGCAAGCGACGGGGCAAGCGATTACGGCAATAAGTTCGGCGAGCCTGTGATCCTCGGTTTTACGAGGTCTTTTGATCAAAAATTTCCAGGCGGCGAGCGCTGGGCCTGGATCAAGCCGATTATGTTCACGGGAGGCATTGGGCAGATTGATGCCAGACATATTGAGAAGGGTGAAGCGAAAAAGGGAATGCTGATCGTTCAGGTAGGTGGCCCGGCTTACGGCATTGGTGTGAGCGGAGGTTCTGCGTCGAGCAAGCTCCAGGGAGAGAACGAAGAGGAGCTCGATTTTAACGCTGTCCAGCGCGGTGATGCGGAAATGGAGCAAAAGATGAACCGGGTCATCCGGGCCTGTATTGAAATGGGAGAGAAGAATCCTACGATCAGTATCCATGATCAGGGGGCCGGCGGACCTGCCAATGTCCTGAAGGAGCTTGTCGAAAAGGCAGGAGGCAAAATCGAGCTCAGGCGCATCAAGTTAGGAGATCCGACCCTGTCGGTGCTGAAGATCTGGATCGCCGAATATCAAGAGCGGTGCGGTTTCTTGATCCACCCGGCGAGGATTGAAGAATTCAAATCGATCTGCGAAAGGGAAAAAGTCAATTGCGAAATCCTCGGAGAAGTGACCGGGGACGGGCGTTTCGCCGTGCATGACGAGAAAGATGATTCAACGCCCGTCAATCTCAATCTCGCAAAGGTGTTGGGCAATATGCCCCAGAAGACTTTCAAGGATGAGAGGAGTGAACCTCGACTTAGACCTCTTGCCTTACCGGATCATCTAACGGTTGAAGATGCGCTGTCTCGAGTGCTCCGTAACCTGGCCGTCGGCTCCAAGAGATTCCTCACGAATAAGGTGGATCGAAGTGTCACGGGATTGATTGCGCGGCAGCAATGTTGTGGCCCCCTTCAATTGACGGTTGGCGACGTGGCGGTCATCGCCCAAAGCCATTTCGGATTGACAGGAGCAGCCACTTCGATTGGCGAGCAGCCGATCAAGATGCTGGTTAATCCAAGGGCAGGGGCTCGAATGGCGGTCGGAGAAGCACTGACCAATATCGTATGGGCACAAATCAGTGGTCTGGAGGAGATCAAGTGTTCGGCCAATTGGATGTGGGCACCCAAACTTCCCGGCGAAGGGGCCGCCCTTTATGATGCGGCTTCTGCCATGCGGGACCTGATGATTCAGTTGGGCATCGCGGTGGATGGCGGAAAAGACAGTCTTTCCATGGCGACCCGAGTCGGGGACGAAATCGTAAAATCTCCGCGTGAGCTCGTTGTTTCTGCCTATGCGACAATGCCCGACATCACGAACGTGGTGACTCCTGATATCAAAAACCCGGGGCACAGTCAGCTCCTCTTCATCGATATCTCAAACCATCGGGTTCGGCTCGGAGGTTCGGCCTTGGCGCAGGTTTACGGGCAGGTCGGGAACGAATCTCCTGACGTAGACGATCCAGAGATGCTTAAACGTGCCTTCCATGCTATTCAAAAGCTAATGTCGGAGAGTTTAATCCTTGCGGGGCACGACGTCAGCGATGGGGGGATCATCACGACGCTTCTCGAAATGGCCTTTGCCGGAAACTGCGGATTGAAAATTCGAATGGACGGTCCGTGGAGTCCCGTCGAGAGGCTTTTTGCCGAGGAGTTGGGTGCAATCATCGAGTGCCGATCAAAAGACATTCGGAAGATCTCCGAGATTCTTGATTCCTTTGGCCTACGCGCCGAGACGATCGGAGAAACGACGGAGGAAAAGGACATTCTGGTGACTTACAATTCGCAGAATGTTCTTGAATCGAAGATGGTTGTTCTTCGGGAATGGTGGGAAGAGACCTCCTATCAAATTGAGCGTCTTCAGATGAATTCTCGATGTGCCGACGAAGAAAGGAAAAATATCTTCGACCGCAAAGGTCCAAGTTATATTATTCCTTTTAAAACCAAACCGACGCCGGCCCCTCTTCTCGAAGCCAAAGACAAACCGGAAATAGCCATTCTCCGGGAAGAGGGGAGTAATGGTGACCGCGAGATGACCTCTGCATTCTACCACGCAGGTTTCAGGCCTTGGGACATCACGATGGACGATCTCATCAGTGGGCGAACGACTCTGGATCGGTTCAGAGGGCTCGTTGCTGTTGGAGGATTTTCTTACGCGGATGTTCCGGAAAGTGCAAAGGGTTGGGCTGCAGCGATTCGATTCAATGAAAGACTGCCGAAGATGTTCCACGATTTCTATCGTCGGCCCGATACGTTTTCGTTGGGCGTTTGCAACGGTTGTCAGCTCTTTGCACTTCTCGGATGGGTTCCATGGTTGGGAATCGCTGACCAGAGGCAACCGAGGTTCGTTCAAAATGTGTCCGGGCGCTTCGAATCTCGCTGGGTGACGGTTAAGATATTGGAAAGTCCGGCAATGATGTTCAAGGGCATGGCTGGTTCCAGACTCGGGATTTGGGTAGCTCACGGTGAAGGCAGGCTTCACTTCCCTGACCCGACACTCATGGACGAGGTTATGACCAAGAAACTTGTTCCGGTGGTCTTCGTAGACGATGAAGGTCGGGCGGATGGAAGGATTTCCCAAAGCTATCCTTTTAATCCCAACGGCTCACCTTTCGGCATGACGGGACTTTGTACGCCCGACGGGCGACACCTGGCCATGATGCCCCATCCGGAGCGATCATTTCTGAAATGGCAGTGGCCCTGGTTACCGGGTTATCTGAACGAAGGGATCAGAGAATCCCCATGGATTAAAATGTTCCAAAATGCGAGAGAGTGGTGCGAAAAAAAATAGAAGGGAGAAGGCAGAAAGCGGAAGGCAGAAAGCAGAAAGAAAAACTTAGCCCTCTTCTGCATTTCTGGTTCCTGCATTCTGCATACTGCCTTCTGTTTACCGATTGTTATAGGAAGGATTACGTTGAAGAAATTGCGTTTTTATGTAGCGGCTTGGTGGAGGCTCTCGCGGATTCCTTTTCTTTCTGTGGGAGTTCTCCCGCTGATCTTAGGATTTATCTTGGCGTGGCGTCGGGGATACAGAGGGCCTTTCGAGCTCTATCTGCTTTCAGCGGCAGCGGTCATCTTGATCATGTGGATGACCTATTACCTGGGAGAATGGAACGATCTGGAAGGGGATCGAATCAATCGAAACTTCAACCGATTTTCGGGGGGATCAAGGGTTTTAGTTGAAGAAGTGATTCCTGCTCGCGTTTCATTGCTTTTGGGGTACGGATGTCTTGCAGGAGCAATTCTCCTTGTTTTTTACATTTATCTGCAATACCTGAGAGACGTACGTACCCTCTTATTGGGAGGGGCGGGCATCTTCTCCGGTTATTTCTACTCAAACAAGCCGATTCGATGGTCCTATCACGGGTTGGGAGAAATCCTCATCGGTTTCTGTTATGGATGGTTGCCCATTGCCGCAGGTTTTTTTCTTTTGGCCGGATTCTTCAGCGGGCAAATCTTTCTGCTCTCCATTCCTGTTTGTCTTTCCATCTTCAATGTCATTTTGATCAATGAGTTTCCCGATCAAGAGGCAGATCAGGCCGTCGGAAAGAAGAATTTAGTCGTCCGGTTTGGCAAAGAGAGGATGGGAGATCTGTACATCGGCCTGTCGATATTGGCTGGATTCTCCTTTGCCAAAATAATTTTGGGTGTTGACCGAACCCCGCACTGGCTGCTCATTCTCTCGGCTGCCCCCCTGCTTCTCATCCTGTGGAATCTTATCCTGGTCTGGAGAGGGAATTATCGCGATACGAAGAAACTTGAGCTTCTCTGTCGAAATACGCTTTTTGTGAATCTTTCGATGGCCATGCTCATGACGATTCAACTAACGATCTAACTCGCCCCGTTAGAACTAATATCCGTGGTGTGGAGCGGGGTTTATGCAAAACTGGAATTTCTTAAGGGGCAGGCTTCCGGAGAAAGTGGAGAGACGGACATGGAAGATATTCAAATGGTGATTGGTCAGATCAAGACGGATATCGCAAATGGAAAATCAGAAGAAGAGATCTTCCAATATCTCCGTCCTCTGTTAGAAAAGGATCGAGAAGCCAGCACTAGGCTGGTCGAATTAATGGTGACCATCCCGGATCAGATCACCGGCCGGCTTCTCCATCGAATGTTTGAAGTCGCGCAGGATAAGAAGGTTCGGAAAGTCATCAAGCGATCCCTTTACCGGTTGAAGAGCAAGGGGATTGCTGCCGAGGAGATTTTACCTGACGGAGAAAAGCCCATCCTGCGTCCATTACAGGTAGAGCCAAAAGAAGGGTTTGCGAGCGGGATCGATTCGCTGGGGCAGCGGCTTCTCTGGTTAATCCTCCCTCATCCGGGCAGGGGTTTGACGGTCATCCACGGGATCGTCAGCGATCAGGACGGGATCGTTGATTTTTCCCGGGACGAAATGACACGGAAAGGGTTTCGAACTTTCTTCGAAGAAGTTCAGGAAAAGAATCCTTTTCCGTTTGTTGAGATGGAGCCTTCCTATGCTGCATTTCTTTTCACGGAGGTTTATCAGTTGAACCTTAAAAAGGGGAGTCCCTCCCAGGATTATCTTCGCGCGAAAAGTGAAATAGAAGGGGTGAAAGGGGATTACGCCAGGCCGTTGATTTATTCCCATCTACAGGCCGATGAGATTGCAGGGGATGACCGGATGCTAAAGAAAGGGGGAGATCTTCTGAAAACGGAAGCCTATTCCAGCTGGAGAATCGAGGAGGAGCAAATTCGGCCCTATGCGGATGAGGTTTGGGAGGCAGAGGAGTCCAAAATTGTTCTCAACCAGACCCAGAAGGAAGCTCGATTTCAGACGATCTATCTGAAGGCGTTGACCGATCTCTTCCCTGAAGAAAAAAAGTTTCTTTACCGGCGGAGATTAGAGGAGATGGCCTATGTGCTCCTCAAATTGGGAAAGGACGAAGAGGCAAAGATCTCTCTTTCTATGGCCACGGACCTCGAAAAGCCTCTCAATCCGATCCAACCCAACCCTTTTCTCTTCCAATTGGTGATCAAATCGATCTTCGGTCTCCTGGCGGAAGCCTATGAAAAGAAGTCGAAGGAAATCTCGCTGATAGCAAAACCCTGACTCAAATTCGGAGTGCGGATTGCGGAATGCGGAATTGAAATAGGGATTAAAGATAAATAATCCAAAATTCGAAGTCGAAAACTGGCATTTGAAGGAGAGAATGGACGGATGAAAAAATGGTTCATCGCGATTGGGATTCTCGGTTTCCTCTTTATTGTAGGGTACTTCGTCCTGACCTTTTATGCCGTAAAATTCATTCAACCATACGTTCAAAAGGCGATGGTGCACGGATTAACTTTTTCGGAGACGAAGATTGGGACCACCCACCTTTCCCTGACAGGAATTCAATATGAAGACCCTCATTTAAAACAAAGATTTCTTATATCCGATGAGGTGAGAATTTATCCGTCGCTTTTGTCTCTTTTGACGAAGTCCTTATGGATAAAAGAAATCGCCATTCTGAAACCCTCCTTTTTCTTCTATCGATCTCGAGAGGGCAGTGTCGTCGGGCCACTCGTAATGGCCACGGAGCAAGGGGAAAGAGAGGGGGTTTCCGAGGATAGAAAGAAGAAAGAAGGCATTCAAGTTCAAATTGACCGGATTCGAATTGAGAAAGGATCGGTCAATTTTGAAGACCAGAAAGTGGCGGGTCCTCCCGCTCAATTCAAATTGAGAGACTTGAATTTCGAGATGAGGGACATCCGATATCCTCTTATTCCTTTGCATTCTCCCATCGAGCTGAGGGGAAAGATGAATGGGCAAATCCAGGAAGGGAGCATCCACTTAAAAGGATGGATCGATGCGAAGACCATGAATCTGGAGACTTCCCTGAAGATGAAAGAAATAGAGGTAAAGACCTTTGAGCCCTATTACCGGAAAAGGGTGACCGCAGAGATCGAGTCCGGCCTGATCAATATGGATTCGAGGATAGCAGTGACGGAGAAGAGGATCGATGCCCCAGGAGAGGTGGATTTGATCGATCTGCGCGTGAAAAAAGGGGGAGGGATGGTTTTCTGGATTCCCGCGGAGACCTTGGCGTCCTTATTGGAAAGGAAGGGAAATCAGATTAAAGCAAAATTTCATATGAAGGGGGATATGGCGAACCCTCAATTCAATCTGCAGGAGACCTTTCTCACGCAGATAGGCTTCTCATTCGCACAAGCTCTGGGATTTCCAGTCAAAGTGATCGGCGAGGAGGAGTTTCAATCGATTGAAAGACTATTTAAGAAAAAGAAGGAGAGAAAGAAATGAGTCCCCTCACTGACGTTTCATCCTTTTATAAACACAAATGAGGAAATGATTCACTTTCGATGGATTGTTTCTCTTTTTTTGATGCCTTTTTTGTGGGGGTGCAGCGTTTCGCTGGTCCGGCCAACTCGGATTGACCGGAACACCTCTCTCCCGCCGAAGACCGTTCAGGTGAACGGTCACACTATTTTTTATACGGTGAAAGGAGAAGGAAGGCCTTTGCTTTTGATTCACGGCTATGGCGCCGGGATGTGGGTATGGGAGAAACAGATGGAGGATCTCTCTCAGGTCTACCGGGTCTATGCCGTAGATGTGATCGGTCATGGCTACTCGGACAGACCGAGGGTCCCCTACACCCCGGAGGCTTATATTTGTTTTTTGAGAGACTTCATGGACGCAGTGGGAATTGAAAAGGCAACCCTGATCGGGAACTCGATGGGAGGCGGAATCGCGTGGGGCACGGCAATCTTTTTCCCCGAAAGGGTTGACCGACTCATATTGATCGATTGCGTCCCTCCGGATGTTCTCCAGCAGGTGAAAAATAAATCGCTCCGAACATTGATTGCGATCCGAGACATCCCTTTTCTCCCTTATCTGGTGATTTCAGCTCGAAGCAAGAGTTCGATGAAGTGGGTCCTCATGGAATGCGTTTCAGATGTCAATCTCATCACTCCGGAGGTGGTGAAAAGGCAATATCAACTTTCAAAGATCAAAGGAACCACCTGGGTTCTTTACTCCACCCTGAAGCATGCAGAGGAGGCCTTCAAGCTGAAGGATCAATTCTCACTTATTCGCCAGCCTGCTCTATTCATCTGGGGAGAAAAGGACATTGTCTTTCCGCCCGAAGTGGGGGAAACCCTCCATCGGGCCATTACAGGGTCAAGGTTTCAGTTGATTGAAAAAAGCGGCCACATTCCCATGTGGGAGACTCCGGATGAAGTCAATCAAGCCATCCTCGATTTCCTAAAATGAAAATAATAGTTCGGAGTGTTTAGTTCGGTGTTCGGAGTAAAAGTTAAGAAATAAGGGTTCAGAAGAACTTCTCCGAACTCCTAACTTATTTCAGGAGGGCCAGGCTTAACCATGGAAGATAAGTGATGATCGCCAACACAAATAAGAGCACGGCGATGAAGGGGACAGAGGCCATGATGATTTTCGACATGGGTTGCTCAAACCGAAGGCTTGAGATAAAAAGGCTCATCCCGACCGGAGGGGTCAGGGCGCCGATCTGGAGGTTGGCAAGGAAAATAATACCCAGGTGGACGGGATTGATCCCATAGGCACTGGCGACTGGAGTGATAAGAGGAACAACGACAATCAGAGCAGAGAAGATGTCGAGAAGACAGCCCACCACCAGTAAAAAGAGATTCAAAAGAATCAGAAATACGTAAGGGCTATCCGTGTAGGCCTTGAATAGATCAAATAGCTTCATCGGGACTTCTGCGTCAATCAGATAATTTGTGAACCCAAGGGCTGATCCCAGAATGATCAAGATCCCTCCCACGAGCACCATACTTTTTCGCATGACCTGAGGAAGTTCTCGCCATTTGATATCCCGGTAGACGACCACTTCGACCAGAAAAACATAAACAGCTGTGATGGCCGCCGCTTCGCTGACCGCAAAGTACCCACTGTAAATCCCCCCGAGCACCACCACGGGAAGAGGAAGCTCCCAGATCGCCTCTCTTATTGCTTTAGACACCCGAGACGCTTGGAACCTGGTTCTGGGGACCTCGGCGGCAATAGCCTTCTGCACACTGAAGGCGGACAGCAGGATGACCATCAAGATGCCGGGCAAAAGGCCGGCGAGGAAAAGTTGGTTTATCTGGACCTTGGATACAATTGCATAAATGATGATGGGTAGGCTCGGTGGAAAGAGAACACCCAATGTCCCAGAATTGGTCACCAGTCCGAGAGAGAATTTTTCTGGATATTTTCCGTGCAACAGGGCAGGGAGAAGGATGCCTCCCAAGGCGATGATGGTGAGACCGGTAGCACCTGTGAGGGCAGTGAAAGCGGAGCAGGTAATGAGAGCGATAATGGATAACCCCCCGGGCAACCAACCGAGAAACGCATCCGTCAACCCGATCAACCTTCTGGGTGCTTTGCTTTCTGAAAGGAGATATCCGGCAAAGGTGAAGAGGGGGATAGCGATCAGGATGGGAGTGGTAGCAATTCGATACATTTCAATGATCATGGCCGAGGAATCGATGTGTGCGGAGAACAAAAGAAAAAGAGTCAGGCCGGAGAAAACCGTGAAAAGGGGGGCACCGAGAAACATCAAGAGGAAAGCGAGGAGGATCAAGAGAATGATCATGTCCTTCCCTCTTGGTCATGAATCGGGTTCGTCTTTCCCATCCCAGAAAGATTCTTGAAGGAACGAAGTCCGAATCGAAAGGTCATGAGGCCGAATGTTATCGGAAGGATCATCTCCGGGATCCAGGCAGGAATATTCACCAACGTCCTATTCCCCATCTGAACTTCGTTTCTAATGAATTTCAATGCCGCATAGGTCAGAAGGCAACAAGCGGAAAAGGAAAAAAGATGGGTGATCAACATGACGATATTCCTTCCCAGAGAGGGCAACCATCTGGAAACGATATCGATGTTGATATGCTTTTCCTCCTTCGTGGCAAGGGTAGCCCCGATAAAGCCAATCCACAGGACGAGATTTCTCAAGAACGAGTCCCCCCAATCGAGACCCGTGGAGAAAAAGTTACGGAGGACGATCTGGAAGAACGCGACGAAAATCATGAAGCTCAAGAAAGTGACGATGAGGGTCTGTTCGACTTTGGCAATGGCCTCATCGGTTTTTTCCCATCGGTCCATTATTTTTCTCCCCTTCGATAACTTTCCACAAGAGAAGTCACTTCATCCAAGACTTTTTTAGAAAAAGTTTGTCCGCCGATGTGCCCCATCGCTCTATTCGACAGCCCCTTGTATTCTTCGATTTGATCCTTGGATGGGGTAATGATCTTCACCCCGTTTTTCACCATTACCTTTATAGCATCTCGATTCTCGTTTCGAGTGATGGATTTTAATTGATCCTGACGTTGTTGAAAACTCTCTAAAATAAAATTCTGAGAAGGTTGAGGGATTTGTTTAAAAATATCTTTTTTCACGATGACCCCCCCTGCCAAATAGATCAACGGGACATCGGTGAGATATTTGATCTTGGTGAACCACTGAAGGGAGATCGCTCCAGTGGGAGGGGCGTAGACCACCTCCACGAGCCCGGTCTGCAGCCCCACCAGAACATCCGGAATCGTAAGTGGGATGGCCTTCACCCCGGCTTCATCGAAAATGGCTTTGGACATCGGCGAGTCTTCCCAGATCCATACTTTATGTTTCCTGAGGTCGGCCACACTGGCAATCGGGACCGTAGACATCAAGTAGACAAATCCCGCTTCTGACCACCCTAAGAGGACGTATCCGTTGTCCTCGAAACCTTTTCGAAGAAAAGGGTCCAATTTTTTCGAAATGGCATCGACTTCTTCGTAGTTCTGGAAAAGGAATGGGACCTGGAGAACGTCCATCTCTCTGAAAAGTGTAGAAAGTCCAGCGGAAGTGAGAGCGACACCTTGAATCTGGCCGATCTTCAGTTTTCGGAGCATATCCGTCTCATCGCCCAACACCCCACCCGCGTATATCTTAATTTGGACCGTATTCCCTGTCTTCTTCATCACCTCCGCGTTGATGGTATTAAGGGCCTTTACCCAAGAGCTTCCCTCAGGAGCCAGCGTGCCAATCTTGATGACGAAAGTCTTCTCCGCCCCTAGGGCGATTGGGTTAAATAAAAGAAAGATCCCGAAACCAAGTCCAAGAATTTTGACAACCCTGTCCTTGCTCATATTCTTGCTCCTATTCGAAATATTCCCCGACACGGTTAAGCAATTCTTTCGCCTCTTTTTTGGCCACGGTATTTGGAAGGACAAGTTCTGGAGACGTATCCAGAGGGGCCTCTAAGACTTTCTGAAGGGTAGTGATAAAGAGTTCCTTGTCCATTTTATTTCGAGCGTAATACTTGGCGTAATAGACAGAAGCCATCAGGAATTTTCCCCGCCCGAGATCCAGGGCTCGCAGAAAGTGTTCTTGAGCTTTGTTGAGGTCTCCGCCAGCTATTTTCGGCCTGGAAGCAAACCAAATCCCCATGAAGAGATGGGGGCCCCCGTAGTAGAATCCCTCGTCGAGCTCCAAGGCTCTTTTCATCATCCATTCTACTCTGGGCAGTTCCGATACCGCTTCCACCGAATCCAAGTTGAGACGGATCCAGTTTGCCCAGCAGGTTGCCGTCCAGAAGATGTAGGGCACTTCCTTTTTTGTAAGCCCTTTCAGTCCTTCCTTGAAATCGTCGAAGGGCCTCTGGAGAGGATTCCTAAATCCTCTGGCTTCGAGGGACCGCAAGGCATATTCTTTTCCCTTTTCAGAGAGCAAATTCGCATATTCCTTATCCTCCTCCTCCATGAAGAGGGAAGCGAAAGAAGAATAGCTCTGGGCACCCGCAAGGAGTAAACGATCATTGTCTGGCACAGCCTGGATCATGCCATCGATCAACATCAGGTAAGCGGGCGTACCTTCCCGAAGCATTCTCAGGTCCGATTGTCTGGAGGAAGCCTTTGCGACTTCTTCCAACAGCAGTGCCGTCGCGCCAACGGTCAATTTCTTGTTCGGGAGACACGCGGAGAGAAGTGAAAAAAGACATAAAAAAAAGAAAATCCAGGGTCGAATTTGAAAGTCTTTCATTTTTGTTCTCCCTGTTCTGAAAACCCCCGGTCGACTTAACGAAAATTTATATTTCTAAATCAGAAGCATGTCAACCCTATTGTTAAAGAATTGTGGCGCCGGTCTCCGTTCTCTTTGAAGACTTCTTCAGGGATCTCTTGCCTTCGTCTTGACAAACGGGACGGCAATCGATGAAAATAACAAGACAATCTGGAGAGGAGATGAGCGTGAGGAATTATAAGAAACGCGTGGTGATCACCGGAATCGGTCCTGTCACCCCCGTGGGGATCGGAAAAGAAACTTACTGGGAGAGTTTGACCAATGGGAAGTCTTCCTTTCGACGGATTTCATTTCCCGAAATAGACATGAGTCAATACCGATGTCAGATTGGAGCACCTATCGACGGATTTGACCTCTCTCATTTTGTGGAGAAGTCGAAACTTTCCAAGCACCTTGGGAGATCATCCCAATTTGCCGTTGCGGCGACATGGCTTGCTCTCAAGGATGCTGGGATTGAGCTCCAACAGAACGATATAGAAAAAGAGGGACTCCACCACAAACATACAGGAGTGTATCACCTGAAAGAATTGGATCCTTATCAGATTGGCGTGGTCATGGGAGTGGGTGTGGAGGCGATGGACTTGTTGGAACATTTCCATGAGCGTTTTCTATCCAGGGGGCTCAAAGGCATCTCCCCCTTTGCTCTTCCGAATATCTATTTGAGTTCCATCACCTCCCATGTGGCCCAATATTTTTTGATCCGGGGAACTTCTTATGCTGTCTCGACCGCTTGTGCGTCAGCCACTCATGCCATGATCAACAGTTTCCTTCAGATTCAGGGAGGTGGGGAAGACCTGATGGTGACCGGAGGGACGGATGCCTGTATCACCCCTT
>Ga0326726_10000768_pt1 | contig 29432 bp, 27 predicted proteins | sample MHFenrmetagenome_2_FD_207603 | JGI IMG/M metagenome (GOLD analysis project Ga0326726, IMG submission 207603) | Lab enriched peat soil microbial communities from Michigan Hollow, Ithaca, NY, United States - MHF15MN | ecosystem: Environmental > Terrestrial > Soil > Wetlands > Peat | place: USA... | reverse complement strand
TCTTTCTAAAACGCAGTATGGAGATAACTGGAAACCAGAATACCTAAATATGATTGAAACGGCATTACGTGTTGATGAATCAGAAGTATCAAGCGCTATCCCGGTAATTGAAAAACATATGATAGATTATTTAAGAAATACACTAACAACCAAATTGCACTTCAAAATCGAAAATCTTTTTAAAAATATATTAAAAGCTCTTGATTGCCCTGTGCCTTATGGTTTTTCTAAAATTAGCGCTCAAATGCTTTGTGTGGCAGAGATTTCTTCAAAAGAAGAAAAAGTTACCCCGGAAAATGAAGATATGCTAGCTGCCTTCCCTGGGTTAAGGAATACAAGGTATGCAAGGGCAAGAAAAGCAACTCCAAAAGACATTCTTAAAGTGCTTGCATGTATGAGAAACTCATTGCATACAAATGGAATGCATACAGAAAATGACTTGATATGCTCTATTGATGGTGATGATTTTGAATTCCACAAAAATAAGCCTGTAAGTTGCGCTTCATGGCCGCATATTGTGAAAGTCATAAGAGCGAATATTACTGTTCTTGAATCTGTTTTGTTTTCAACAAGAGTGCTGAATTTGAGGGAAGAGATTAAAGATATGTTTGCGGAATCTATGTATCGTATTCCGCCTAAGTGAAAAAAGCTTACTTTGCAACTATTAGTATTTCGATTATGGATAAAAATGAATTATGTTGTTCATTAGAAAGCAGGAATACGAGCACAAAGCCTTGATTATGCTGAGGGCCGAAAACGGCAAAGCCGTAGAAAATGATGAAAGATCGAAAAGCGGTCTTGCACCCGGCCTCATTTTGTTATAACATGTGGTATAACAAAAAAATGGAGGTGCTCTTATGCGTGCTACGGTAACAAAGATTGGGAACTCGACAGGGGTTATCCTGCCGAAGGCAGCGGCTGAACGGCTTAAGGTCAAGCAAGGTGACGTCGTGTATTTAACGGAAACGCCTACAGGATATACGGTTACGCCCTACGATCCTGAATTTGCCGAGCAGATGGAGGCGGCGCGTCAGGGAATGTCTGAATACCGGAACGCTCTCCACGAGCTTGCCAAATGAGCTGGCGCTGGATTCTGGATGAAGTGGTCATGGCTATCCATGACGAACAGATTGCCGAACATGGCGGAAGCACTGGCATTCGTGACGCAGGGCTATTATCATCCGCCCTTGCACGTCCGAAACACCAGGCAAATTATGGCGAAGCGTCCGTCTTTGATTTGGGAGCAGCCTATGCCTATGGCATTATTCGTAACCATCCTTTCGTGGACGGGAACAAACGCACCGGGTTTCTTGTCGCCTATGTGTTTCTGAGTCTCAACGGATGGCAACTGAGGTCATCAGAAGTCGAAGCCGTTCATGCCGTGATGGCTTTGGCGGCGGGTGAAATGGATGAACCCGGTTTCTCGAATTGGCTGGAAAACAATTCCGTTATTCGGACGGAACTGGAATAACATTTTTTATGCCGAGCTGGAGCTCGGCGTTTCCAGGGAAAAGGGCAGCTCCGACCCGTCGGGAAAATCACTATTTATCCTTTTCACCTCAACCCGCCGGAGCCTCCTGCCTGACAGGGGTGATTTCCTTCAGGACGGACTCCTCTAATCGGGTTGCTTCGTAGAGTTCGTAGCGTTGCTGGAGGTTCATCCAGAAATCGGCTGAGGTGTTGAAATATTTTGCCAGACGCAATGCCGTGGAGGGCGTAACCCCCCGCTTGCCGTTGATGATTTCATTGATCCTCTGATAAGGCACATGAATCGCATCGGCGAGTTCACGCTGGGTTATCTGCATCGGATTGAGAAACTCTTCGAGCAGCATTTCTCCGGGATGCGTCGGTGGGCGGTCGGTTGGTATGCGTATCATGGCGTTTTGGTGATCTCGACCTGATCAGGGCCTGATAAAGTCCAGAGGAAGCAGATTCTGTATTGCCGGTTGATTCGAATGCTGTATTGACCTGCGCGATCTCCAACCAGTGCTTCAAGCTGGTTGCCCGGTGGTATTCTCAAATCATCGAGCATGACAACTGAATCCAGTTGATCGAGCTTTCTGAACGCAACATTCCAGATTTGAAGCGGACATATTTTCAGTGCAGATTTTGTTCGCCTGCCGTAAAAGATGTCTTCGGTTTCCCTGTTTATGAACGATTGTATCATGCGGGGTTATCATGATAACACGGAAGTCATGCTATTCTGTTTCAAAATCTGAATTATTTCTGACAATTCCATAAGGATCGTATGGCTGTTGTTCAGATTTTTTATCCGCCCGTCACCCCTTCCTCACATCACATTTATCCCCATCTCCAACTCCCAGCTCCTTGCTGGCGTTGCCGTTGCGGATGGCGATTTCGATCATGCCGCTGCTGCCGATGTATGCGAGGGGTTGGCCGGGCTGGACTTCGCCGTAGGTGCGGACGATGGGGAGTGGCGGTGTGGAACCGACCGTGACCGTCCAGCCGCCTCCGTCCGCAATCATCGATGCTTCGAGGGTGGTGATGAGGTTGCCGAAGTGGTCGGTCGTTATCACTTCGCCTTGCCAGCCGTTGCCGTCGTCGAGGGGGCGGTTGCGGAACAGCTCGATGCGTTGGCACTTCGCGACGTCGATTGCCGGGCCGAAATCGTCCAGCGGGACTTCGGCGGCGAGGTGGGCAGCGGCGGGGCTGAAGAGGTCGCGGCCATGGAAGGTGGCGCTTTTGTTGGGGAGCTGGTAGGCGACGTTCGTCAGTTCGTGGCAGCGGGCGTCCGGGTATCGCTCAAAGATCGGCGTGAGTAGGCCGTTGTCCGGCGCGATGAAGCGGTACGGGCCAGCCTCCACGCCTATGGCTCTCCGGGCAGTGCCGACGCCGGGATCGACGACGCAGACGAAGATCGTCTCCTCCGGGAAGTAGCCGATGGAGCGTTCGAGGTGGAACGCCGCCTGCCGGACGCTCTGGGCGCTGATGGCGTGGGTGAGATCGATCACGCGGGCGTCGCGCCGGATCGAGGCGATGACCCCTTTCATGACGCCGACGAAAGCATCTTCGAGGCCGAAATCGGTCATGAGCACGATGAACGGCGGCTGGAGCATGAGCGTCAGTGGTTTGCCGAGCGGTAGAGCAGCGCTCCGGCGGTGATGAAGAGCATGTCGGGTAGCCAGGCGGCGAGCAGCGGATTCACGAGGCCATTGTAGCCGAGGCTGCCGATGGTTTGGAGCATCCCGAGATAGAGCAGACCGACGAGCAGGCTGATTGAGACCTCGACCGCCAGGCCGCTGCGCTTTTTCTTCGAGGAGAGCGGCACGCCGATGAGGACGATGATCATGCTGGCCAGGGGCAGCGCGATCTTGGTGTGCAGCTTGACCGTCGCCCTTTCGAGTCCCGGCAGGCCGGAGCGCTCTTTCTGGCGGATGAAATCGACGTGCTGGAGGATGTTCATCTCGTCCGGGTCGGTGTCGATCATTTTGAAGGTGCTCGGAGCCAGCGAGAGCTTCAGCGTGTCCGCGCCCGCCTTCGTGGCGAGGGTTTCGACGCCATTCGAGAAGGTACGTTGCTTCGTGTTGTAGAAAATCCAGTCGTTGCGGCGGGTGATGATCCGCAGCGAATCGGCGTCGAGGCGCGACACGATCTTGCTGCCGTCAAAGGTTTCGAGCGAGACCATCGTGGCGCTTTTGCGGTCGGGGCCGATCTGCCCAACGGTCAGAATACGGTTTCTCGACTCCCGGATGTGCAGCGGCCCGCCGTCGTTCTCCTTTGCATTTTTCAGATAGCGCTTCTCGTACCCCTTCGACCAGTCGTAGAGCGACGGAGCAATGAAGCAGGAGTTGACCGTGTTGAGCACCGTGATGGCCAGCGTCACGATGAGAAAGGGCTTCATCAGGCGCGACAGGCTCATGCCCGCCGATTTGAGCGCGGGCAGTTCGCTCTGCATCGAGAGCTTGCCGGTGACGAAAAGCGAGGCGAGCAGGGCGCTGAGCGGCGAGGTCAGCAGAAAGGTGTCGGGCAGACCGCTCAGGTAGTAGAGGATGATCCGGACGGGCGGGATGTGCCGGTCGAGAAACCGGTCGAGATTTTCGACCAGGTTGATGATAATGAACAAGGCGGCGAAGCTCACGAGGGCGAACAGAAAGATCGTCACGAACTGCCGCGCGATGTAGCGGTCAATAATGGTCATGCCGCCAATTCCGGACGGCCTCGGGTGGTTGCGCCCGCTGCTGTCCGTTTCATCCGCTGTCACTTTGCCGCTGCTCATCTCGACAGGCACAGCTCAGTAACCGAAAATCTCCCTGAGCGTCAGGAAGCTGATCTCGCCGTATTTGCGGAGCGTATCGAGATCGAGCTGCTCCTTTTTGCCGAGCACCAGCATGATCTGCGGTTTGTTGCGGAAGCGGGTCTGGTGGAACTGCTCGATGTCGCTGAACTCCATGCCGGGCGTTTCGCGGTACACATCCTCGCGGATGTCGTGGTCGAGGCCGAGCCTGCGCGCCTCTTCGAGGGCGAAAAGTACGTCACCCTTGGTGATGTGTTCCGTGCGAATCTTCTGGTCGATGCCCGCCTTGGCCGAGGCGAACAGCTCCGGCGATTCGGGGAGCTTCTGCATCAGCGCCTGGAACCCTTCGAGCGCCTCGGGCAGCTTGTCCGCCTGCGTGCCGATGTAGCTGAAGAGATAGCTGTGGCGCTCCTTCTCCTTCGGCAAGCGGTAGACCGAGAAGACCGAGTAGGCGAGCGCCTTGGCCTCGCGCATCTCCTGGAAGACCACCGAGGACATGCCTCCGCCGTAATATTCATTGAAAAGCGTGACGAGCGGCACCTTTGCGGCATCGTACCCCTCGCTTCTCGACAGCATGATGATCTCCGCCTGGGTCATGTCGTAATCGACCACATAGACGTGGTTCTTCGTGGTTTCAAGCTCCGCAAAGGGATCGGTCTCGGGTACCGGCCTGAACGTCTGGCTGAAGTAGCGCGTGGAGCGCAGCTCCTGCATCAGCGTCTCGGGCGAGTCCGGGCCGTAGTAGAGTACGCGGTGGCGGTAGCCCATGAAGTTTTTGATCTCGCCGAGCAGCTCTTCGGGAGTGAGTCTGTCAATCTCCTCGTCGCTCAATACGTTGGTGAAGGGTGATTTCGGGCCGTACTTGCCGTAGTTGACCATCGCCTCGAAAAGGATTTTACGCTTCGAGAGCTTCTCGTCGGCGCGCTCCTTCTGGAGGCCCTCCTTGAGCTTTTCGAGCGCCGGGGCGTCGGGCTGGGCGTCCTGAAGCAGCTCGTCGAGCAGGGCGATGGCCTGCGGGAAGTTCTTGCGGAGGCCGGAGAGCTTCACATAGACGTAGTCGTCCGAGGTCAGCACGGTGAACTCCGCGCCGAGGCGGTACAGCTCCTGGCTGAACTCCGCGGGCGAAAGACGCGAGGTGCCGAGATAGGAGAGATAGTCGAGCGCCGTGTCGATCTTGCGGTTCTGGTTCGAACCGGCGTCGAACATCAGATAGAGGCTGTACAGCTCGTTCTCGTTGTTCGGCACATAATTGAGGCTGATCTCGGGCGTGAGGTCGTAATAACCGATGTCTTTTTTGAAATCGACAAAGACGGGATTCACCTCGCCGCTTTTCTGGGCGAGCAGGTTCTCGGCGAAGGCCGACGAACGGTCGCGATTGACCTTGATTGGCGTAATCTGCGGCTTCTGGATTTTCGCCTCGCTCTCGCGCTGGCCGTGTTTTTTGTAGACGGCGACGTAGTTCTCGCCGTAGTGCTGTTTGGCGAACTCGACGATCTCCGCCTTGGTGATCTTTTCGAGGCGCTCGAAGCGATGCACGTGCCGATCCCACTCCATTCCCCAGACGAAGGCGTCAACGAACGCATCGGAGCGTCCGCGATTGGATTCGTACGCTTTCAGCTCTTCGAGCTTGAGGTCGTTGATCACCGCTGTCACCAGCCAGTCGGGGAACTCCCCCTTTTTGACGAGGTCGAGCTGTTCGAGCAGCAGCATCTTCACCTCGTCGAGGCTCTGGCCCTCGCGCGGCTTGGCGCTGAGGATGTGCGTCGAGTAGTCCTTCATCATCACCAGCATCGAGCCGCCTTCGAGCACCTTCTGCTGCTGGTTGAGGTTCAGGTCGATCAGGCCGGCAGTCTGGTTGAAGAGAATCTTGTCCACCAGCGCCAGCATGTCGGCATCCTGCGAATCCGCGCCGCCGAAACGGAAGCCGAGCACCAGCTCCTCCGCCTCAGGGCCGGTGACGGTCTTGACGACCGGCGCAGTGATGGGCGCTTCGACCGGCGGATGAAACTCCGGCACCGCCTTCGGTTCCAGCTTCGAGAACTTCTCGTCGATCAGGCGGATCGTCTCGTCGGGATCGAAGTCCCCCGCGATGCAGATCGCCATGTTGTTCGGCACGTACCAGGAGCGGTAGTAATCGATGACGTTTTTGATCGACGGCTTTTTCAGGTGCTCCGCCTTGCCGATGGTGGTCTGCGTGCCGTAGGTGTGGCGGGTGAAGAGTCCGCTGAACAGCTCCTCCCACAGCTTGCGGCTGTCGCTGTCCATCGTCATGTTCTTCTCTTCATAGACCGTTTCAAGCTCGGTGTGGAAGAGGCGCATCACGGGGCTGCGGAAGCGCTCTGCCTCGATGGTGAGCCAGCGGTCGAGTTCGTTGGAGGGAATGTCGTTGATGTAGACCGTCTGCTCCACCCAGGTGTAGGCGTTGGTGCCCTTCGCGCCGATGGTGTTGAGCAGCTTGTCGTACTCGTTCGGCACGGTGAACTGCGCCGCGACGTTCGAGATGCTGTCGATGTCGCGGTAGATGGCCGCGCGATGCTCGGGATCGGTCGTAACGCGGTACTTTTCATACAGCTCGATGATCTTCTCAAGCTCGGTGTGCTCTTTGGCGTAATCGAGCGAACCGATGGAGTCGGTGCCCTTGAAGAGCATGTGTTCGAGGTAGTGCGCCAGGCCGGTGGTCTCGGCGGGGTCGTTCTTGCTGCCCGCCCGCACCGCGATGGAGGTGTAGATTCTCGGCTCATCGTGGTAGGGACTCATATACACGGTAAGGCCGTTCTTCAGCCGGTAGATTCTCGTGTGCAGCGAATCGCCGGACACGGTGGTGTATGGATATACTTCGTTCTGGTGCGTCTTTTTTTCACTCATGATTGATCTGCAGGAGATGAGGTGAAGCAGCGCCGCGCATAAGGCAAGCACTCTGCCCGTTGATTTCAGTATGGTAGACAAGCGCTGGTCATGGTTCGTTGTATGGCAAATTCCGATCATGCCTCCATTCGCTCGTTCCGGTTCAAACAAAACCCTACATTACGAAAAATCCGGCAAATTGACTGCATAAAACAGGCACGAGCGCAGGATGCGTCATGTCATCAGGATTGGTCTCAAGAACTATCAGCAGACGTAAATAGTTTTTGTAATAGCTATTATCACCGCTTATGCGCATTACGGAGGTTTCGGATATATGATGTTTAAAGATGGAAATCGGAGTGGAACGTTCAAACTTGCAAGCCCTTACAGCCCGATGGGCGATCAGCCTGCGGCGATCAGGGCGCTGACCGAGGGGGTGTTGCGCGGCGACCGCTGGCAGACGCTGCTCGGCGTAACCGGCTCGGGCAAGACCTTCACGGTCTCAAACGTCATCGCCCAGGTCAATCGTCCCACGCTCGTGCTGAGCCATAACAAGACCCTCGCCGCCCAGCTTTACGGCGAGCTGAAGCAGTTCTTTCCGGAAAACGCGGTCGAATACTTCATCAGCTACTACGACTTTTACCAGCCCGAGGCGTATATCCCGTCGATGGACAAATACATCGCCAAAGACCTGAAGATCAACGACGAGATCGAGCGGCTCCGTCTGCGGGCAACGAGCGCTCTCTTGAGCGGGCGCAATGACGTGATCGTGGTCAGCTCGGTGAGCTGCATCTACGGCCTCGGCTCGCCGGAGGACTGGATGTCGCAGATCGTCGAGATGCGGCGTGGCATGGAGATGGATCGCGACGAATTCCTGCAAAAACTCGTGTCGCTGCACTACTTCCGCGACGACGTCGATCTGTCGCCGGGGCGCTTCCGGGTGCGCGGCGACGTGATCGATCTGGTGCCGGGCCACGAGGAGCTGGCGTTGCGCGTCGAGTTTTTCGGCAGCGAGATCGACTCCATCCAGACCTTCAATCCGCAAACCGGCGAGATCATCGGCCAGGACGAGTACGCCTTCATCTACCCGGCGCGGCAGTTCGTGGCCGACAGGGAGAAGCTCGAAGTGGCGATGCTCGCCATCGAGAACGAGCTGGCGGGGCGGCTCAACACGCTTCGCGCCGAGGAGAAGCTGGTCGAGGCGCAGCGGCTGGAAGAGCGCACCCGCTACGATTTGGAGATGATGAAGGAGCTGGGCTACTGCTCAGGCATCGAGAACTACTCTCGCCATATCGCCGGACGCAAGCCGGGCGAGCGCCCGTGGTGCCTGCTCGACTACTTCCCGGACGATTTCCTCGTGGTGGCGGACGAGTCGCACGTCACCCTGCCGCAGATTCGCGGCATGTACGGCGGCGACCGCTCGCGCAAGACCGTTCTCGTCGAACATGGCTTCCGGCTCCCTTCGGCTCTGGACAACCGCCCGCTGCGCTTCGAGGAGTTCGAAGAGATGGCGCCGCAGGTGATCTGCGTCTCGGCCACCCCCGCCCAGCACGAGCTGATGCGCTCCGGCGGCGTGGTGGTCGAGCAGCTCGTGCGCCCCACCGGCCTGCTCGACCCGCAGATCGAGGTGCATCCGGTCGCCGGGCAGATCGACCACCTGCTCGCGCGCCTCCGTGAGCGGATGGCCAAGGGGCAGAAGTCGCTCGTCATGACGCTCACCAAGCGCATGGCCGAGGATTTGCACGCCTATTTCCGCAAGGTTGGCCTGCACTCGCAGTACCTGCACTCCGAGATCAAGAGCCTCGAACGGATGCAGATTCTGCGTGAACTCCGCGCGGGCGACATCGAGGTGCTGGTTGGGGTCAACCTCCTGCGCGAAGGGCTCGACCTGCCGGAGGTGGCGCTCGTGGCGATTCTCGACGCCGACAAGGAGGGCTTCCTGCGCGACGCCAAGTCGCTCATGCAGATCGCCGGACGTGCGGCGCGAAACCTCGAAGGGCTGGTGCTCTTCTACGCCGACAAGATCACCGACTCGATGCGCGAGGTGCTCGACGAAACCGACCGTCGCCGCCGCATCCAGCAGGAGTACAACGAAAAGCACGGCATCGAGCCGCGCTCCATCGTCAAATCGGTCGATCAGGTGCTCAACACCACCAGCGTGGCCGACGCCGAAGAGCGCTACCGCCGCAAGCGCCTCGGCTTGCAGAAGCGCCCCGAGCTTGAGTTGCAGGGGTTGCTCAAGAGCATGAGCCGCGCGGATGTGGTGCTTATGGTCGCGGAGATGAATGTCGAAATGCAGAGGGCCGCCGTTGAGACCGATTACGAAAAAGCAGCATATCTGCGTGACGAAATTCTCATGCTTCAGGAGCGAATCGAGCAGATGACGGAGTAATTTCTATTGCCAAATTCCGGCGATTTCATATATAATAATAAGATACCAAAACAGGCTACCAAGCGCTTTTCAATCGGACAACCGGATATCCATGCTGGCCCAGATAGAACAGGAACATTACTCCAAACTGCACGAAATTCTGCGACTTTGCCGGTCGAATCTCAGAAATTATGACGAGTCGCTTATCCAGCGTGCGTTCTACATGTGCTATCGAGCGCATGACGGGGAAAAGCGTGCTTCCGGCGAGCCGTTTTTCTATCATCCGGTCGAGGTTGCCAAACTGCTCGTAACCGAGCTGCCGCTCGATGGCGTATCGGTCGCGGCAGCGCTACTGCACGACGTAATCGAGGATAGCGGTTACACCTACGAAGATATTTCCGCCGAACTCGGAGCCGAAGTGGCGGAGATCGTCGAGGGGCTGACGAAGATTTCCGGTATCATGATCAACCGGGAGACCACCGAGGCTGAAGGGTTCCGCAAGATGCTGCTCTCGATGGTCAAGGACATCCGCGTGATCCTGATCAAGTTCTGCGACCGCCTGCACAACATGCGCACCCTCGACTCGCTTCCCGAGCATCGCCGCGTGCGCATGGCGCTCGAAACACGCGACATCTACGCGCCGCTCGCGCACCGCTTCGGTCTCGGTAAAATGAAGGTCGATCTGGAGAACCTCGCCCTGAAGTACATCGATCCGGAGATGTACGATTTTCTGCTCAAAAAGGTTCGCCTGAGCCGGAACGAGCGCATCGCCTACCTCAACAAGATGATCGCGCCAATCAAGGAGGATCTCGAAAAGCAGGGCTTTGCCGTCGAGTTGCAGGGGCGCGCCAAGCATCTCTACTCGATCTACAACAAGATGCGGATGAAGAACAAGGAGTTCGACGACATCCACGACCTCTACGGCATTCGCGTCATCATCGATACGGACAAGCTTTCGGACTGCTTCGCGGTCTATGGTTACATCACGCAGAAGTTTCCGCCGATACCGCAACACTTCAAGGATTACATCTCCATCCCGAAGCATAACGGCTACCAGTCGCTCCACTCGGCGATCATTGGCCCGCGAGGTTACGTCATCGAATTGCAGATCAGAACGCGCAGGATGCACGAATTCGCCGAACTCGGCGTCGCGGCGCACTGGCGCTACAAGGAGAAGATTTCCAGAGACGACGCGGCGGTCGATTCGTTTCTCAAGTGGGCGCGAGAGCTGATCAAGGATGCCGACTCGGCTACAGCTTTCATGGAGGGGTTCAAGCTCAGCCTCTACCACGACGAAATTTACGTCTTCACGCCGAAAGGCGATATGAAGATTCTGCCCGCCGGAGCCACGCCCATCGACTTCGCTTATGCGATTCACACCGAAATCGGCAACGGCTGCATCGGTGCGAAGGTCAACGGCAAAATCGTGCGGCTTACCGCCGAGCTGAGGTCGGGTGACCGCGTCGAGGTAATTACGTCAAAGAGCCAGAAGCCGAAGGCGGACTGGCTGAAGATTGTCATCACGCATCGCGCCAAGCTCAAAATCAGGGCGGCCATCAACGAGGAGCGCCGCCAGGAGATCGAAAAGGGGCGCAGCATCTGGGAGAAGATGCTCTCCGGCACGAAGAAGCTCCTGTCCACGAACGACGCCATCCAGGCCATCCGCCAGCACGGCATCAAAACGCCCGCCGATCTCTTCAGCGCGCTGGCCAACCAGGAGATCAGCAGCGAAGAGGTGATGGAAAGCATCTCCCGGCCACACAGGCCCGCGGAGGCTCCGGAGAGCGCCGTGCAAGCCAAAGCCCCGTACAAGGAGTTCGCCGAGATCGCCCGCGAAGTGCAGGAGCGCCCGAATCAGGGAAAAGATGAGGTGATCATCTCAGGCCTGAACAATATCGCCTACGCTTACGCCAAGTGCTGTAATCCGGTACCAGGTGACGACATCATCGGCTTCGTAACGACGGAAGGTTCAGTCAAGATTCACCGAAAAAACTGCACCAACGTTACCAACGAAAACCTCGTCAAGAGCGAGCGGATCGTCTCGGTCGCCTGGAACCGCAAGGTGGACACGGAGTTCCTCGCCGGCATCCGCATCATCGGCGAAGACAAGATCGGCATGACCAACCAGATCACCGGCGTCATCTCCCGATTCGACACCAATATCCGAACCATAGCCCTGAACGCCAAAGACGGTATTTTCACCTGCAACCTGACGATCTTTGTGAGAAACACCGACAAGCTCACCACGCTGATGGACAAACTGAGAAGAGTGCAGGGAGTGTTTACCGTGGAAAGGCTGTCATCGTGATATTGTGGTGTGACGTGTAGGGGCGGTTCGCGACCCGCCGGGACTGCCCTGCTGCTGTGTTAGCTTCGCCTTACTTTGTAGATTTGGCCTGCTGGCGGTCGATAGTTTCAGCATCGTGATTTCTGCCACGCTTCGTTCATGGTGAAATCCCCGGCTTCCTTGAAGCCATTGCTTTGCCGCTCCAGATGGTCGTTCAGTGTCTCCCCTTACCTCTCGCTCGCTTTGATCGGCAACCCGCTCGACCCTTGGTCGCTCATCTTCTTCGTGCTGCCCGGCATCGGCCAGATCAGCGCCTTCCTCGGGTCGCAGTCGTTCATCGGCCAGGAGCCCCAGAAGGAGGCGCGAGGTTCGGTCATCGGAGCCTTCAACATCAGCGGAGCCATCGGCATCCTCTTCATCACCAGCACCGGAGGCCGCCTCTTCGACGGCATGAGCCCCAAAGCTCCCTTCCTGATCGTCGGCGCGGTGAATCTGTTGGTGATGCTGGGTGGCATGGTGGCTGCGAGCGCGGGAAGTGAAAGAGGGATGAGGCGTGTAGGGGCGGTTCTTGTGCCCGCCCTGTCATGCTGAGCGAAGCGAAGCATCCAGTTTAGATTTGATCCCGGAAAAATGCCGCAAATCAGAAGCCATCAGCAAGGGCGTTGTTTGAGTGGGTAACTCAACGTTTTCAGGAACCTCCCCAAGCTCTGATTCTTTGAGACTGTACCCATATCAGCTATATTTCTGTCTATAATAGACAGAATAAAGACGGGAGTAGGCGACTATGGAAAACTGGCAACTACAGAAAGCGAAAAATCACTTCAGCGATCTTGTTCGCAAAGCCGAAGAGCAAGGGCCTCAAACTATTACCAGACATGGAAAAGCAGCGGCTGTTCTGCTTTCGATGAAGGATTATCGCAATCTGATGAAAAAGCAGGAGTCCTTGACGGAATTTTTTCGCCGTTCCCCATTGAAAGGCGTTGAGCTTGATTTGGAGAGGAGAAAGGAGAGTGGCCGGGAGGTTGAGCTGTGAGCTATCTGCTCGATACCTGCGTGATTTCGGAACTGGTGCGTCCGGCACCTGAAGAGCGGGTTGTGCAATGGATCGATGCGCGGCATGAGTTTGAGCTTTTCCTGAGTGTGTTGACACTCGGCGAAATCCAGAAAGGAATTGCCCGGCTTCCGTCAGGTAAAAAGAAAACCCGGCTCGGTTCATGGCTGAAAGATGAGCTGGAGGTAAGGTTTGCTGACAGAATTATTCCGGTATCCCCGGACATTGCATTGACATGGGGTGAAATGCTTGGCCAGGCCGAAAGCTCCGGTCACTCCCTCTCCGTTATCGATGCGCTTATTGCCGCCACAGCCTCCGTGCATGATCTGGTTCTGGTAACGAGGAATATTCGTGATTTCACCGGGTGTTCCATAGATATTCACAATCCGTGGGATTCGTGATCGTTTTGGAGGATCGAGAAGGAGCAAGAGCGGTTTTCAGAACATGGATTCAGGAATATCAGGATTTGTCGGAACGGATCAACGTCCCCGAATTCTCGGAAAAGGAAATCAACTATGACTTTATCTAACTATTTTTATTATTTCCTTTATTGTCTGAAGCATGTTATTACTCTGAAATATATTACGACCAATAGCGACGCCCGTGGCTCCGCATGACATCGCTTTAATTACTGTATTTACAATATTCGTATCGATTGTGCCGCCAGAAATCAATATAGGCACTGGGCATCCTAAGATAACCTTTGTGAAATCCCCATCATCTTTAGTAAATGGAACTTTGACTAAGTCAGCACCAAGTTCAGCACATACTCTGGCAATATGACAAATAGTATCAATATCACATTTCTCATGATATGCCATTGCCAAGAGTGGCATACCATATTTATAGCATTTTTCAGATACGATTGCTAAATCTCGTAACATTGCGCTTTCATTTGGAACCCCAAAGTTAATATGTATTGACACTGCACTACACCCAAATGAAACCGCTTCACTGACGTCGCCAACAAGAACTTTTGTTGATTGGTCACCCAATAATGTGCTTGCAGATAGATGCATTATCAATGGCAAGTCAGACCCGATAATTGTTTTACAAGCTGCATTTATAATTCCTTTATGAAGAATTATTCCATCAATACAAAGTGTCGACAATGCTTCGATTGTTTGCTCTATTTCAGCTATACCAATAATTGGCCCCATTGTAACACCGTGGTCCATTGGCACTAATATCGTATGATGCTTACTATGTTGAAACAATCTTTTAAGACGTATTGCTTTGCCTATATTCATCTTTATTAATGTTAATAATGATCATTATATGTAGCGTATTACTTCATTTAGAGGCCGTCTCGTTTTTGCTCGCTCAAAATCTGTATTGCGATAACCGAAAGCCGCCATAACAACAATATGCTCACTTTCCGGCTGAATAAAACCACGTTCTTTAAGAACACCTTCAACTGCTGACGGAATAAACCCTTCAATTGGACAAGAATCTATTCCCATGATTGCAGATGCTAAAACCATATTAGCTAATGCAATATATGCTTGTTTAGCGGCCCAGTCTATGCGTTTACGAAAATCAGTTATATCAAGTTTTTCTGTTTGGAAAGCTGTAAATCTTGCAATAAAAGCAGAGTAATTATCGCTATCTAACTTTTTTATATCAAAGTTTATATGTTTAAAATACTCAGAAGTCGCTTCCAAATCTGTGGGTACTGTAAATATTATAAAATGACTGGCTGTAGCCAATTGGCTATGAGCACCTGAAGCATATTCAGATATCTTTGCACGAAGGCTCTTGTCGTTAACGACAATAATATTCCAGGGTTCTAATCCAAAGGAGCTTGGAGAATATCTTGCAATTTCTAACAAAGTTGTAAAATCTTCGTCAGAAATTTTGCGTTCAGCATCGAATGTTTTTATTGCAAAACGCCAAATTGCTGCATTTAAAATTTCAGAATTTAACATAATATGTATTTTTGATTATTGTTAATCCCAAGCGTCATCAAATCTTCTAATAAAAATATCGATTATCTCCTTATTTCTTGACCAAAGACAAAGAGCATTATCACGCTTTTTATCGCATCCTTTATTATCAAGAATAATTAAAATATCTGTATCATCAAAAACTTGATATGATATATAAAATGGGAAATTTAAATTTACTATAGCCTCGAATTTGTGACCATTTTTTAATGCCAAATCATTACAAATATCAATGTGTCGTACCATATTTTTGTTAGGCGCTACAGGCACAACTCTAAGGTATGTAAATACATCAAGCGAATTGGCACTTTTCTTCGCTAATTTTTTCTCTAAAGCGCTTAAATAACCCGAAGCATTTTTCACAGTTTTGCTTCCGACAACTTCTTGCCGCGCTGTACCAACTACTCTAACATATTTTGAGCGGCTTACAAGCGAGATGGCAAAATCGGATATTGAATCTTTATAAATACGAACGAAGCCATCACCAAGTAATTTTGTTACATCATATCGATACTCGTCCACTGTTTCCATTCTGAATAAAATGATAGCTATCAATAAAACAGAAAGAAGGCTGAATACAAGAATTAAATAAATAGGATTTACAGGTATCTGATTTATAGTAGCTTTCAGTATATCTGACAAAACATAACCTATTAATGCACTAAGCAAAGAAGATACTATAATACCAGCAAAGACTTTTGATGTTCTATTTTTATCTTTCATTACTCATAGCCTTGCAATATTATAGCAATCTTTTATCTTCTACTACTTCAATCCTGTTGCCATCAGGATCAATAATAAAAAAAAAGCGTATCCCGGTTCTTCCTACCTGAATGCCATTATCATATTGCATATATTTTTTCAATAAAATGTATGCTTTTTCGATATTATCAGTTTGTAATGAAAAATGATCTATTCCTATAATATCACTATGTTCAACATTACAAGAAATAGTTTTGTTTGTAGGTGCGCATGAATAAGAAAACAACTCAATGATGAAGTTGTTTTTTATTAAATGCACAATTTTTACGCCACCATCATCCGAACAATAATTGTAACAATCAATAAAGCCAAGAAATTGGTAAAAACTTTGTGATTTCAGAAGATCACATACATTGATTGACACATGATGAATTTTGAAATCTTGTATCACATTACTTTATTTATTTATTAGTTTTACTGCCACGACTTCGATCTCAACACAGCACCCATCTTTAACTAATTTATTAATTTCAACCATAGTACTTGCTGGCTTTGAATTAGCAAAAACAATATTACGGACAGCAGATACTTTCGAAGATTGTTCCATATCAGTCAAAAAAATCTGAGCCTTAACAACATCATCAAAAGTCATATCAGAAGCTTTTAGAATTTCACCGATTTGACCAAAAATAAATTTTGTCTGTTCAGTAAAATCATTTGGAGCCACTACATTACCATTATCATCTTGAGCAATTTGACCGGTAACAAACAACATATTTGCTGTACCCAATGACACAAGAATACCATTAGAATACGCCTTCGTCGGCTGTTTCATAGATGCCGGATTGATTTTAGATATTTTATTCATAGCAAACTCAATATGTTATGTTAAGGGTTAAATTCGCGATACTTTATTATTACCAAGTAACTAACAAAAAAAAATTATAATAGCAACTACAATTTGCATTTTCCCCCCTTTACTAACAGCAGTGATCGTCAAGCTTTTGAAAACAAAACTCTCACCTAACCCCATAATTCTTCTCGTGTTCCGAGACGTTGATCCGTTGCTGAAAATTTTGAGGCTGCGTTTCTTTCTCAATATGCCTGCCCGTCCCGAAGCTTAAGTATGGCGAAATGACCTCTCTCGCCCTCCATACCTCATCTTCATCATCTCCCGATAAACCTCAAGCCTCTCCGCAATCTCCGCAATGTGCTCCCCGCCAATCCTTGCCAGCAAGGCGTTGGTGATCACGTGAGCACTCGACGGCTTCGGCTCCTACGCCGTCGAGCGCTCCCGGCAACTTCTCAAGCGCCCACAATCACCCCGCAAATCTGCTCGATTTCCTCCTCCTTCAGATACGGATGCATCGGCAGGGCGAAAACCCTTGCGCTGAAATCTTCCGTGATCGGGAAGTCGCCCGGTTTGTAGCCCAAGCCTTCATAGGCTTTCTGGAGGTGCAGCGGTATCGGGTAGTAGATCGCCGAGGGGATGCCCGCATCCTTCAGCGCGGCCATGAGTTTCGCGCGGTCGTCGGTGGAGTTGGCGAGGACGGAGTATTGCGCCCAGCAGGAGGTGTAGCCTGCCGGAACTTCGGGAACTTCGACGCGGCCTCGGAGGCGGGCGCTGTAGGCGTCGGCGGCTTTCTGGCGCAGGTCGAGTTCGTCGTCGAAGATGGTCAGTTTTTCGAGGATCACCGCCGCCTGGATGGTGTCGAAGCGGCCGTTGAGGCCGATGCGCACGTTGTTGTAGCGGTCTTCGCCGCCGCCGTGCACCCTGACCGAGCGCATCAGCTCGACCAGCTCGTCATCGTCGGTGAAGATCGCGCCGCCGTCACCGTAACAGCCGAGCGGCTTGGCCGGGAAGAAGGAGGTCGCGCCGACGAGGCCGAAGCTTCCGGCTTTCCTGCCGCCGACCGTGCCGCCGAAGCCCTGCGCGGCATCTTCGAGAATCCAGAGTCCGTGTTCGTCAGCCACCTGTTCGAGGCGGTCGTACTCGGCGGGCAGGCCGAAGAGATCGACCGGAATCAGCGCCTTCGGGTTGAGTCCTTTGCCGCGAGCCTCTTCGACCGCCGCGCCGATTTTGGCGGGATCGATGTTGAAGGTGCCGGGCAGCACATCGACGAACACCGGCGTCGCGCCCGCGAGGCTGATCACCTCGGCGGTGGCCACGAAGGTAAAGGGCGTGGTGAGCACGGCGTCACCGGGGCCGATCCCTTTGGCCATGAGCGGAATCAGGAGCGCGTCGGTGCCCGATGAGCAGGTGAGGCAGTGCTTCGTGCCGACGTATTCGGCGAGCCGCTTCTCGACCTCGACCATTTCGGGGCCCATGACGTACTGGCCGCCATCGATGATCGACTCGATGCGTTTGAGAAGGTTCTCGCGAATACGGTTTTTCTGGGTGATAAGGTCTATGAACTGCATGGAGTTGCTGTCTGATAATTTGAAATGAAATTCGATCCGGTATAATACGGATTCATCGCCTCATTCCCGCAACTACGGACAGATCGCGGTGTATTTTGCCCAGGTGCCGATTTTGCTTACTATTGAGATAATTCTGGTGGCGGAGGCGTTGCTAACCTCTGAAACTGACTCGAAAGGCTTTTATCAAACAATTTCTCAGAATTCAGTTCTGTGTCATTCTGAACGAAGTGAAGAATCCAGTTTTCGGAGATCAGCAATAAGTTGATGATTTATAGTGCATTACGAGATTTTTCTGGATTCTTCGCCCGACTGCGTCGGACTCAGAATGACAGAAGACAATGAACGTAAAATCACAAAAATACGCTATGGTTTTGCTCTTGAGACAAGCTTGCTCCCAGGAAAAACACTTCAATAGATTTCAAATCAATCGATAATCTTTCCATGAGTTCCATCTATTTCATCGGCATCGGCGGTACGGCCATGGCTTCGGTGGCTGTGGCGCTGTCGCACATGGGCCATGCCGTCACCGGCTCGGACGTGCAGCTCTATCCTCCGATGAGCACCTATCTCGAAAGCCATAACATCCGCTACTTCAACAGCTTCTCGGCGGAGAACCTCAGAGGTTCCGCGCCCGACCTCGTCGTTGTGGGCAACGCCATCAGCCGGGGCAATCCCGATCTCGAATATGCGCTCGACCAGCATCTTGAGCTGATTTCGATGCCGGAGCTGGTGAAGCTCGAGCTGATCGCCCGCCACACATCCATCGTGGTGGCGGGTACGCACGGCAAGACCACCACCACCTCGCTCGCGGCGTGGCTGCTCGAAGCGGGCGGCCTTTTGCCGGGCTTCCTCATCGGCGGCATTCCCGAGAACTTCGGCGACGGCTGCCGTCCCTCTGGCCTCTCGGAGCCGGGCTTCTTCGTGACCGAGGGGGACGAGTACGACTCGGCGTTCTTCGACAAGCGCAGCAAGTTCCTGCTCTACCGCCCTGACATCGCTATCATCAACAATGTCGAGTTCGATCACGCGGATATCTTCGATTCTCTCGACGACATCAAGAAGAGCTTCCGCCTCCTCGTGAACCTCGTGCCGTCGAAAGGGCTGCTCGTCGTCAACGCCGACGATCCGGTCGCTATGGAGGTCTCATCGAAAGCGTTCTGCCGCGTGGAGACCTTCGGACTGAACGGCGATGCGAACTGGACGGCGGCGGATATTACGTCAGATACGAATACTACGTCACTCACGGTCGTGCGCAATGGCGAAGCGATCGGGCGGGTCAAGGTGCCGCTTTTCGGCAACTACAATGTGATGAACGCGCTCGGCGCCACGGCGGCGGCGATTCGCGCCGGGGTGAGCTTCGAGGCGGTCACGCGCGGCCTCGGCAGCTTCAAGCGCCCGAAACGTCGCATGGAGCTGATCGGCGATTACGCGGAGGGCGTCACGCTGATCGAGGATTTCGCGCACCATCCGACGGCCATCCGCCTCACGCTCGGCGCGATTGCGGAGCGCTATCCCAAGCGGCGCATCCTGGCCTGCTTCGAGCCGCGCTCCAACACCACGAGCCGCAACATCTTCCAGCGCGAGCTGTCGGAGTGCTTCGACGGCGCGTCGGTGGTCGTGCTCGGCAAGGTGAACCGCCCGGAGCGCTACGCCCCGGAGGAGCGGCTCGACGCGGCGCTCCTGTGCCGCGAGCTGGAGGCAAGAGGCAAGCGCGTCTTTGCCGCAGGCAACGACAACTATCCGCAGGACATCGTAGAGTTCGTCGAAAGCATACGCCAGCCGGGCGATGTGGTTGTGCTCCTGAGCAACGGCAGTTTCAGCGGGTTGAAGGAGATGCTCGCCAAACTTTTTGACAAAAATTCATGAAAGTTTCACTGGCGATATTCTATTTTTCTATCTTGTGACACTTGTTCGGCGACGGAGCCAGTTTGACGCCGCTGTGGCAATGACCTGGAATTAAGCTGTCATTATTATCAACATATCTGTTAAACCCATAGAGAAAGACCCGTTATGGCGAAAGTAAAAGTTGGCATCAATGGTTTTGGCCGCATTGGCCGTCTGGTTTTCCGACAGGCCGTGGACAACCCGGAAATCGAGATCGTCGGCATCAATGACCTGACCGATGTAAAAACCCTTGCCCACCTCCTCAAATACGACACCTCCCACAAGAAATTCAAAGGCGAAGTGAGCATCGAGGGCGACAACCTGGTCGTCAACGGCCAGAAGATCGCCATCTGCGCGCAGAGAGATCCCGCTCAGCTTCCCTGGGCCTCGCTTGGCGCGAACCTCGTCGTAGAATCGACCGGCATCTTCACCGGCCGTGAATCTGCTTCGAAGCACATCGCCGCTGGCGCGAAGAAGGTGATCATCTCGGCTCCCGCCAAGGACAAGATCGACGCCACGATCGTCATGGGCGTCAACGACAAGAGCATCACCGGCGCGGAGGAGATCATCTCCAACGCGAGCTGCACCACCAACTGCCTCGCTCCGATGGCCAAGGTGCTGCACGAGAACTTCGGCATCGTCAAGGGCTTCATGACCACCGTGCACGCCTACACCAACGACCAGAACATCCTCGACCTTCCGCATAAGGATCTGCGCAGGGCACGTGCTGCCGCCTGCTCGATCATCCCGACCTCGACCGGTGCGGCCAAGGCCATCGGCGAAGTGCTGCCCGAACTCGCCGGCAAGCTCGACGGCTTCGCCATGCGGGTTCCGGTTCCGGACGGCTCGGTCACCGACCTGTCGGTCATCGTCGAGAAAACCGCCACGAAGGACGAGATCAACGCCGCCATGAAGGCTGCCGCCGAGGGCGAAATGAAGGGCATCCTCGAATACAACGTCGATCCCATCGTGTCGTCGGACATCGTCGGCAACGCCCACTCCTGCATCTTCGACTCGCCGCTGACCATGAGCTCCGGCAACATGGTGAAAATCGTCGGCTGGTACGACAACGAGCTCGGCTACGCCACCCGCGTTGTTGACCTCATCAACATCTACTCGCAGTTCGTGTAAGCTCCGGTTTACCGGAAGTTTTGCAACCAAAAGGGCTGCCTGAAAAGGTGGCCCTTTTGCGTTTTGGGGAATGGCGAGTGTGCCGGGCATTTTTCCTATGGGACCTATGAGACCTATAGGACTTATAGGTCCCATAGGACAATAAGAGGAACAATAACCCTCCCCCCCTCCAGATTTTGCCGTGAAAGAGTAATGTCTTATTATTCTGCTACATTTCAGAGTCAGGCAAAACCTTAATGTCAACGCCTATGACCAGCACCATCGCCAAGCCAAAGAAGGCCCTTATCCTCTATGACAGCATGTCCGTCGGCGGTTCTGCCGACAGGCTGATCGATGCTATCGGCAAAAATCTCGCCGAAGCCGGAGCGTACGTGGAAAAAGCTCGCTGCAAGATCAACGCGGATTACAGCTTCGTCGAGGAGTTCGATCTCGTGCTTCTCGGAGCGCCGATCTACTATCTGCTCGTCGCCTCGAAGCTCAGCGGATCGCTCTCGCAGAGCAACCTGAGGGCCGTCCTGAAAGGCAAGAAGGTGGCGCTGTTCGTCATCTGCGGCAGTCCAGAGCCGATGGCGCACTTCCTCTACCTGCCGCAACTCAAAATGAATCTCGAAAACCCGGTAATCCTTGCCGAAAAAGTGTTCTCGCCTGATCAAACTGGCGACCCGAAAGCGATTGCGGAGTTCACGACGAACATTCTCGATGCCTACGGCAAGGCAAACTGATTCAACAACACTTTTCCCATGACGCAAGATAACGACCGCCAGATGAGAGCCATCATCCTCTATGACAGCCGCTCCACCGGTGGTTCAACAGACAAGCTGATCGACTCGATTGGCCAGCAGCTCGCCGAAACCGGGGCCTATGTCGAAAAAGCCCGCTGCAAGGCGACCGCCGACTACAGCTTCGTCAGCGACTTCGACGTGGTGATCCTCGGCGCTCCCGTCTACTATCTGGTTGTCTCTTCGCAACTGCTTGGCGCACTGGTGCAGAGCAATCTGAAGCGCTGCTTGAAAAACAAGAACATCGCGCTCTTCGTGACCTGCGGAAGCCCCGAGGCGATGGCGCAGACGCTCTACCTGCCGCAGCTCAAGATTCACCTGATTCGCAACCGGATTCTCGCCGAAAAGGTAATCGCTCCGCATCAGATCGCCGACGAGGAGATCATCGCCGAGTTCGTGGAGGAGATCGATGAGGGATTTCGCCGGTCGAGCAGACCCCGCTTCGGCTCCCGCGCCGACAAGCTTCAGTGGAGCAGCGAAGCGCTTGAGATCATCAGCCAGATGCCTCCGTTCTTCGCCGACAAGATCAAGGCCGCCCTCACTATCTATGCCGAAAAGAACGGCATCACCTGCATCACACCGGAAGTGCTCGACGCGGCAAGATCGAGTCCGATGGGCATGTGAGGCAGAAAACCCGAGCAGCAATAAAAAAGCCGTCCCGAGACAAATCTGGACGGCTTTTTAGTTTCTATGCTTCCGTGACGACGTTTCGCCTCAACTGAAAATATCCTTCGCCTTCTCGAAAATGCTCTTTTCGTGCTCCTGCTCTCCGTGGTTCGGGCAGATGGCCGTCGATTTCTTCAGCTCCTTCAACAGGTCGCGATCCTTGCCGCTGACATCTTTCGGCACGAAAACGTTCACCCTCACGTAGAGGTCGCCGCTGCCGCCGCCCTTCAGGTGACCGATGCCCTTGCCGCCGATGCGCAGCATCGTGTTCGGCTGGGTGCCCGCCGGAACAGTCAGCTTGACGTGACCTTCGAGCGTCGGCACATCGATCTTGGTGCCCATGACGAGGTCAGGAAATCCAACCGAGAGATCGTAGATGATGTCGTCGCCGTTGCGCTTGAAAAGCTCGTGCTCCTTCTCTTCGAGGATGACGATCAGGTCGCCCGGCGCTCCGCCGCGCGGACCGGCGTTGCCCTGTCCCTGGAGCGTCAGGTAGTTGCCCTCCTGCACGCCCGCCGGAACGTTGATCTTGACGGTCACTTCGCCCTGCTTGATCCCTTCGCCGTAGCAAGAAGTGCAGCGATCCTTCACGACGTGCCCCTCGCCGCCGCAGGTCGGGCAGGCTGCGATGTTGACAAACTGGCCGAACATCGTCTTGGAGGCCTGGCGAACCTCACCGCTTCCGTGGCAGGTCGGGCAGGTCTCGCTCTTGCCGCTCTTCGAGCCGCTGCCGTTGCACTGCTCGCAGAGTACCTGCTTCTTGATCTTGAGCGTCTTCTCGACCCCCTTGGCGATCTCTTCAAGGGTGAGTTTGAGCTTGATCTTGAGGTCGGTGCCGTGAATGCCCGCCGAACGGGCGCGGCCTCTTCCGCCGCCGCCGCCAAAGCCGCCGCCGAAAACATCCTCGAATCCGCTGAAGGGCGAACCGCCGCCTCGGGCGCGGCCACCGCCGAACATGTCGTTGAAGGCGCTGAAAATATCGTTGATATCGCCATACCCGGCTCCAGGGCCGCCGCCCGAGGCCGCCGACGATCCGACGCCCGCATGACCAAACTGATCGTACCGGCGGCGCTTGTCGTCGTCGCTCAACACTTCGTACGCCTCGTTGGCCTCCTTGAACTTCTCCTCGGCCTCCTTGTTGCCGGGATTCTTGTCGGGGTGATATTGCATGGCCAGCTTGCGGTAGGCCTTCTTTATCTCGTCCTTGTCCGCCGAACGCCCGACGCCAAGAATTTCATAATAATCTCGCTTCATTCGTATTCCTCTCTATTTAAAACCTGATTCTTACCGGGCGACAATGACTTTGGCGTGCCGGATAACCCTGTCGCCAAGCGTGTAGCCCGTCTGGTACTCCTCGACGATGGTGTCCGGCTCCGCGCCCGGCGCGTCGATCTGCGTGATCGCTTCGTGGAAATTCACGTCGAGCAGCTTCCCTTTGGCCTCGATCTCCTTGACCCCTTTGTTTTCAAGCAACGACATAAAGTTCTTGCGGATCAGTTCAACGCCTTCGATGAAGGGTTTGGCTTCGGCCATCGCCTGCAACTCTGCGGGAATGTGTTGAATGACGCGCTTCAGGTCATCAATGAGCGGAAGCAGGTCGCGCACCGTATTCTCCAGCATCCTGACGCCCGACTGCGCAGCTTCGCGCTCCTTCTGCTTGCGGAAGTTCTCGAACTCGGCGGCCCGGCGCATCACCTCTTCGCGAAGCCTCGTGATCTCGGCGTCACGCGCCGCGATTTCCGCCTCGAAATCGGCCTCGGTTGCTGCCGGAATGGCCGCAGTCTCTTCCACCGCTTGCTCGGGCGATTCGATATTGATCGTCTCTTTTATCTCTTCCTTTTCCTTGTGATGCGATTCTTTTCTGCTCATGATTCAGTAAAAAGTCTTGAAAAATTAATTGTTTCCCGACAGCGCATCCGAGAGGCAGCCGGCCATGTAGTTTACTACCCGAACGGCGTGTTCGTAATCCATGCGCTTCGGCCCCATGACGCCAACCCGGCCAACCATCTTGCCCGCGTAGTAGGGCGAGGAGACGATGGTGAGATCGGCGGCGTTGCCGGTGCGGTTCTCCGTGCCGATGCTGATGACGACCTCGCCGTCGCGGCTCTGGCGCGGATGCGCGGGCGAGGCGCTGTCCACGAGCCTGGCCATGCCGAACTTGTCCTCGATCATGGTGATGATGTCGCGCACCTTCTCGGGCTGCTTGAACTCGGGCTGATCGACGATATTCTCGGTGCCAGAAACGTAGAGCCGTTCGAGGATCGACGATTCATCGAAAAGCGTATCGGCTGAACTGACGATGCTCTGCATCAGCCCCTCGCCCCCCTTGACGTCCGACAACCGCTTGCCGATGGTGCTGCGAATCTCTTCGAGCGTGAGGCCCGAGAGGCGTTCGTTGAGCAGATCGACCACGGCGTCGATCTTCTGGCGCGAAATTTCGGCGGCCAGCTCCATGACGATCGTCTTGACGAAGAGCGACTGAATGGCGATGACCACCATGATCCGCGCCGAACCGAGCTGCACGATGTCGAGCCGCTCGAAGACCGCGTTGGAGAGCCTCGGCGGAAGCACCACGCCAAGCTGGCGGGAGATGCTGCCGAGCACCCGGGCCGCCGCGCCGAGCACCTCGGCGGAGGTGCCTTTCAGCTCCGAGCCGCGCGTGCTGAAGCGGTCGTCGATGAGCCGCTTCTCCTCCTCGTCGATACGGCTGACATTCATGATCAGATCGACGTAGTAGCGATACCCCTTGTCGGTCGGCACCCGTCCGGCGGAGGTGTGCGGCTGGCTGATGAAGCCGTCAGCCTCCAGATCGGCCATCACGTTGCGGATGGTCGCGTCCGACAGGCCGAGATTGTAGTTGCGCGCGATGGTGCGCGAACCGACCGGCATCGCCGAAACGACGTACGATTGTATGATAATACCGAGAACCTGCCGTTCCCGCAGGGTCAAATCACGATAGATCATCTGGTAACTGCCTGTGCTTGATACTGATTCCGCACGGATCGATGCGGCAAGACCGTTCGGGGCCGGTATTGATGAACAACGGGAATGCCCCGATAGTTGCCTCAAAACCCGTCACCCGTGACGGCAAACAATATACAGAAAATTAACTTTGAATAAACCGGAGGAGTTCACTCCGCGATACAGGAAAGGGCGCGGTCGAGACGATTGTAGTCCTGCATGACTTCGACACCGCTGAATCCCGAAGCGACAAACTTTCTGACCTCTGCCGCGCCGTCGGCATGAAGCTCGAAGCAGAGCACGCCGCCTTTGCGAAGCAGCGCCGGAGCGGCGGCGACGATGCTCTCGTAATACTCGAACCCTTGCGGCGCAACCAGCGCGAGCCGCGGTTCATAGCGTTTGACCTCCTCCTGAAGGGTCGCCCACTCGACTTCGGGAATGTAGGGCGGATTTGAAACCAGCATCTCGAACGGCCCGCCAGCCTTTTCAGCGAACGAAGCATCGAGCGCGTCAGCCTCGACGAAGCGAATTCGATCCGCGACGCCATGCGCCTCCGCATTCCGGCGGGCGACATCGAGCGCATCGGCGGAAACGTCGGCGGCGGTAACGCGAGCGCCGGGCATCCGCAGGGCAAGCGTGATGGCGATGCAGCCGCTTCCGGTGCCTATGTCGAGAATCGACGGTGTTTGCGCTGACTCCAGCCCACTCGACGCAAGCCGCTCCATCGCATGTTCGAGCACCAGCTCGGTCTCCGGGCGCGGAATCAGCACCCGCTCATCCACGAAAAAGCGGTAGCCGTAAAAAAATGCCTCCCCCGCGATATACTGCACCGGCCTCCCCTGCAACCGCTCCCGGCAAGCCGCCCGAAACGCCGCCAACTCCGCCGGAATCACGGGCCGCTCATGATCGAGATAAAGCTGAAGCCGCTGCAACCCCAGCACCCGCCCAAGCAGCAACTCCGCCGACAGCCGTGGCTCATCGATCTTCTTCTCGGTAAAAAAAGCCGTCGTCGTCTTCAGCAACTCAACAACGCTCCACACTTTCTCTTCAGGCATCTCAATCAGTTAGGGTTATTGGTGGCGGGTATTATACGACGTTAGCTAAATCCTGACAATGTTTCAATGCAGTAAAAAAGAATAAAAATAACCTCCGGCAGCAAGCACGACGACCGTCATAACAAACAAAGCGATATTTCTGAGAATACTCGCAGGAACAACCGGCAAGTTGACCATCCGCTGCGGAATTTTTATCTCGATTGGAGTGTCGGAAATCTCCGGGCGCTTCGTCTTCGACCTGTTTTCACAGGCATCGCTGATAAAAATATCGCTCATGACACTATTCGGACGAAAAAGGTTTTGCATCATTATATCCGTTGAAGATACGCTTTTTCATACGAACCAGCGTCGTACGGCATCGCAGAATCCCGCTTTTCCGTCGGCTGCCATCCTTGCTGTCCCTGATGTCCTTGCCGTCCATCCGAGCAAGAACCTCATCTCATCAGCGTCATAACCGGAAAAACGAACATCTTCCGTTTTTTTGCGATATTTTCCCGAAACTGCGGCGATCCTGCCGCGACACCAGCAACCGATTCCGAACGATGAAACGACTACTCAGCTTTCTTCCCGCCCTACTTCTCCTGATTCTCGCCATGCCGTCGAGCGCCCGCTCGGCGTTCACGGGCGCGATGGATATGAAGCTCACCATGCCTAACGGCAAGGCAGATATTACCTACCTCTTCGGCAAGAAGGATCAGCGCATGGACATGACTATGCTGCTCGACCGGATTCCCGAACCGCTCAGGACGACCGTAATCACCCGAAGCGCGAGGCCCGACGAGGCGACCATCGTCAATCACAAGTCGAAAAGCTGGAGCGTCGTGAACCTGAGAAGCGCCGCCGAGAGCGCAACGCTGCTTGATTTCGACAGCAACTACCGCTTCACGCGCATCGGCTCCGAAGCCGTCAAAGGCTACCGGTGCGAGCACGTCCGGCTCCAGAGCACCACCGACACGCTCGATCTCTGGATGACCAAAGGGCTGGCCGACTTCTCGACCTTCCGGCTCCTGCAATCGCAGAATCCGCGCCTTTCGAACACCTCGCTCTCGCGCGTGCTCAAAGAGAACGGCGTGGATGGATTCCCGGTCAAAATCGTCCAGCAGAACGGCAATGGACTCTATGTCATGGAGCTGAAAAAGGTTACGCCGAAGCCAGTTCCCGAATCGAGCTTCCAGGTTCCAGCCAGCTACCAGCGCGTCGAGGCAGGCCAGAACAACATCGACAGCCAGCAGAAAGAGCATCTGCGCCAGCTCATGAACAAGATGAAGAAGTTCGAGCAGTGACGGCCAAACAGTTTGCCGTATTTGCCTGAACGATGTTATCTGCTTTCATTTCATTACTTTTACAAAACACATTGACGCGGAGGAATCCAGCCTCCGTATTTCCACATAATTCAAACCGCAAGCATAACCGTGGCTGACAAAATCACTTCGAGGCAGCAAGACTATTCTCAATGGTATATCGACCTTGTCCGGTCGGCGAAACTGGCTGACTATTCGGACGTGCGCGGCTGCATGGTCATCCGCCCCAACGGCTACGCCATCTGGGAGAAGATGCAGGCGGCGCTCGACGGCATGTTCAAGGCGACCGGGCACGTCAACGCCTACTTCCCGCTCTTCATCCCGGAAAGCTTCATCGCTAAAGAGGCGGAGCACATCGAAGGGTTCGCGCCCGAATGCGCCGTAGTGACGCATGGCGGCGGCGAGGAGCTGGCCGAAAAGCTCTACGTGCGCCCGACCTCCGAGACCATCATCTGGTCGTCATACAAAAAATGGATACAGTCCTACCGCGACCTGCCGATCCTCATCAACCAGTGGGCCAACGTCGTGCGCTGGGAGATGCGCACCCGCCTGTTCCTGCGGACGACCGAGTTCCTCTGGCAGGAGGGGCACACGGCCCACGCCACGCCGGAGGAGGCGCAGGAGGAGGTGATCCGCATGATCAACGTCTACCGCACCTTCGCCGAGGAGTACATGGCGCTGCCGGTGATCGTGGGCAAAAAAACCGATAGCGAGAAATTCGCGGGCGCGGACGCGACCTACTGCATCGAGGCGATGATGCAGGACGGCAAGGCGTTGCAGGCGGGCACCTCGCACAACCTCGGCCAGAACTTTGCCAAAGCGTTCGACTGCCAGTTCCAGAGCAAGGACGGGGTGCTCGAATATGTGTGGGCCACGAGCTGGGGCGTTTCGACGCGGCTGATCGGCGCGCTCATCATGGCGCACTCCGACGACAAGGGCCTCGTGCTGCCGCCGAAACTCGCCTCTCGCCAGGTGGTGATCATCCCGATCCTCAAGGGCAACAAGGATGAGGTTCGCGCGCACGCCCGGTTCATCGCCAGAGCGCTGAACCACCACGGCATTCCGACCTTCGTCGATGACAGCGAGCAGAACTCCCCCGGCTGGAAATTCGCCGAATACGAGCTGCAAGGCATCCCGGTCAGAATCGAACTCGGGCCGCGCGACATCGAGCAGGGCAAATGCGTCGCCGCCCGCCGCGACACGCTCGAAAAGACCGAACTCTTGCTCGACGACACGCTTCCGGCCAACATCGAGGAGATTCTGAACAACATCCAGCTAAATCTCTACGACCGCGCCCTCCAGTTCAGGCAGGAGAGCACTGTTGAAGTTTCGACCTGGGATGAGTTCAAGGCAAGCGTAGAAAAGGGATTTGTCATCGCCCACTGGGACGGCACGGCGGAAACGGAGGCGCTCATCAAGGAGGAGACCAAAGCCACCATCCGGGTGATGCCTACCGACGAGGATTACCGCCAGCAATACAACATGGACGAACCGGGAACCTGCATCCGTAGCGGCAACCCCGCAGCGCAGAAGGTAGTGTTCGCCAAGGCGTACTGAATCAATTCATCGGGGCGGCACACAAACCGCCCCATTTTGTATCCTGTCGTCTACCTCGCCCATTTCGTCCACAAAGTCCGCGACTGCACAGAACTGAACATGCAAGGAAAAAGTGGACACGTCAAGAAGCCAAAGGTTGTTGTTGATAATACTGCCGCATGAATCCTGCCGGGGTCAGATAACCCAGCGCTGAGTGCAGGCGCTTCCGGTTGTAAAACAGC
>Ga0326726_10000767_pt1 | contig 29438 bp, 26 predicted proteins | sample MHFenrmetagenome_2_FD_207603 | JGI IMG/M metagenome (GOLD analysis project Ga0326726, IMG submission 207603) | Lab enriched peat soil microbial communities from Michigan Hollow, Ithaca, NY, United States - MHF15MN | ecosystem: Environmental > Terrestrial > Soil > Wetlands > Peat | place: USA... | reverse complement strand
TCTGGCAAGACAGCAAATACAGGTATTTGGTAGGTTGTCGGCTATTACGCCTTCATAATCTGGGATGGCAGGACTGTGGACTCTGGTAGGCGTGCTCGCAAATGTGACCGCCGGTCGGACAGAAGACCGGCCGCGAACAGGATCACGACCGGATAGCACTCCAACGTGTAGCGTGGCTCGGGATTTTCGATCGTTCCCAGGAAGGCAGAGCGGAGAACAACAAGGATCAGCAGCAATCCGGCGTAGCGGACCGCCGATGATCGACCAAGCATTGCGAGCAGGGCCATCAACACATAAGCGAGGTTGAGCACGCCCACGACGATTGCGATGGCCGAACCTTTGGGGTCGTCGTCGAACTCCCACCAGCGGGCGTCGGAAGGCAGGAGTTCAGTTCGCGGGCGCAGCCACATGTCCGCAATACGCAACGCCGGCAGCACGACGTAATAGCGGATGGGATGCTCGCGCACGCGCTCGGCTGCCAGTTGGGCGAAGCGCGCGTCCAGTTCCGGCGTCAGGTCATGGGACTCGTTGTAGTCGTCGATCAGGGCCAGGGTGGCATCGCGCTGTGGCATTTCGAGGGCGCGCGCCGGCAGCTTGTCCGGATCAATTTTGTCGCCTGGAACGCTCCAGTAGATTTCCTCGACCGACGCATAGTCCACGATCCAGGTCGCGACCCACCGATTGAAGCCGCGGGGTGCGAGTTCGTCCACATCGGTGGCATAGCGCGGGGCGAGCGGCTCGAAATGGTGGAGCGTGCGGACATTGCGCATGGTCCACGGCAACAGTGGAGCCAGCGCGAACAGGCCGACAAGAATACCCGCCTGCACCAGCGGAATGATGTTCCTGTGCTCCCGATTGCGTTTCCAGAGCCGGACCACCAGGTAAAGGCCTGCCGCCACCAGCACGATCCCGCCGTCGGGACGAAGAAGAATGCACACGGCGATGGCTGCGCCCGCGGCCGCCCAGTTTCTCCAGAACGTCTGGCCCTGGTCTAACCGATCCACGCCTGCAACGGCCAGGTCGAGCGCGATGGTCGTAAAGAAAACTTCCAGCGTTTCGGTTAGGACGGCGGCCGAGTAGTTCGCCAGAAATGGACACAGGGCCGTGAGGACAAACGCGATCCGCGCCGCCCCGGCGGAAACAGTTCTCCGCGTCAGGTCGGCGAGGACCAGACAGGTGCACAGGTCCGCCACCATCTGCACCAGCATGACCGCCCGAAAGTTGCCGGCGCCGAACAAGGCGAAGATTGCGGCCAGGAACGCGGGATAGCCCGGCAAGCGCGCATCGCTCGGCACAATTTCGCCGGACTGGGTCGTCCCATAGACGCCGTGCCGCAGCCAGTTGGTGGCGAGGTCGGCATAAATGCGGGAGTCATCGGTGACGGCGGGGAAGTAGACGAAAAAGAACAGCCGCAGCACCAGCCCAGCCAGAGCGATTCCCAGAAAGAATCGGCGATGTTCGCGCAACAGGCTGAGCACGTTGGGAATATAGCATTTAGCACTTAGCACTTAGCATTGAGCCTCTGATCGGTCCGGGGATGATGCCGTGAGAGCTTGCCGTGGCCAAGTGCCAGATGCCAAAGTGCCAGATGCCCACCGCCGGGTGCTACGATAAAGTCAGCAGATTTGCCGATGGCGAAACAGGTCTTTTACGATCCCAAGCAGGCGCGCTGGAAGCGGATTCGCCTGGCCTTCGATGTGGCCGCCTTGGCGCTCACGCTGCTGGTCTTTTTCTTTATCTATACGGCGCTGCGCAGCGAGCCCCTGCCCGATCTCTCGCTCGGCACCGAGAAGCGCCCCTACCACGCCTTTAAGGAAAAAGAAAAAGAGAGAGCGCGCGAGAAGCGCCGCTTGGCCGCTCTGGCCCGGGCCGGACATCGCCGCCATTCCCGCAAAGCGCCCTCCCAGATCAAACTGAACTCCGAGGAAGGCGTGCGCGCTGCTTTTTATGTTCCCTGGGACGCGGCCAGCTTCTCTTCCTTGCGCGAGTATGCCCGCCAGATCGATCTGCTTTTCCCGGTCTGGCTGCAAGTGTTGACCCCGGACGGTCGCCTGCAGGGAGTGGATCCGGAAACCAACAAAATGTTTGATCTGGTCCACGGCCAGACACTCCATTCCGTGGATGATCGCGTGATGCCATTCTTGAAGTCAGAAGGCACCACCATCGATGTCTTTCCGGTAGTGCAGAACTTCGATGGCACAGACTTTGTTCCCGGGATTGCCGATTTCCTCAACGACCCGGAAGCCCGCGCCCGCTTTCGGCGTGAAGTCGGACTCTATCTCGGCTCGGACCACTTCAAGGGCCTGATGGTGGACTTCGAGTCTTTTCCTAAGAAGGGTCAACCGGGTTACGTCGCGTTATTGCAGGAGTTATCTTCGGACCTGCACGCGCGGGGCATGAAGCTCTACGCGAGCGTGCAGGTGCGCAACGAAGACTACGACTACGCGGCCATTTCGGCGTCCGTCGATGGCGTCGTCATCATGAACTACGACGAGCACTATCCCGGCGGCGCGCCTGGCCCGGTCGCTTCCCAGGAGTGGTTTGCGTCCAACGTGCAGGCGGCGATGAAGACCATCCCGAAGGAGAAGCTTATCTGCGCGATCGGCAACTACGGCTACGACTGGGTGCAAAAGCCGGAAAAGGGCAAGCTGCCCCCGGGATTGGCCGACAAAAATGTCTCCGTGCAGGATGCCTGGCTGGGTTCGCGCGACTCCGAAGAAGACATCGATTTCGATGGCGACAGCCTGAACCCGCATTTCGGCTATCTGGACGAGCAGAACATCCGGCACGACGTCTGGTTTCTCGATGCCGTGACCGCTCTCAACCAAATGCGCGCTGCTCAGACTCTGGGCATCCAGACCTTCGCACTATGGCGGTTGGGCGCCGAAGACCGCACCCTCTGGCGCATCTGGGATATGCCGGGCGAGGCCGGCGCGGTGGATAAGCTACGCGAAGTTCCTCCGGGCCAGGATGTGGACATGGAAGGAGAAGGCGAAATCCTGCGCATTGAGGCGCGGCCTGCCGACGGCCGGCGCGATCTTACGACGGATGCCTCGACCGGCCTGGTCGACGGGGAAACGTTTACGTCGCTCCCGGAGCCCTATCGCGTCGCCCGTTATGGTGCCAGCAAGAACCGGCTCGCAATTACGTTTGATGACGGTCCCGATCCCCAGTGGACGCCCCAGATTCTCGATGTCCTCCAGCGCGAACATGCTCCCGCGACTTTCTTTCTGATTGGAATTCAGGCCGACAAGTTCGGCGGGTTGACCCGCCGCAATTATCGGGAGGGGCACGAAATCGGCAATCACACCTTCACCCATCCTGACATCAGCAACATTGGTGCCCGCTATATGCAGGTCGAGTTGAACCTGACCGAGCGCCTGTTTGCCAGCCAGTTGGGGATCCGCACGCTTCTGTTTCGTCCGCCCTACTCGATTGATCAGGAACCGGACACCGAAGACCAGGTGCGTCCGCTCGAAATCACTCAGGATCTGGGATACATCACCGTCGGCAACAAGATCGATCCCAACGATTGGCGCGATGATCCCAGGCACTCCGCGGAAGACATCGCCGCCGACGTGCTGGCCCATTTGCCCCCCTGCCGGCTCTATGACCAACTCTGCGGCAACATCATTCTCTTGCACGACGGTGGCGGCGACCGTGAGAAGACTGTGCAGGCCTTGCCGCTGATCATCGAAGGCGCCCGCGCCCGCGGATTCGAGTTCGTTCCCGTTTACCAGTTGCTCGGAAAAACCAAGGCTGACGTAATGCCCCCGTTGCGGGCCGATGAACTTTGGGCGGCTCGGCTGAACGGCATCGGTTTCTGGCTGATTCCCGCGACCCTCACCGGAATCGCCGCGATCTTCTTCCTGGGCGACGTGCTCATGACCGGGCGGCTGATCTCGATCGGTGTGCTTGCGATTTACGATCGTCTGCGCTCGCATGTTCATGGAACGCCCGCTCAACTGGCGGCTTACCGCCCCAGGGTCGCGGTGTTAATCCCCGCCTATAACGAGGAGAAGGTAATCGAACGCACCATCCAGGGTGCGCTCGATTCCGACTATCCCAACCTGCACGTGATTGTGATTGATGACGGTTCCAAAGACCGCACGCTGGAAATTGCGCGAAAAGCCTTTCGAGCCGAAGAGGCGGCAGGCCATGTCGTGATTCTTGCCAAGCCCAACAGCGGCAAGGCCGACGCACTCAATTTCGGTCTCGAGCACATCGGCGACGCGGAAATCTTTGTTGGCATCGATGCCGATACCATCATTGCTCCCGACGCCATCTCTCGTCTGGTGCCGCATTTCCTGAATCCGAAAGTCGGCGCCGTGGCTGGCAATGCCAAAGTCGGCAACCGCGTCAACCTCTGGACGCGCTGGCAGGCCCTCGAATACATCACCAGCCAGAACTTCGAGCGGCGCGCCCTCAACACCATGGGCGCCGTGAGCGTTGTCCCGGGCGCCATCGGCGCCTGGCGCGTTGATGCGGTTCGCGCCGCCGGCGGCTTCCACGTAGATACCGTGGCCGAAGATGCCGATCTCACCATGGCATTGCTGCGCAACGGCTACCGCGTCGAATACGAAGATCTCGCGCTCGCTTTTACGGAAGCGCCGACCAACGCCAACAGCCTGATGCGGCAACGCTTCCGTTGGTCATTCGGAATCTTGCAGTCCGTCTGGAAGCATCGCGGTGTCTTCGCGCGCAAAGGTGTTCTCGGATGGATCGCGCTGCCCAACATCCTCATCTTTCAGATTCTGCTGCCGCTGGTCTCACCCTTCATCGATCTCGGATTCGTAATCGGTACGCTCTTGTATGTGTATCAGAGGTTCTTCCATCCGGAATCCGCGGACCCGGCGGACTTTCAGCGCCTGCTGATTTTCTTCGTCGTTTTCCTGGTGATTGACTTCCTGGCCTCGGCGCTTGCCTTTGCCCTCGAGCGTCGTCAACCCGAAGCCCGCGAAGATGGCTGGCTTCTGAGCCAGGTCTGGCTGCAACGGTTCGCCTACCGGCAACTGTTTTCTGTAGTTCTGCTCAAGACCTTGAAACGCGCCATCCAGGGCCGCCCTTTTGCCTGGGACAAACTGGAGCGCACCGCCGCGGTAAGTTACGTCCCCGCCGAACGCCGCGATTCGGTCAACGTTCCCTGAGTCCCACCGATCCCTGCCTCCCGAGTCAACACTGTGGTTTTCCCTGTGACCTCTGTGCCCCCCGTGGTTAGGCCTTTCGTCGACTCCTTGCGTGATGCCGGTCACTGACGCTTTTCCACCCCAGGGTGTCTGCTAAACGAGGAGACCGCCGCCATGCCCCGTACCATCATCGAGCCCTTTCGCATCAAGAGCGTTGAGCCCATTCATTGGACCACCCGCGCCGAGCGCGAACAATTTCTCCGGGCCGCGAGCTACAACCTGTTCCTTTTGCCGGCCGACGACGTTTTGATTGACCTGCTTACCGATTCCGGCACCGGCGCCATGTCCACTCAGCAGTGGGCCGCCATGATGGAAGGGGACGAGAGTTACGCCGGCAGCCGCAGCTTCGACAATTTCCGGGCCTCGGTGCAGGACATCTTCGGCTACAAACACGTCATCCCTACGCATCAGGGCCGCGCCGCCGAGCGCATCCTGTTCAGCGTGATGTGCAAGAAGGGCGATTTTGTTCTCAACAATACGCATTTCGATACCACCCGCGCCAATGTTGAGTTCGCAGGCGCCGAGGCTATCGATCTCGTCATTCCCGAAGGCCGCCAGCCCGGCCTGAAGCACCCTTTCAAAGGCAACATGGATGTGGAGGCGCTCGAAACCTGGATCCAGAACGTCGGCCGCGAGCGGATCCCGCTGGTCATGTTGACCGTGACCAACAACTCGGGCGGCGGCCAGCCGGTCTCCATGGAAAACGTGCGCGCCGTGAGCGCGGTCTGTCACAACCATGGCATCCCGCTGTACTTCGATGCCTGCCGTTTTGCCGAGAACTCCTACTTCATCAAGATCCGCGAGCAGGGATTCGAGAAGAAGACTCCGAAGGAAATTGCGCAGGAGATGTTCAGCTACGGCGACGGTTGCACCATGTCCGCCAAAAAAGATGGCATGGCCAACATCGGTGGATTTCTGTGTACCAACAACGACCTGCTCGCGCAGCAGGAGAAAAACCTCCTCATCCTCACCGAAGGTTATCCCACCTATGGCGGACTCGCCGGTCGCGACCTGGAGGCTGTTGCCATCGGCATTCAGGAAGCGCTGCACGAAGACTACCTCGAGTACCGCATTGCTTCGACCGCCTACCTCGGCAACCACATTGCCGAACAGGGCGTGCCGATCGTGCAGCCGCCGGGTGGCCACGCGGTTTACATCGACGCCCGCGCTTTCCTGCCGCACATTCCCCCCGACCAGTTTCCCGGCGTCGCGCTGGCCAATGAGCTTTATCTCGAAGGCGGCATTCGCTCTGTCGAAATTGGCACCCTGATGTTCGGCTCCTCCGCGAGGATGGATCTGGTGCGGCTGGCGATCCCGCGCCGCGTCTATACCCAGAGCCACATCGACTACGTCGTCGAAGTGATTCTTGAAGTCTGGAAGAAGCGCGACCGAGTCCGCGGAATGAAACTCAGCTACGAAGCGCCCTTCCTGCGCCACTTCACCGCCAAGCTGGAGCCGTTGGAAATAGCCGCAGTCGCGCACCGTTGAAGATTCGGACGCCGACCTCAAGCCACTGCACCTGATCTGCCCACACATCGCAGCGGGCGCGATGTGTGGGGCAGCCGGCTACTTCTGCATGTTTCCGCCGACAATGGTGTTGTTATCAGTTTCGAGCAGCAGAATTTCCTTTCCGGCGTTGACCACGACGAAATTGAAATTCAACGTGCTAAATCCCGAAGGCGTGATCTTCAGGGTTCCGGTGCAGTCGGCATTTTCCGTATATGAGCCCGTCATGGTTGGAGAAGTGACAATCGTCCCGGCCACGTCGAAGGTTCCGGAGCCGGAGACGCCTCCCTTACCGTCCAGAATCACTTGCGAGACATACGCGACCGGACCCGTGTTCACGATTTTCCCAAACAGATTGGCCGCGAAGGTCGCCTTTTTTCCGGATAAGCCGCAGGTAACAAGCCCCTCCGCGGCGGTAAAACCCTGAGCAACCGAGCCGCTGTCGGTGTTGATGACCTCGGCGCCCTTCTTGGCGTTGTCAATCACAAAGTTGGAGGTCGAGCTGCCGCCGCCATTGAAGTTGATGGTAATGCTGCCGGTACATTTCGTCGAAATCGAATAGGTGCCGGTGTAGGTTTGCGTTCCGATGACTCCGTTCTGACTCACTGTCCCCGATCCGTTCGTGATGTTCCCGGCGCCATCGGCCGTGAAATGACCAACCGATGCGCCCACGAAATATCCCCACACCCCGATCAGGTTGGCGTTGGTGCAGGTGGCGGACGCGGGAGCGATCGCGATCATGGTCACCAATACTGTGACCGCCAAGCAAAGCTTCTGGAATTTCATGTGTGTTCCCCCTCCCGGAGACGAGCGTGATGGATGCACGGCCAAGCCGTGGACTCTACCCTTGGGTGCGTCAGCCCCGCCCTGAGGCTCTCGGGGGAAGCGCCGCGTCGGCGCGGGAGACGGCTGCGGGGAAGTATTCTGTTCCGGCGGAAGCGGCGCGTCAAGCTGAAACTGGGCTTGGATCCTCGGATCTTGCGTGAGCGTGGTCTAATGACAGTTGTCAGTGGTTTCAGTCCCTGAGGGTCGAGTCCGACACTTTTTCAGCAAACTTTTCCAGCCGCCAGTGAAGACTGCGGCAGGCGAACCAATTGGAAAACCGATGAAGATCGAGATCGTTCACTGCCCGACGTGACAGAACAATAAGGCCCAGGTCACGAGTCTCGTGGCCCTCATCAAAGAGCGTCTTGGCGTGGAAGCCGTCCTTACGCCGGGTAAGACCGGTCAGTTCGAGGTGATCGCCGACGGCCAGAGGATTGCCGAACGCGGTGGCAACTGGTTCACCCGCAGCTTTGGCGCCGGCTATCCTGATCTCGAAAGGGTGGTCGAGCAACTCGAGAAGCACCGTGCGAGTGACGCAGCGCGCTAAGACTGGAAAAAGGTTTTGTTTTGTTGTTGTTTTTGCTCATCGAAGGGCCACCCACTCAGGAGCAGCTCACATTTTTTCAACCGCTGTGCTCTGCTTTGTCGTCTCTTGCCGCTGATTCTCGATATCTCTACTAGAGCACGCTGATCCAATGTGTGCGATTTCTGGCCGTCGGCCTGCATCCAGCGACGGCCTTGGGAGAAAGCACCATACACCGTGTGCACAAAATTATTATTCTTAGGAGACTTAAGATGTTGAATCGAAATTTGATCCTTACTGCATTGTTAACGGTATCGTCCGTGGCTTTGGCGCAGCAACACTCGCGGCAGGGAACGCGGGCTGCGACGGCGTCACCGAATGCCACCACCACCTGCGCGGCCACATTTACTTCCGGAACCGGCCGCAACGCAACCCAGTATTGTGTGACGCAGAATGGAAACATCACGCAATTCAGCCGGGGCAGCGACGAGTACATTCAGGTGGGCGACGTTTCCGAAGGCTACGGCATCTGCGACGGTAGTACCAGATACTTTGACTACGCCTTCAATGACAGTGGCAACCTGGGACCGGCCACGTTCACATCGACCGCCACCAAGGCTGTTTCCACACGCATCACCAGCGATGGCATCTGGCAAATTACCAACACCATCACCAAAATGGCCGCCAACGGGAGCGGCCCCGGCGCCGCCAAGGTTTCGATGAAGTTCACGAACTTGACGAACGTTGAGCGGGAAATCGCCGTAGTCCGCATGGCCGATGTGGATTTTTTGACAGGCGGTGTGCCCGATCTCAACAATGATTTTGACTTCACGCTCGACACGGCATACGGACTCGAGCCCGGGTTCAACTCCGGCTTTAGTTTGACGAACAATACCCTTGCGGAGGCGACCGCGTTCACGCTGGACTTTTCGGTCGGACCGGATCCTTGCGATCTGCAAGCCGCGCCGCAACCGTTCGTCGGGGACGGCTCGATCGCGATGTTCTACGCGTTGAGGGTTCGAAAAGGCGGGACCGCAACCGTCAACCTGACCTATAAACCAATCTAAGCGGCGGTGGCGGAGGATGGCGGTGTGCTCCATCCTGACGTCGCGTTGTTCGCGACGTCAGGGTGGGGAAGCGGAAGTGATCAAGTCCAAGCAACCAAGGCGCTCCTCGAAATCGGGCGACCTGTTAACTACCGAGGAAACCCCCGCCCAAGCAAAGCTTGGACGGGGCACCCTCAAGATGAATTGAGATGTCCATGGCCGGGCCACTCGCCTACGGGCGGTAGCGAACCCTCACAAGTTGCGCTAGACTCTGCTCGACCGAGCGGGTTCCCGCAAAGGAGGTCCGATGCGCTCTGTGCTGGTGATTCTATTGACTGTGCTGTGCTCGATACCTCTGGTGGCCCAAGGCGCAGACGCCAACCTGGCGGCTGATCTTGAAGCCCTCCACGCCAAGTGGTTTAAGGCTTTCGATAGCGGTGATGGCGCCACGATGGATCAGATCGAAGTGGACAATCTAGTCCTCGTGATGCCCACTGGATCGCTATGGACGAAGACGACGGCGAGAGCAGGCAAGCAGACGAAGCTCGACCCGAAGACCGAGCGAGCGCTAGGCAATGTGTCGGTCCGGCGATTCGGGGATACGGCCATCCTCACTGGCATTCTCACTACCAAGTCAGCCAAAGAAAGCTCACAGGAAGCAACGACGGTAGTGTTCGTAAGGACGTCTGGCAAGTGGAAGATCTCCTCGGCGCAATGGAGTCCAGTTACGGAAGATGATAAGGCCCGATAAGCAGGCGGGGTGCCCCACATAGGGCGCTCTTTGCGAATGTGTAGGCCACCCGCCGGAGGATGGCCGGGTGTGGAAGTGGAAGTGATCAAGTCCAAGCCACCAAGGCGCCCTTCCAAATCGGACGACCTGTTAACTGCCGACGGGGCACCCTCAAGATGAATTGAGATGTGCATGGCCGGGCCACTCTCCCGTCCACATCGCAAAAAGGCCCCTCTATTCTGGTGAGTGCTGAGAGACAAACGCGCGTTTATACTTCCGCCCACCTGTCCGCAGTAAGGTCGATTAGCATAAGCGAAAAACACGGGATGAACTCAGCTATAGACGATGCCGCTGGCGGAGACACGGCGGTTCAAGTACCTTGTGGGTAAGGAGCGACGCCATGACAGCTAACTTGCGAGCACGAGTTAAAGCAGTGCTTATTCTCTCCGGCTTTGTCGTAGGCGTAGTTTGGGGCCAGACGATCCAGATTGACCCGTTGTCAGTCACCTCGTTAAGCCTCAAAATCCGACGCGACGCGGCAGAGATTGGGGTCGCAACGGGGTTCGTGGTCAAAAAAGGGGAGAGGTACTACCTGGTCACGAATCGCCACGTGGTTCTGGGCTGCGGCCAGGATCAGAACCCGGCGAATGTCGGGGCTTGGATTTGCGCCAACAAGCTTGCAATCTATCACAACCAGTTGGGGCGTCTAGGCTCATGGGTTTGGGTAACGGAGGACTTGTACGATTCGGATGGTAAGCCTCGGTGGTTCGAGCACCCAACTCTAAACGGCGCGGCTGACATTGTCGCGCTTCCATTGGCGAACACAGGCAACGTGCAGTTTTACCCATTGGATATGAATCTGGAAAAAGCGGACGTTGTTATCTCACCCGGTGAATCTGTCAGCATTGTTGGCTTCCCCTTCGGCTTGGCCCAAGAGGGTGGGTTGCCGGTTTGGAAGACTGGCACAGTTGCGAGCGACCTAGATATCAACTTTCGGGGAAAACCCGTATTCCTTGTGGACACTACGTCCAGACCGGGAATGTCTGGGTCTCCTGTATATGCTTTGCGCAGCGGTTATGTCCACACTTCCAAAGCCAATGTGATAGGGGGTGGCCCCGTAACAAAGTTTCTCGGCGTCTATTCTGAGCAGATGCCACTTGCGGAGATTGGCGGTGTTTGGAAGGCTGGAGCCGTCGCGGCACTTTACGATTCCCTGCCGTGAGCAGCGGGGGCCCCGCACGTCGCCGGGTGCCCCTCGATCAGACCGAAGGCTCTGTCAAGGGCTTGACCGATTTTTCTCTTTATGAAATATATTATGTCCGCCTCATCAGTAGTCGTAATCGGGCTCATCATAAAAATCAGAGGGGTTCACATCTTCAACTTGGATAGCCTCTCCAAAGCCCGCCGCCTTCAATTCCGCTGAGCCGTCAAGTTCCAAATCACAAAGCTTGCAGAAAAAATTTGAGGGTGTGAGCGTGACTATTGGATAGGCTCCTTCTGGCTCTCCGTCACGGTCAAAATCGGCTTGCCACTCAACGTCAATTGAGCCGCTGAGAACACCCTGATTCCCACATGCAGGGCACTCGGCAAGTTGATCTGTGTATGGTTCGAGGATGTAGCCACTCTCAATAGATTTTATGATGCCCGATGAATGCTCGGGATCAAGTGAGCCGTATTTTTCTTCGTACTTCATCTTGGCAGCTGCAATCTTCTCTGCGGTCACACGGTTCACTTCTGTGAGGGATTTGTTCAGGTGTGCGTCCACAAGCCCGGCAGATTCTCCAAAAAATCTGTCGCGTGCTATTCCCATTTGGTCAACTATCAGAGAAGTCGACGCAATAAATTCATGGAAGATTTCTTTTTCTTCCTCTTTAACAACTTCGCCAAGGTGAATGGCACTATTCCGAAGCTCCGCTAATAACCTCAGGCGGGGAGTGAAATCATTCAAGCCAGGGTGAAGCTGGGCGCAACGTTGTAGAACCTCGGTTGCATTAATAGTCTTGATGTTCCACGGCGGCCGTTTTGAGTGTTTGCCCTCTGCGCAAACGTGCAAAAACGAATCAAAATCCCTGTCAATGATGAGGCTCGGATGGATGGCGGCGAGGCGAGCTTTGCCTAATAACTCAAAACAAATAGCGGCCTGCATCAAGAATTGGTCGTGCTCCTGGTTGAGATAGTGGCGTATCGCACGCTGTCCTGCAGTTAGACTGCGATTTATCAGTTTATCTTTCATATGCCTCGGCTGGGCTCTCGTCGCAATCTGAGGGAAAGCTACTTCAGCAATCGTAGTCGATACACCTCTCAGCGGTACGCAATACCCGCACACCGCACAGTGCGCGATGTGTGGGGCACCCGGCATCGGAAGTCAGTAATCTGGTGGGTCAGGTGGATCGATATCCATTTCCAACTGCTCCTCGTCGACCACCCACACCAGAGCAGATTTGCCTTCTAGCTTTTCGTGCAGCCCGACGACATAACCATATCCTGCCTGAGAGGTCAGGTCTCTGGGCCGGATAATGCTCACGTCATCGCCTGTGCGAAATTCAGGAAAGCCCTCCTCGTACGAGCAGGAATACCGCGCTCCCGTTGCTGGCACCTTGATAAACCAGACGAGGTTTACCCGATTTTCGTCCCTCAGAAAGATTTCGTCGCGCATCGAGTAGATGTATCCAATTTCCGAAACGCTATCGTCATCCCCTTTCGGCCTTACCACCACTGCCGCGCGCTTTGCCGAGTCCGCCCTGATTTTTGTGTATCGGTACAGCATGTGACCGCCATATCCAGCCCCCGCGATCAGGGCCAAGAGGATGATCCCCTTATAGCGCCGCCACATGCCCGGCAGTATACCCTCCCTACCAACGAACAGGCGCATCGCTTCAGGGGCTGAAGCCCGAATATTTGGAGGACTTGACGGCACGACTAAAGTCTTGCCCTTCCACAACCCTTCCAAGAGATCCTCCTTCGCTTCGCTCGGGTGGCGGGCGGGGGCGCCCGGCCCACACCAGCCGGACGGGGCAGAGACCGTTCCTACATCTGCACGTGCAATCTGAGGTGTAAAATATCCGAGCACACCCTACTACCGAATCCTCCAGACCCGAAAGGATTTTTGCTATGGCCACGCTCGAAGCTCCGCCGCGCCCGCGAGTCGATCTCCATCAGGGACCGTTTGTCACTGAGCCGTTTTTTGATTTCAGCCGCGAAGACAATGCGCGCAAAATGCGTGCTGCCATCGAGAAAGTGCGGGGCCAGCTGGGCCGCGAGTGTGACCTGATCATCGGCGGCAAACGCGTCAAGACGGCCGACAAGATCCGCTCGCTCAATCCGTCCAGGCCCTCGCAGGTGGTCGGAGTTCATCAGAAGGCGGGCAAGGAGCACGTCGAGCCGGCCATGCAGGCGGCGCTGAAGGCGTTTGCGAGCTGGAGCCAGACTTCAGTCGAAGAGCGCGCTTCGTTGGTGTTCCGCGCCGGCGATCTGCTGCGCGAGCGCAAGATGGAATTCATGGCGTGGCTGGTGTTCGAAGTCTCGAAGAATTGGGCCGAGGCGGATGCCGATATTTCCGAAACCATCGACTTTTGCGAGTTCTATGCCCGGGAAGCGCTGCGCTTTGCCAAGGTGGAAACGCCTATTCATCTGCCGGGCGAGCGCGACAGCCTGATGTACATCCCGCTGGGCGTGGGCGCGGTGATTCCGCCGTGGAATTTTCCGTGCGCGATCATGGCCGGGATGACGCTGGCGTCAATTGTCAGCGGCAACACGGTGATTCTGAAACCGTCGAGCGACTCGCCCACGATTGCCGCGAAGTTTATCGAGCTGCTGGAAGAAGCAGGCATGCCCGAGGGTGTCGTCAATTTCTGTCCGGGCGGCGGCGCCACTTTCGGCGACGCGATTGTCTCGCATCCCAAAACGCGCTATATCGCCTTTACCGGCTCGCGCGAAGTCGGGCTGCACATCAACCAGTCCGCGGCTCACCAGCAGCCTGGGCAGATCTGGATCAAGCGCACCATCCTCGAAATGGGGGGCAAAGACGCCATCATCGTGGACGCCGATGCCGATCTCGACTCCGCGGTCGAAGGCGTGGCGCAGGCGGCGTTCGGCTTCCAGGGGCAAAAGTGTTCGGCGTGTTCGCGCGCCATCATCGACGAGCGCATCTATGACAAGTTTCTCGAGAAGCTGAAGGCGCTGGTCGAGCGCATCACGATCGGCGATCCGGCCGAGAACGTGAACATGGGCGCGGTGATCAATGAAGGCTCGATGAAAGACATTTTGCGCTACATCGAGATTGGCAAGAAAGATGGACGCCTCATCACCGGCGGCGCCCGCTCGACCGATGCCGGGGAGGGCTACTTCATTCAGCCGACCGTGATCGCCGACATCCCGCCCAAGTCGACGCTCGAGCAGGAAGAAATTTTTGGGCCGGTGCTGGTGGTGATCAAGTCGCGCAACTTCGACCATGCGCTTGAAATCGCGAACGACACCGAGTTCGGCCTGACCGGAGCCGTGTACTCGTCGTCGCGAGAAAAATTAGATCGGGCGGTGCGCGAGTTCCATGTCGGCAACCTTTACCTGAACCGCAAGTGCACGGGCGCGATGGTGGGAGCGCATCCGTTCGGCGGGTTCAACATGTCGGGGACGGATTCAAAATCCGGCGGCCCGGACTACCTCTACCTGTTCACGCAGGCGAAGAGCGTGGGCGAGAAGCTGTAGCGCCGGCGACCCGCCAGCCAACGTGCAGGGACGGGTGTTTTGACCGGTCCCCGGAAATTCTTTCAGGTAACTTCACTGAGCCGGCGAGGCGCCGGCGCTACTCAGATACATCTCCGCCACATGATCGGTAATCGGGCCGGGATTGGCGTCGGCCTGGTTGATCAGCACTACCACCGTCAGCTTGTCATCCACGTAGCGCGAGATGTGCGATTTGAAACCTTGCCACGAGCCGCCATGCCCGATGACCTTGTGGCCATTCTTGTTCTCGATGTCCCAACCGAAGCCGTAGTGATCAGAGTTAGGCTGGCCGTTCTTGAGCTTGGCGACGGTCCACATCTGTTCCAGGCTGGAACGCTTTAGAAGTTTCTCGGTGTAGAGCGCGGCGTCCCACTTGGCCAGATCAAGGATTGAAAAATAGAGGCTGCCATCGGCGGTGGTGTTGATCATGGGCGCGACCCACTCCTGATTCTTCAGTTCGCCCTTCACCAGCCGGTAGCCCGCGGCACGATTCGGAATGATGTCAGCTTCGCTGATGATGCGAGTCGTGTTCATATCAAGCGGCCGAAAAATGCGCTCCTGGAGAAAGTCTCCGTAGAACTTGCCGGTGACTTTGTGGATCAGAAACCCGAGCGTGGCGTATCCAAGATTGGCATAGCTATATTTCGTGCCCGGCGGGTAGTCGAGGGGAAGGCCTTCGACCATCTTGAGCTCTTCGTCTTCGGTGTAGTCTTTGCGGAAATTGAAACTTCCCGGATAGTCGGTGAAGCCGGCGGTGTGGCTGAGCAGTTCACGGACTGTGACCTGTTTCCAGGTGGCGGGCGCGTCGGGAAAATATTTGGTGAGGGGATCGTCGAGCCCGATCTTGCCCTCCTCGACCAGCATCATGATAGCGGTGGCGGTGAACTGCTTGCCCATCGAGCCCGACTGAAAGACCGTCTCCGGTTTGACGGGGACCTGCAGTTCGACGTTCGCCAGACCGTAACCTTGCGCCCGGACCGGCTGACCGTTGCGAGAGACCAGCAGGGCCAGGCCGGGAATGTGGTGCTTCTCCATCTCTGCGCGGACGTATTGGTCAACCGCATCTCCGGGCTGATCGGCGGCGGCAAGGTTGACCGACCAGGCGACGGTCACAGCGAAGATGGCCAGATGGCGAAGTTTCATTTTGACCCTCGGGTTCCAGAATGGCTTTCTACGCAAAGCAGACATAGTAGCTGCACGCGGGGTGGTGCGGCGATAGTTTCTTTGGGCGCACCACAGACATGCTACTTCCGTTATGTCGGGAAGTGCGCGCATCACAGAACGAGCCGAGGCTTTCCAATAATAATGGTTTCAAGGGGAGGCTTTCGTCAGTGCTGCGGCTCGATTACTTGTCGTGCGTGTTGACCGTCCTGTCGACGATCCTGGTAGGGCGGAGATTCTGGGAAGGCTGGATTTTGGCAGCCGTGAATAGTGTCATCATTTGTGTCATCGCCCTTCGGACTGCGCAGACCGGATTCATTCCCGCCAACTTGTTTTGCATCGTGCTCTACGGGATCAACCTGCGTTCTTGGCGTAAGGATGGCGCTTCATCCTGACCCTGGTGGCTGGAGAGCGTAAGCGTTCAGAAGAAGGCCTTTCGGAAAGCCACGTGGCGCGCCTCTGCGACCTTCATCACGCGCGCAAACTCCGGTTCATCGCGCAGGCTGTTGAGCAGAGGATCGGAAGTGAAGTACCGGTAGGCAAAGAAACCATGCTCGATACTGTAGGCCAACATGCGGAGAGCGGAGGGGCGGTCCCCGAGCACGGCATAGGCCTGCGCGATTTTGTACATGGCTTCAGAGTCGCCCACCTCGCGATCTTTTATTTTGTCCTCAGCCTCATGCAGGATTTCTAACCCTTGCGCGGGCTGATTCGCGATCGCATGGCTGAGCGCTTTGCCCACCTGCGCCTGGAGAAGCGACGGGTCAAGCTCAAAGGCGCGATCGAAGTCTCGCGCCGCGGATTGCCAGTCTTTCTTGTAGTACTCGCCGAATCCGCGGTAGAAGAGCACGAAGGCGGTCTCGCTGGTTGCCGGCAGGCTCTGCAGAAAGCGGTCGTACTGGCCCAAATACAGATAAGCGTTCAACGCGGAGTTATTGAGCTTGACGAGGGGATCAAGCTCGCGGGCGCGCCGGCATTCCGTCAACGATTCCTCCAACATGCCGGCAAAGCGGTAGGCATATCCCAGTTCCCAATGAACTTCGGCGCTATCGGGATTGGTTTTCAGCGCTTCGCGTAACAGCGGCAAGGCCTGCTCGGTGCGTCCGGTATCGGTGAAGAAGTTGGCGAGATAGACGCGGGCATCAATTTGGGCAGGCTGCAGCGCAAGCGCTCTTTCGAAGGCGGCTTGCGCTTTGCGGTAGTGTTCGCGCCCTCCGAATTCAAACGAGGCGCTCGCATTGTAGGATCGGCCGAGCAAGGCCCACGTCAGAGGGTAATTAGGTTCGATCTCGGCCGACTTTTCCAGCATCTTGATGGCGACGGGAAACGTGTCCCTGGAGTACAGGTCCACGCCGCGCAAATAGTATTCGTAAGCCACGGGATCGATGGGCTGGTCAGGCTTCAGTTTTTCCGCTTCTGAAGGGGAGAGATTCAGCTCCAGGCCCTTGATAATCTCCTGCGCCACATGGTCGTGGACGGTGAGCAGCTTGTCGTATTTGAGATCAAATGTGCCCTTCCAGAGCATGTTCTGGGTTCCAGCATCCACCAGTTGGCAGGTAATTCTGAGATCATCCCCGTCGCGTATGAAATTCCCCATCAACAGGGTGTCCACGTTGAGGTCCCTAGACACGTTCGAGATCTCAATCGTCTGGTTACGATACCTCGCGACGGCATAAGACGGCCGCACCCGCAACGCCTGGACGGAACCAAGCTTGGTGATGACGGCGTCGGCCAGCGAGTAGCCGAGGAAATCGCTGTCGGGGTCACGCCGGAGATTCTGGAAGGGAAGAATCGCCAGAGTGTGGCGCGTTTCTGCTTTCCTGTTCGATCGTTGCCGATAGGCGGAGTAGCCGGCTCCCGCCAGCCCGACTCCCACTACCAGGAGAACGATTCCGATCACACGCGCGCGCAAGGACGCGGGAACAGGCTGGGCCGGTCTAGCTGAGGCTGCCTCCGCCCCGGCTTCTGTCACGCCGCCGATCGGCTGCAGGACTGCCACCTTCGAGCGCTTTGCCGGGTCGTCCTCTTTCCGCAGTTCGGTTACGGTGGCGGCAAACCGATAGCCATGTTTTGGCACGGTCTCGATGATTTGCTGCCCGTCCTGGGTGTCGCCCAGCGCTTTCCGCAAGGCTGAAATGTTCACGGTGAGGTTGGCCTCTTCCACAAAGCTGTCGGGCCATAGCCTTCGCATCAACTCGTCCTTGGTCAGAAGTTGAGCGCTGCTCTCAAGCAGAATCACCAAGAGTTCGAAGGCCTTCGGGGTCAGAGGAACAGGCTTTCCCTCATGCACCAGTAGACGCTGGCCGGGGTCGAGACGGAATCCCCTGAACTCATACAAGAGTTTTGAATCCAATGGCATAGCTGCACTTGGAAAGAATTTGGATTTCTTTTGCAATTTTCCTTTGGCGCGCTTAGGACGCCGCTGAGCAGCTCGGTTAGTGTGGCGTTGCTACCGAGCCGGTAGCCCGTTGAAACGAGATTGTAGAGCGCTCCTTTGATAGCAGCAAGGGTCGAAAAACGGCCCCCTGCCAGCCCCCAGGATTGGGCGAGCTGCAAGACTTTGCACAACGCGATTTTCACACACTTAAGGAGACAGTAGGAATGAATCAGTTCGCTATCAGCAAGTTTTCTTTCGGCAGGCTCATGCTTCTGACGGGTGCGGCGGTTGCCGCGTTTGCCCTGGCAGCACAGCCCGCAGCCGCCCAGGTGCCGGCCGTCAATTTGATCGACTTCGACTTGCACGTCAACCCGAAGTTCGCCGCGTGCCAGGGCGTACCGGGCGGTCCCGCACCAACCGCCCGTGTCACGGTCAAGCGAGGGAAGTTCAATGACACTCTGACTATCGAGGGCAATAACTTCCTGCCACACCTCGCCTTCGATATGTTCACAGTCCAGCACAGCAGTCTGTTACCGAACGGAGACGTGGATCCGGGCTTCAACGGGAGCTTCGGTCTGGCGTGGTACCAGAGCGACTTGCAAGCCAACGCTTTGGGACATTTCAAGACCACCATCAAGACCATTCTGCTGGACCAGATCTTCGGATTTGATCCCGACGTGGCTTTGGCGCCGACCAACACCTTTCATGTCGGCTTCTGGTTCAATGATCCCAACGATGCCAACAAGAATGGCTGCACCTTCGACGTCACGAAGTTCACGCCGTTCAACGGAGAGCACCATGCCGGACCGCTGGCTATGATCAGCGTGCCCGACGCTGACACGAAACTCGGTCCGCTCTGCACCAATCCCAACCATGATGGAACCTGTAACCCGTAAGTTCTACCCTGAACCAGAGCGAGGCGGACAAAGTTCCGCCTCGCAGTTGTCTCAGTAACAACCAGCGTGAGACCCCAATCGTGTTATAGTCCGCGCATGCGGACGAAATGCGTGTTACTGAGTCGAACCCTGTCCCTTCTTCTGCTGACGGCTTGCCTGGCCTTTGCCGGATCCGACGATCGTGAGCCCGCGCCACGTTTTCACGCCAAGACGCTCGAGGGCGAACAGTTCACCAATGAGTCGGTGAAAGGGAAGGTCGTCCTGTTTCAGTTCTGGACGACGTGGTGTCCGTACTGCAAGAGCGAAGAAGCGCTGGTGAACGACATCACTACAGAATTTGCCGACAAGGGATTGATCGTGCTCGCCATCGATGTGGCCGAGTCCAAGAAGAAAGTGCTGGAGTATTTGAAGGAACATCCGCGCAAATGCCGGATCGTGCTGACGGGGGATACCAATCTGGCCGCCATGTATGCCGCCAACACTTATCCCATTTATGTCGTGGTCGATCGCGATGGAAAGATCGTCGATACGCAGCGCGGAGCAGGTGGAGGGCGAGCACTGCGGCGAATGCTGGAAGGCGCGGGTCTGGAGTCTAAAGACGCCGAATAGGATTGACCGTTGCTTGGAGGGATTGCATTCGGAATCATTTTGCTGCTGGCCGCGGCTGGAGTGCCGCTGGCCAGGAAGTTTTTGTACGGTTTCTTCCACGGCGCCAACGTTTTCGTTTTCGTTGAAGTTGACGGGAAGACGGTGGTTTACAAGAATCCCCGGGAAGTGATTGGGATTCCGGAAGTACCGTTGGAGACAGTCCCGAACGAGATTCTCTACTCTGATCAGTACGAAACCTACTACAACGTGTGCTGGTTTGATTCCGAGACTCTGGTTCGATGTGGACACTCCTATCATCGGAAGCCAGAGAATGCGCTGTACTGCGATAAAATCAACGTCGTTGGTTCTTTCATCGGGAAAATTCTAGAGGAGCGATAGAGCGAACGGACTGGCAATCCCTTCCCCGAGCGTTCGTCGCCCGTTGACCTTTCCCCCAGCGCCAGCCTAGTATCCGCTGATGACGGTCTCCGCCCCCACGGTTGGCCAGGTGCTGGGCCACTACCGCATCGTCGAACAAATCGGCGCCGGCGGTATGGGCGTGGTGTTTCGCGCCCGCGATGAGCAGCTCGACCGTGACGTTGCGCTCAAGATTCTCCCCAAGCTGTCCCTGCTGAGCGAGCCGGCGCGCCGCCAGTTCCGCCGGGAAGCGCTGAGCCTGGCCAAAATCACCGACCCGCACGTCGCCATGGCCTTCGACTTTGGCCATGACAATGGAATTGACTACCTAGTCACCGAATTTGTGCCCGGTTTGACGCTGGAAGCGAAACTGGCGGGCCGCCCGCTGCCGGATGGTGAGGTCCTGCAGCTCGGCAAGCAACTCGCCTCCGGCCTGGAAGCCGCCCACCGGGAAGGCGTGATTCATCGCGATCTGAAGCCGAGCAACGTGAAGGTCACTCCCGAAGGACGGCTCAAGATTCTGGATTTCGGGCTGGCTTACCTGCTGAAAACCGAAACGGAGACGACCGCGACCGCGCCCCTCACCGACACCTATTCCGACGCCGGCACGCTGCCCTACATGTCGCCGGAGCAGATCAAAGGCCAGAAGCCGGACGCGCGGGCGGATCTATGGTCGGCGGGGGCGGTGCTCTACGAGATGTGTACGGGCAAGCGACCCTTCGGCGATCTGACGGGGGCGCAACTGATCGCCGCCATCATCGAGCAGACGCCGGTGCCGCCCCGCGAAGTGAATCCGAAGATCAGTGACGGTTTGGAGCTGGTGATCCTGCGCGCGCTGCAAAAGGATCCGAAGGAGCGGTACCAATCTGCCGGCGATCTACGGATTGACCTCGCTCACCTGGCGACCGGCACGATGCCGATTTACCCGAAGCCGGAGCCTCCGGCACGATGGGGGCAGTGGTTGCTGGTGGCAGTGGCCGCACTGGCGGCCGGGGGCGCGGGTATCTGGTGGGCACGCCATCGGCAGGAAGTGCTGATGCCGGGAGAGAGAGTGATGGCGGTCCTGCCGTTCGAATCGGTGGCCAGCGACCCGCCGACCAACGCTCTCGGCCTGGGGTTAACGGAAACCGTGACGGCCAAGCTGGTGCAGGCCATTAACGGCGGACATCTGCAACTGGTCTCGACCCGCGAGTTGATCGCGCAGGGTGTGCGAACGTCGGAGCAGGCGCGGCGCGAGTTTGGCACCGACCTCGTACTCGAAGGCAGCTTGCAGCAGGATGGCTCGCGCATTCGCATCACCTGGAGTCTGGTGAATCCGCGCACGCACACTCAGATCGCCGCCAACACGATCACTGGAAATGCGGACGACATTTTCGATTTGCAGGACAACCTGTTCGCGGAAGTGCTGGAGAAATTGCCGCTGGCGGTCGATCCGGGCCGCCGGCAGGCGTTGCAGGGGCATCCGGATACCCAGCCGGCGGCCTATGACTTCTACTTGCGCGGCCGCGGCTACCTGGAGGACTACCAGCATCCGGACAACATCGAGAGCGCGATTGCGCAATTCGAGCAGGCGGTTGCGGTGGATAAGAACTACGCGCCCGCCTATGCCGCCATGGGCGTGGCGTACACCTATGGTTTTCAGTGGAAGAACCGGGGCAAAGACTGGCTGGAGAAGGCGAAGACCGAATGCGACCGCGCGCTCGCCATCACTCCGCAACTGGCGGAAGGGCACACGTGCCTGGGCAACGTCTATTTTTCGACCGGGCGCTACGAGGAGGCGGTGCAGGAGTTCCAGCGCTCGCTCGATCTCGACCACAACAGTGACGAGACACTGCGTTCGCTGGCCGACGCGTATCAGAAGCTGGGGAAGGCATCGGCGGCGGAAAGTGCTTACCGCAAGGCGGTCTCGCTGCGTCCCAACTACTGGGGCGTGTACAGCGCGTTTGGGGCGTTCTACTTCAACCAGGCCCGCTATGCCGATGCGCGGGGGATGTTCAAGAAGGCAATCCAACTGGCGCCGTTGAACTACAACGGATACCTCAACCTGGGCGCCGTCTATTCACAACTCGGCGAATATCAGGAAGCGGTGGAAGCCTTGAGGCAATCGATTGCATTGCGGCCCACTTTTTTCGCATACGGAAACCTGGGGGGAGTCTACTTCTATATGCGCCGCTACTCAGATTCTGCCGAGAGTCTGCAGCAGGCCCTGAAGATCGATCCCAAAGACTGGCAGAACTGGGGCAACCTGGGCGACACGCTGTTTCAAATTCCGGCGCGGCGCGCAGAGGCGAGGAGCGCATACCAAAAGGCAATTGAACTGGCCAAGCCCCGGCTGGAGGTGAATCCGCGGGACGCCTACACGCTGGCCTTCACCGCGGACTACTACGCCATGCTCGACCAGGAGCGCCAGGCGCGGGAAGAACTGGCACGGGCACTCGAAATCGCACCCGGAGACCCCGACGTTCTGTTTCGCGCGGCCATCCTGCACAATCACTTCGCGGACACGGAGAAGACGCTAGACTACCTGGACAAGGCGGTGGCGGCCGGTTTCTCTCCGACGGTGATTCGAGACACGCCTGACTTCAACCATCTAAAAGACGAGCCACGCTATCGCCGCCTCGTTCCTTCCAAATAGTTCAGTTACCAGCGTTGACCGCTCGAGGCACGACACGAATGCCGGGGTCGACGCAGGGCATGCTCTCCGGAACACCGTTCTTGACTCTGGTCAAGCTGTACTTGTAGTAACACCCTGCGCTGCTGCAATTGGAAGGAGCGTGTATGACTTGGGAAGCCGAGGTACCCGGTTTCACCGTAAACGGGTTGGAAGGTACGGGGACCGCCGGACCGCTGGGTGTGCTGGTTGGAACAAATGTGATCAGGTAGTCGATGTCGGTTACCCAGACGATCGAATCCATGTCATGAACGGTCGCCGGATCGGGATTGGCAACGCAATTCGTGATTTGGATTCTGGTCACCAGGGCGGCGCGGTCCTGGTTGCATCCAACGACGGCGGCGTAAGAGACGCACAACAGCAGGCAACTCCAGAGTCGTAGCGCTTTCATAGGTGTGCTCCTTTCCGGAGCTCAATTGACGGCTAGAGATTGTGGGTGCTGGCACAGCATAAGTCAAGCTGAGGCGCTGGGATGGGTTAGAAAGGGGGCGCAACCGACCGGCACAGGTTGGTGTCTTCGTCTTTATAGACGACACCCATACCACCGCCGCCCAGTTTCTCGAGCACGCGGTAGTGTGAGATCGTCTGGCCGATCATTGGCGGGAAAAATGTTACGTGCAGAAAACAGGCAAGTCAATGAAAGCAACCCTTGCTTCCGCCCGCGATTCTTGACAGAATGTGCGGTCGCTCAGGTCGGGGTGGAAGCGAGTACTTTCCAGGTGCGGCCGCGAGTGCGTGATCCATGGAAATCCGGTCGCATGACATTCTTCTTGTAGGAGGCGGAGGCGCAGGACTGCGCGCTGCCATCGCCGCTGCCGAAGTTAATCCCAAACTCAGCATCGCGGTGGTGTCGAAGGTCTATCCCATGCGCAGCCACACGGTTTCGGCCGAAGGTGGCGCGGCGGGAGTGGCCAAGCCGGACGACAGTCTCGACGAGCATGCCTACGACACGATTTCCGGCGGCGACTGGATGTGCGATCAGGACGCGGTGGAAGCCTTCGTCAAAGATGCTCCGAGGGAACTGCTGCAATTGGAGCGCTGGGGCTGTCCGTGGAATCGCGAGCCGGACGGACATATCGCGGTGCGCGCCTTTGGTGGAATGAAGAAGAAGCGCACGTGGTTCGCCGCCGATAAAACCGGCTTCCACATGCTGCACACCCTGTTTCAGACCAGCCTCAAGTATCAGCCGATTACCCGCTACGATGAGTGGTTCGTAACGAAGTTGCTGGTGGATGACGGGCGGGTGCAAGGCGTAGTTGCGATCGATGTCATGTCGGGGAAGATTCAGGCCATTACCGCGAAGGCTGTGATCGTCTGCACGGGAGGCTGCGGCCGCATTTTTCCGTTCACGACCAATGCCAACATCAAGAACGGCGATGGCATGGCGCTGGTGCAACGCGCCGGTGGGCCGCTCAAGGACCTGGAGTTCTTGCAATACCATCCCACCGGATTGCCGTTTACCGGCATCCTGATCACCGAGGCCGCCCGGTCTGAGGGCGGCTACATGCTGAATAAGGACGGGTATCGCTATTTACAGGACTACAACCTCGGAAAGCCGCAAGCTAAACCGGTTTTGCGCTCCATGGAACTGGGCCCGCGCGATCGGCTGTCGCAGGCATTCGTTAAAGAAGATCAGAAGGGAAGGACGATCCCGACAGAGTATGGGTCGGTAGTTCATCTCGATCTGCGCCACCTGGGTGAGAAGTTGATCAATGCCAAGTTGCCCTTCGTCCGCGAACTCTGCCTAAAGTACCAGAATCTAGACCCGGTCACGGAACTGATTCCGGTGCGCCCCGTGGCCCACTACATGATGGGCGGTATTAGCACGGACATTCACGGCGCGACACCACTGGCGGGCTGCTTTGCGGCGGGAGAAGCGGCTTGCGTGAGCATCAACGGCGCCAACCGTTTGGGCTCGAATTCTCTCACAGAGTGTCTGGTGTTTGGCGCGAGGGCGGGCCGGTCGGCGGCCGAGTTTGCCGCTGGACAGGAGATTCCAAATGGCCGAGTCCTGGCGCAGGCTACCGACGAGCAGAAGAGATTGGAGCAACGGTATCTGCGCAAGACGGGCGGCAAAGAGCGCATCGCCACGTTGCGGGAAGAGATGCAGAAGGCGGTGGAGAGCGGCGCCGGGATCTATCGCGAACAGTCAACCCTTACCCAGGCCGCCAACAAGCTTCGCGAGCTGCAGGAACGCTACGCCAACATCAGCCTCGACGATCACAGCCAGACCTTCAATACCGAGTTGACCGCCGCTCTGGAATTGGGCTACATGCTGGACGTGGCGCAATCGATCGTGGAGTGCGCCTTATATCGCACCGAGTCGCGGGGCGCGCATCAGCGGACGGATTTTCCTGAGCGCGACGACAAGCGATTTCTGGCGCATTCGCTGGTGCGAAGGAACTCTGACGGTTCTTTGAAAGTGGAGTATCTGCCGGTGAAGATCACGCGCTGGCCTCCGGGCGAGCGAGTGTATGGGCAGGAGGAAAAGCCGGGAGACGCAATCAAGCAAGCGGGGTGACATGGCAGACAAGATCGTCCTGGAAATCGCGCGCTACGCTCCGGAGAAGGACGAAAAGCCGTCGTTCCAGTCCTTCGAAGTGCCCTTCCGCAAGGAATGGGTCGTGCTCGATGCGCTCAACCACATCAAGGACAGACTGGACGGCTCGCTGACCTACCGCTGGTCGTGCCGGATGGGCGTCTGCGGCAGCTGCGGGATGATGGTCAACGGCGAACCCAAGCTGACGTGCGCGACTTTTCTTTCTTCTTACGGAAATGGCGCCAAGGTGCGAGTCGAACCGTTGCGCTATTTCCCGGTGATCCGCGACCTGGTGACTGCTCTCAGCGATTTTCTGGCCAAACTGCAAGGTGTGAAGCCATGGCTGATCCGGAAGGACGAGCCACCACTGAGCGCGGGCGAATTTCTGCAGACGCCCGAGCAGTTAGATCTCTACAAGCAATTCAGCATGTGCATTAACTGCACGCTCTGTTATGCGGCTTGTCCGGTGGTGGGATTGGAGCCGACCTTCGTGGGACCGGCAGCGATCGCTCTTGCGCAGCGCTACAATCTGGATAACCGCGATCAGGGCGCGCAAGAGCGACTCGGCCTGCTGGCGCATCCTGAAGGTATTTGGGGGTGCACCTTCGTGGGAGAGTGTACGCGGGTGTGCCCGAAGCAGGTTGATCCGGCGGGCGCAATCCAGCAGTACAAACTCAAAGCCGCGCTGGAATGGGTGAAATCGTTTGTGCTGCCGCGTGGCCATGACGATGCCGGCAAAGAGGTTCGCTCATGACGATGCAACCTTCAACGGAGTTCCATCCGCGCTGGTACCGGACGCGGGTTTCTACCTATTGGTGGATGGGCTCATGGCGCTATCTGAAGTTCATTCTGCGGGAGTTGAGCAGCGTGGCGGTGGCGTGGTTCGTGGTGATGACGCTCTTCCAGTTGCGTGCTCTGCTCAATGGGCCCGACGCATATGCGCGCTTCACTCATCGGCTACAGTCTCCCTGGATGATCGCGCTGAACGTGATTGCTTTTTGCTTTTTGCTGTTGCATACGATCACCTGGTTTAACCTCGCGCCGCGCGCCATGCCGGTACGCTTCGGCGGAAAACGCGTTCCCGAGTTTCTGGTGGCCGCTCCCAACTATGGATTGTGGGTGGTGGCTTCGGCGGGGATTGCCTGGTTCGTGCTGAGGACGTCATGAGCAAACCCTCGAACGAAGGCTTCTTCTGGCTGCTGTTCAGCGCGGGCGGAGTGGTGGCGGCGGTGTTCATCCCCATTCACCTGTTCCTGTTTGGGGTAGCGATTCCGCTGGGCTGGATTTCACAGCCCAGCTACGAACACTTGCTGGCGCTGGTGCAATCGCCGCTGGCACGCGTTTACTTGTTTGTGCTGTGTTCGCTGCCCCTGTTCCACTGGGCACACCGATTCCGCTTCACACTGTACGACGGCTTGCAGGTGAAGCATCTGAACGAAGTGATTTTTGCCTTTTGCTACGGCGGGGCCTTGCTGGGGACGTTGTTCAGCGGGTATCTGCTGATGAGCATGTAGATCGTACGATCCAGACGCCGGCTGTCATCCTGAGCGGAGTAGCTGGTTCGTGAAGCGAAGCAGCGCGGAGTCGAAGGACCCCTGCACAAGCCGGCAGCGTCACAGCTGCTCCGGGGAGTTCGCCCGTGCGGCGCGGGTAGAATGCCTTGCTACACCTGTGTCGGTGCCGACGCTGCAGGGGTCCTTCGACTACGCATTCACTTCACTTCGTGAAGTGGATGCTTCGCTCAGGATGACAGTTCCAGAGAATTGTGGAAACGTGGAGGTTATATGGACCTCAAGCTGAAGACGATCTCAAAGGACGGCATTGCGGAAGCTCTGTCCAAGGTCGAACTGTACCGCTACCTGAACGAGCCGGAGGAGGCGGAGTCGATCTGCCACGATGTCCTGGCGGCGGACCCGGAGAACCAGCTGGGGCTGCGCATGCTGGCCCTGACCATCACCGACCAGTTCCATGGACAGTCTTCCGACCGCTACGCCGAGGCCGAAAAAATCTTCCAAAGTCTGACTGACCCCTACGAACGCTTTTACTACATGGGACTTCTTCAGGAACGCCGCGCCAAAGCGCAGATTCGCGCGGGGCGCCCGGCACGCATGCTGGTGGATTCATTCCATGAAGCGATGCGCTGCTACGCCGAAGCGGAGAAGATCCGTCCGCCCCGCAACGACGATGCCGTGCTGCGCTGGAACCGGTGTGTGCGGTTGCTGGAGAAGATTGAGCATGTCGAGGGCGAGTCTCTGGAGAGTTTCCTTGAGGACCACGACATCGCACCGGTTGAGTTGATGAGGCGTCCGAGCGGGAGGAGTGGGAAGTAGCGCGAAACGGAGCAACTCCACGCTGCGGCAAATACAACGGCGGCGGACAAGAGTGTCCGCCCCACACAGGCGGCCTTCTTCACAGCGAACGGAATTCTAGTTCGGCACTCCCGCCCCCTGCGGCGGCGGCGCGGGCACGGCGTTGGCTACCGCTGACGCAGCTTCGTTCAGGATGCGGTGGTGGATCGTAAACAGCGCCAACTCCAATCTGTCGGAGACGCCGATCTTGTCATAGACGTTGCGCAGGTAGTTCTTGATGACCTGCTCGGTGGTCCCGAGTTGAGTGGCGATTTCCTTGTTCTTATATCCCTGGACAATCAACGCCACGATCCGCAGTTCTTTCGCGGTCAGGCGGTCGCGGACTCTCAGTCCGACCATATCGTTCTCGGTCAGTTCGCTGGGCACGGCCATATCCTGCACCCAGGTTTCGCCGCGAGCGACTTTGCGGACGCAGTCCACCAAAGCGGCGCTGGTCACGTTGCGATAGACCACGCCGTGGGCTCCGGCAGCCATGTAGCGCTGCGCGCTTTCGCCGGTGTCCGCGAGGATGACCACGCGGGTTTTGTTGCGATTGGCGGAGGCAAGGACGGCATTGAAATCGGAGTGGAAGCCTCCCGCGATCACCAGCACGGCGGCCCGGAACTTATCGAGCGCCATGAGCATCTGTTCGGTGGTTTGCGCCTGGGCCACGATGCGCATTTCGTCTTCGACGGCCAGCACTTTGGCGATGCCGGCTCGAAAAATCGCCTGATTGTCGGCCAGAATGAGCTTCAGCATGGATTGCACTCCACGTTAAGGGTTGCGAACGAACTCATACGAATCGATGACGCAGGCCACGCCCCGGTTGTCCCCCGGGGCAGCGCCGGCCGCGGGTTCGTCGGTTCGCACGACGCGGCCGCGGCACTGGATGACAACATCTTCTTTGCCGCCGGTTACATCCGGCGGAAGGGTGATTTCAAACTCGACCGGCGAGCCGACCTCGAGTGCAGCGTCGGCGCGAATGTAGACCCCGGCAGCGCTCAGGTTGCCGGTCACGCCGCTGGTGTCGCTCGCGGTATCGCCCTTATGAATCTTGATCGGCAATTCCAGCGGAAACCTTTTTCCGGTACGCGCGTCGGACACGACCCCTCCTCGATCCTGGCCCTGGAATTTTTCGGAAGCCAGATTCATGACGAATTCCCAAACACAGAGCCTGATGAGTAGCTTAGGGCGGTTATATCACGGAAAACATCGCTATAAAAGCCCGAAACCCTTGGGATCAAGGTAAGAAGTAGGTACCTCCCAAGGCTGCGGTTGAGGCTAAACCCGCCCGGCTGAGCGGGATCGGGGCCGGTCCGCGCAGCACCGCTGTGATCTGTATCACAGCGAAGCGTTTAGGGGGGGTGGAGAATGGCCGGGAGGTGGCCGATGTCCGAAGAACTCCTGCAGTCCATGCGGCAGAGCATCATTGAGGGCGCGCCCGACACCGCCCGCAGCCTGGCGGAAAGCGCGATGCAGGCCGGGATCGCGCCGCTGGTGGCGATCCAGGAAGGGTATGTCCCGGGCATGCGATATGTGGGAGAAGAGTTCGGGCAACGGCGGATGTTCCTGCCCGACATGGTCGCGGCGGCCGAAGCCATGAAGGCGGCGATGACCGTGCTGGAAGCAGAATTGAAAAGCATCGGGGCCAACCGCCCTTCGGCGGGCACGATTGTTCTGGGCACCGCCAAAGGGGATATTCACGAAATTGGCAAGACGCTGGTGGGCACGATCTTGAGCGCCCACGGATACCGTGTCCATGACCTGGGAGTGGATGTGCCAGCCGAGAAGTTTGCCGCTGCCGCGCAGGAGTTGCAGGCGGACGTAGTGGGGGTCTCGGCGCTGCTGACGACCACCATGAAAGGGCAGAAGAGCGTCATTGAACTATTCGATCGCGAAGGGC
>Ga0326726_10000766_pt1 | contig 29445 bp, 25 predicted proteins | sample MHFenrmetagenome_2_FD_207603 | JGI IMG/M metagenome (GOLD analysis project Ga0326726, IMG submission 207603) | Lab enriched peat soil microbial communities from Michigan Hollow, Ithaca, NY, United States - MHF15MN | ecosystem: Environmental > Terrestrial > Soil > Wetlands > Peat | place: USA... | reverse complement strand
TGACGAGTTGGTGGCCTCCATCTCCGTCGACCGACCGACGTTCTTCAACTTCCTGAACCCCAACCGCAGCTTCTTCCTCAACTTCCAGATGTTCGTGCGCTACCTGCCGAACTATCAGGGCGGGAGGTTGAATCACGACGGAATGTGGGGATCGGCGGCGGGCCCGCTGTCGACCCAGATGGTGCTCACGTTCTTCACCGGCTACTTCCAGGATCGACTCGGTCCGCGCGTGTCGATGGTGTACTGGCCGATGGAGTCACAGGGCGCAATTCTCTCCGGTCTCTCGTACCGGTGGAACGACGCGTTCTCGACGAGCATCGGCTACTCGGCCTTCTTCGGTCACGTCGGCCAGGCGCAGGGCGCGTACTTCCCGATCGCGCAGTACGGCTCCATCGAGCAGTACAACGGCGCAACCCTCGGCCGCGGTGCTGCGCCGGTGAAGAACCGCGATCAGGCGGAGCTCCGCTTCCGCTACACCTGGTAGCTTCGCGCGGAAACCCACGAGTGAGGCGCCTTCCGGCGGTGAGTCGGAAGGCGCCTCTGTTTCTGGCGATCGCGTGGGCACCCTACCCACGCTTCTGATGACCGCGTGGGCACCCGACCCACGCTCCGTCCGCTAGGCTTCGCGCGTGGCGCTGCGCATTGCGGTACTGCTCTCCGGACGAGGGACGACCTTCGAGCGTCTGGTTGCGGAGCGCGCGAAGGGCGCGCTCGACGTCGAGTTCACGGCGGTGATCTCGTCCAAGCCCGAAGCCCTCGGGCTCGAGCGCGCGCGCCGGCACGGAATCGCCGCGCACGTCGTGTCTCGCAAGGAGCACCGCGACGAGCGCGCGTTCAACGACGCCCTTCACGCGGTGCTCGCGAAGGACCCCCCGGACCTCCTCGTGCTCGCGGGATTTCTGTCGAGAGTCGAGCTGCGGGGCTACAACGGCCGCGCGATGAACACTCACCCCGCGCTGATCCCCGCGTTCTGCGGCCGGGGCTTCTACGGCGAGCGGGTACATCGAGCGGTGCTCGAGTACGGCGCGAAAGTGACTGGCGCGACGATCCACTACTGCGACGAGCAGTACGACTCGGGGCCGATCATCCTGCAGCAGGCGATCGACGTGCGCGAGGACGACACCCCGGCTTCGCTCGCGGAGCGCGTCGCGGCGGTGGAGTACGAGCTCTACCCGCGCGCCGTGCAGCTTCACGCCCAGGGCCGCCTCCGCATCGAGGGCAGGCGCGTCAGGATCCTCCCCTGACGACGCGAGCGTAGACCCGCGCCACCCGACTGAAACGTGTCTCAACTCCGCTCCCTTCGGGGCCGATTCTGCGCAACGGAGACTCGCGAGCGGGAGGAGGCCTGGCGTTGGACAAGCGTGTGCTGGTCGTCGACGACGACCGCCTGATTCGCGAGATGACGCGAGACGCGCTCGTCCAGGAGGGCTTCCGCGTCGCCACCGCCGCCTCGGGCCGCGAAGCGCTGTCGCGGCTGGGCGACGAAGGTCCGTTCGACTTGGTCATCACCGATCTGTCGATGCGCGAGATGGACGGCCTCGAGCTGCTCGAGCGCGTGAAGCGCGCGTCGCCGCACACCGAAGTCATCGTGCTCACCGGCTACGCGTCCCTCGAGAGCGCGCTGCACGCGATGCGCCTGGGCGCGGCCGACTATCTGCGCAAGCCGGTGTCGGCGCCGGAGATCACCTACGGCGTGAAGCGAACTCTCTTGCGCCGGCGACTCATCGACGAGAACGAGTCACTCCGCGGCTGCATCCAGGCGTTCGAGGCGGCGCGGCCGCTCGCGTCCTGTCTCGAGGGCGGCGACGTGCTGCCGCTCGCGCTCGACATCGTCTTGCGAGTCACGGGTCGTACGCGCGCGATCGCGCGGTTGGTCGATCTGGCCTCGCACGTCGGCGAAGGGATCGAGCTCCGCGGCTTTCCGGCGGAACGCACCAGCGAGCTGCGCAGCTTGATCGAGGAGGGAAAGCTCTTCGATCCGACCGAGCTCGAGCGCACGGCCGTCTCTGCGCTCGACGACATGTCGCCGGCGCTCGCGCAGTTCGACGGGGACGAAGGCCAGCTGCTCGCCCTGCCGGTGCGGGTCGAGGGCCGGATCGCGGGCGGGATCTGGTTGTTCTCCGACGGCCGGCCGTTCGCGCGCGACGACCTGGAGCGCGCGGAGCTGGTCGTCGAACAAGCGGAGCTCGCGCTGATCAACTCCGAGCGTTTTCTGCAGGCGCGCGAGAAGGCGTTCGTCGACGACGTCACCGGTCTGTACAACGCGCGCTATCTGCTCGCGGCGCTCGACCGCGAAGTGAATCGCGCGTCGCGCGCCCAGAGCAAGCTCTCGGTGCTGTTCCTCGACCTCGACCGCTTCAAGGCGGTGAACGACCGCTTCGGTCACTTGATCGGCTCGCGCGTGCTGCGCGAGCTCGGCGCGCTCTTGCAGGACTCGGTGCGCGCGATCGACACCGTGGGCCGCTACGGAGGCGACGAGTTCACGATCCTGCTCGTCGACACCGGCCTCGACGGCGCGCTCTCCGTCGCCGATCGCATTCGCCAGTCTGTCGCCGATCACCCGTTCGGGGCCGAGCGCGGCCTCGACGTGCGACTCACGATCTCCATCGGTGTCGGCACGTTCCCGATGCACGGCGAGAGCCGCGAGCGACTGCTCGACCTGGCCGACAAGGCCATGTATCTGGCCAAGGCGCTCGGCCGCAATCTGGTCTGCTCGGCCGACGATCTGTCGCAACCGCGACCGCAGGGATCCGGCTCCGGCCTTTGACCCTCCAGCGGCCCCCTGGTAGGCTCCGCGCTCCGCGCGAGCCGACGCGCGTGAGGGCGACGTGCTGCGACTCGATCCACTGGGCGACCTGCGCCGGACACACTTCTGTGGCGACGTGCGCGCGAGCGACGTCGGCCGCGAGCTCGTTCTGTGTGGCTGGGTGCGCAAGCGCCGCGACCACGGCGGGGTGATCTTCGTCGACCTGCGCGACCGCACGGGGATCGCACAGGTGGTGATCAAGCCGGACTCCGCCCCGCAAGCTCACGAACGCGCGCAGTCGGTGCGCTCCGAGTTCGTGCTCGCGGTGCGCGGGAGACTCGAGCGGCGCGAGAACGACGCCGTGAATCCGAACCTGCCGACGGGCGAGGTCGAGCTCGTCGCACAGGAGCTCCGCATCTTGAACTCGGCGTCGACGCCGCCGTTCGCGATCGAGGACGACGCGGAGATCGACGACGCGGTGCGCCTCCAGTACCGCATTCACGACTTGCGCCGGCCGATCATGCAGAAGCGCCTGTTCATGCGGCACAAGCTCACTCAGTCACTGCGCGCGAGCTGCGACCGGCGCGGCCTCGTCGAGATCGAGACACCGATCCTCGCGCGCGCCACGCCCGAGGGCGCGCGCGACTTCCTCGTGCCGAGCCGCGTTCATCACGGGAGCTTCTACGCGCTGCCTCAGTCACCGCAGATCATGAAGCAGATGCTCATGGTCGCGGGCTTCGACGGCTATTTCCAGATCGCACGCTGCTTCCGCGACGAGGATCAGCGCGCCGATCGCCAGCTCGAGTTCACGCAGCTCGACCTCGAGATGTCGTTCGTGCGCGTCGAGGACGTGCTCGAGCTGCTCGAGGACATCACCACGCGCGCGTTCCGCGACGTGCTGGGCGTCGAGCTCGAGCGGCCGTTCCCGCGCGTGACTCACAAGGAAGCGATGCTGCGCTACGGGTCCGACAAGCCGGAGCGGCGCATCGCGCTCGAGCTGGTCGAGCTCTCCGACATCCTCGCGAAGACCGAGTTCAAGGTGTTCGCGGGCGCGCTCGCGTCGGGCGGCGTGGTGCGCGGGCTGCCCGTGCCCGATGCGGAGTCACTCTCGCGCAGCGAGCTCGATCGGCTGAACGACGTGGCGCGCAGCTTCGGCGCGAAGGGCCTCGCGTGGGCGCGCATACAGCCCGACGGCACCTGGCAGAGCCCGATCGCGAAGTTCCTCTCCGAGGCGGAGCGAGACGCGATGGCCAAGCGCGCCGGACTCACTCCGGGCCACGTCATCCTGTTCGGCGCGGATCGCGAGAAGGTCGTCTGCGACGTGCTCGGCCGGCTTCGTCTCGAGCTCGGCGAGAAGCTCGAACGCTGGGATGGGCGCGCGTGGGACCCGCACTTCGTCGTCGGCTTCCCGCTCTTCGAGCAGACCGACGACGGGAAGCTCACCTACATGCACATGCCCTTCGTCGCGCCGCTCGAGAGCGAGATCGAGAAGCTCGACAGCGACCCGAGGGGCGTGATCGCGACTCACTACGACCTGGTGCTGAACGGTGTGGAGCTCGGCTCCGGAAGTCTGCGCAATCACCGCTCGGATCTGCAGCTCAAGATTCTGTCGATCATGGGCTACACGGAGGCAGAGGCACGCGAGCGCTTCGGCTTCATGCTCGATGCGCTCGATACGGGCGCGCCGCCGCACGGGGGCTTCGCGTTCGGGCTGGATCGGCTCGCGCTGATGCTGGCCGGAGGCGAGAGCCTGCGCGACGTGCTCGCGTTTCCGAAGACTCAGCGCGCGCAGGACCTGTTCATGCAGTCACCGACGGCGATCGACGCGGCGCAGCTGAAGGAGCTCGGGCTGCGGCTACGCGGCGACTGACGGCGCGAGCGCCCGCGCGGCGTCGTAGCCGCGCCAGGTGTGCGTCGCGAAGTCGTAGAGCTTGCACTCGCGCGTCGAGCGGAGATAGTCCGCGAGGCCGTAGTCCTGCTCGCGCACCACGTCGCCGAACTTCGCGATGATCGCCTGTGCCGCCTCGTCCAGGTGGTAGAAGGGGATCCGCATGTCCACGTGATGGGGAACGTGCAGGAAGATGTTGTGGAAGAAGAAATTCAGCCACACAGGAATGTGTAGGATGGTCGTACCTTCCATCTGCCCCTTGAAGCGCGTCCACTCACGCCGTCCGTGCCACTCGATGTCGGGCGAGATGTGATGCACGTAGACCGAGATGCCGATCGAGTAGTTCCAGAGCGCGAACGGCACCGCGAACACCTTGGTCCACATCCACAGCGCACCGCCTACGCCTCCGTACATGTGGGCGCCGAGCGCCAAGAGACACGCCGAAGCGACGGCGGCGTACGCGAGCACGATGCGCCGGTCTCGGCGCACGTCGTCCGCGATCTTCTCCGGCGGCACGAAGCGGATCATGTTGCGCCACCAGATGTCCCAGCCGTAGTAAACGCCGGCGCCGAGCCACGACCACTTCACGCGGTGCACGAGCTTCTGCGCCGGCGACATCGCGCGGTAGGCTTCGGGGCTCGTCGGATGCCAGACGTAGTCCATGACCTCGCGCACCGTGTGGCCGTGATGAATGCGGTTGTGCCCGAACACCCAAGCCTCGAACACGTGCAGCGACGGCAGCATCGCGAGCTGTCCGATCACGTAGGCGAGTCGCTTGCTCTTGAAGAGCGCGCCGTGCGCGGCGTCGTGACCGACGATGAAGAGCGCGCTGATCACCAGCGCAGCGAAGATCCAGAGCGGCACGAGCAGGAGCGCGTTGTTCGCGAACACGAGCGCCGCGACGGCCACGCCGTACAGCGCGACATCGCGCGCGAAGTACGCGAGCCCGAGCGCCGTCGGGTTCTCGTACACGGTGTCGGGCAAGATCGCGATGACGTCGCTGATGCTCGGCCCGACGTCCGGTTCGGGCGCGTCCGCGATCTGCACTTCGGCTGACATCCGTTCCCCTTCCCCCAAACAGAGACTACAAACCGCATCGGTGCCGCGCGTCGGGCCGCGGGTCAAAGTTCGGTCAAAGGGCGGTGGCGGGGCGCGTATAATCGCGTCGGTGAAGGTGAAAGCGGCGGTTGCGTGGCAAGCGGGGCGCGCGCTCGATGTCGAGGAGATCGAGCTCGAAGGGCCGCGGGCGGGCGAGTGCTTGGTGAAGCTGGCCGCCACCGGCGTATGCCACACCGACGCCTACACGCTTTCCGGTAAGGACCCCGAGGGCTTGTTCCCGGTGGTGCTCGGCCACGAGGGTGCGGGCGTCGTCGTCGAGCTGGGCGCCGGCGTGGGCTCGCTCGCCGTTGGCGATCATGTCATCCCGCTCTACATCCCGGAGTGTAGGGAGTGCAGATACTGCCTCTCGGGCAAGACGAACCTCTGCGTCCGCATCCGCGAGACTCAGGGGAAGGGACTGATGCCCGACCGCACGAGCCGGCTCTCCGCGCGCGGCAAGACGCTGCACCACTACATGGGCACGTCGACGTTCGCGGAATACACGGTCGTTCCCGAGATCGCGCTCGCGAAGGTGCGCAGCGACGCACCGCTCGATCGTGTGTGTCTGCTCGGCTGCGGAGTCACTACGGGCATCGGCGCGGTGCTGCACACGGCGAAGGTCGAGCCCGGCTCGAGCGTCGCGGTCTTCGGGCTGGGCGGGATCGGTCTCTCGGTGATTCAGGGCGCGGTGCTCGCCGGCGCGGAGCGCATCATCGGCGTGGACACGAACCCGCGGAAGTTCCAGCTCGCGAAGGCGTTCGGCGCGACCGAGTTCCTGAACCCGACGGAGACGCCCGACGTCGCGGCCGCGATCGTGTCACTCACCGACGGCGGCGTCGACTACTCGTTCGAGTGCATCGGCAACGTCGACGTCATGGGCCAGGCGCTGGCGTGCACGCAGCGCGGTTGGGGTCAGTCGATCATCATCGGCGTCGCGGGCGCGGGTCAGGAGATACACGCGCGCCCGTTTCTGCTCGTCACGGGCCGCGCTTGGCGGGGCACCGCGTTCGGCGGCACGAAGGGGCGCACGCAGCTGCCGCGGTTCGTGGATCGCTACATGAGCGGGCGCATCAAGCTCGACGAGATGGTGACTGCCGAGCTCCCGCTCGAGCGCATCAACGAGGCGTTCGAGCGCATGCACGACGGCTCGGCGATCCGAACCGTCATCAAGTTCTGAGCGCGCGCGCAAGCTAGCGGCCGCGCTCCTCCGCGTCTCGGCGGCGCAGCTGCAGCAGCAGGACGCCGAGCCCCGCGAGCAAGACGAGGCCCGTCTCGGCCGCGAACGCGGTCGCGCGCGCTTCGAGGTCCTGAATGCCGGCCGCGAGCAGCGCCGTGCCGTGCGTCTGCAGCACGCGCCACAGAACGGCGTCGTCGTCGAGACCCTCGGCCATGCCTTCGCGGATCGCGGCGCGGATCTCCGCCTCGAGCGGCAGGCCGGCGATCTTCTTCGGGTGACACGAGCACGACACGAGCAGCTTGTGCTCGATCGCCGCGGCGCGCGCGTCCGTACCGGTCGCGCGCTCGCACGCCGGCGCGGCGACGAGCGCGAGCGAGAGGAGCAGCGCGCGCGCGAGCCGACTCATGACAGCGTCTTGCGCAGATCGTCGAGCATCTCGCTCGCTCTGCCCGTGAGTCCGAGATAGCGGTGCGCGATGCGCCCGTCGGGCGCGATCAGGAACGTGGCGACCACGTGGTCGAGCGTTCCGTCCGGTTTGCGGATCGTGCCGATGCGGTACGAGTCGAGCACGGCTTGCACCTGAGCCGCGTCGCCGGTGAGAAACGACCAGTTGTCGAGGCGCGCGCGGTGTCGCTCCGCGTACTCGCGGAAGCGCGCGGGTGAGTCGTACTCGGGATCGAGCGTGATCGACGCGAAGTGAGTGCGCGGCGCGAGCTCCGCCGGAACCTGACGCTGCACGTCGGCGAGTCGCGCCGTCTGGATCGGGCACGGGCCCGGGCAGCGCGTGAAGACGAAGTCGACGAAGACGGCGCGGCCGCGCCAGTCGGAGAGCTTCGCGGCGCGGCCGTCCTGATCGACGAGCGCGAACTCCGGCGCGATCTCCAGCTCCTCGAGCGCGGGCGCCGCGACGTCGCCGGCCGGCGCGGGCACGACGACGCGCAGGCTCTCGATGCGCAGCAGCGTCGCGCTGCGGCGCAGCCCGAACGCCACGCGTGCGCCCGGCGCGACGCCGTCGAGCAGGCTCGAGTTCGCGACGTCGAAGTTCATCGTCATCGCGGGCATGAAGCCCGGAATCTCCTCGTGCGAGATCGTCACCTGCTTGTTCGGCGCGTCGACGGACTGCACGAAGCCAGTCACTTCGTAAGTCTGTTCGCGCTCGAGGCCGCAGGCGGCGAGCGCGAGCACGAGGGCGGCGACGAAGGCGGCGCGCATCAGGTGACACGCTCCCGTGTCAGCGGGACGACGTTCGTCTCGCCGCGGTCCTGGCGCGCGCTCTCGCGGTACCAGCGGAAGAAGTGCGCGGCGAGATTGATCCAGATCACGAAGCCCGCAGGCACCCACATGATCATCCCGCCGATCTGCTGATCGATCGTCGGCGAGATGTCCCAGATGCGCGGCGCGATCGCGTACGCCGGATACAGAACGCCGGTCGCGAACGTCAGCATCATGCCCAGGATCTTCATCGGGATCGGAAGCAGCAGGAGATAGATCAGCTGGAACACCATCGGCGCACGCAGCTCGCGCGCGGGCGCCAACGTCGGCCACCACGCCATCGTCGCGGTCACGATGAAGAGCAAGTGCTCGAAGATGTGCACGTCGAGGTCGACGAGCGTCGCGTTGTAGAGCGGCGGCAGGTGCCAGAGCAAGAGAGTCCCGTTCCAAGCGAGAAACGCGACGGTCGGGTGACCGAGGAACAGCGCGACGCGCCGCACCGGCGCAGGTCGCACGAGATAGCGCACGAGCCAACCCGGCGTGCCGATCAGGAGCAGCGGCGGCGCGAGCAAAGTGATCATCAGGTGCTGGATCATGTGCGCGGAGAAGAGATACGAGTCGGACAGGTCGTGCACGGGCCCGGTGAGCGCCACGAAGAGCACGACCGCGCCAGTCACGAACGAGAGCCACTGCTCGAACGGCACCGCGGGACCGAGCCCGCGCAGCTCGCGCAGGGGCCCGATCGCGAGCGCGTAGAGCGCGAGCAGCGCGGCGACGCCGAACGGAATGCTCGGGTGGACGCTCCACTCGCCGAGCGCCGCATGCCCCGACGCCCAGATCGCGCCCATGAGCACACATCCGACGACGAGGCTCGGGTGGGGGAGGGCGCGCGACATGGCGCGAGTCTAGAAGCCCAGCACTCGCGGGGAAAGGTACGCACCGAGCTGGTCCACGGCGATGCGCTCCTGCTGCGTCGTGTCGCGCTCGCGCACGGTGACCTTGTGGTCCTCGAGCGACTCGAAGTCGAACGTCACGCAGAACGGCGTGCCCACTTCGTCCTGCCGCCGGTAGCGTTTGCCGATACTGCCCGAGACGTCGAAGTCGAGCGCGAAGCGCCGGCGCAGATCGGCGGCGAGCTTCTCGGCCGGCTCGGAGAGCTTTTTCGAGAGCGGCAGGAGCGCGACCTTGATCGGCGCGAGCTGCGGCGTGAAGCGCAGCACGACGCGCTTCTCGCCGCCGACCTCGTCCTCCGCGTACGCGCTCGAGAGCAGCGCGAGCAAAGTGCGATCGACGCCGACGGAGGTCTCGATCACCGTCGGGGTGTAACGCTCTTTGGTGTCGGGGTCGGTGTAGGACTGATCCTTGCCCGAGTGCTCGCTGTGCTGGCGCAGGTCGAAGTCACCCCGGTGGTGCACGCCTTCCAGCTCGTGCCAGCCGAAGGGAAACTCGAACTCGACGTCGTACGCCGCCTTCGCGTAGTGCGCGAGCTCGTCCGGACCGTGCGCCTTCCAGCGCAGCTTCGCCTTGTCGAGGCCGATCGACTCGTGCCAGCGCATGCGCACCTCGCGCCAGCGCTCGAACCAGTCCATCGCCTCCGCCGGCGGAGTGAAGAACTCGAGCTCCATCTGCTCGAACTCGCGCGAGCGGAAGATGAAGTTGCGCGGCGTGATCTCGTTGCGGAACGCCTTGCCGATCTGCGCGATGCCGAACGGCGGGCGCATGCGCGCCGAAGTCATCACGCGCTTGAAGTCGAGAAAGATCGACTGACACGTCTCTGCCCGGAGATACGCGTCGCCCGCGGTGTCGTCGGACGCGCCGACGCGCGTCTTCAGCATCAGGTTGAACTGGCGCGGCTCGGTGAGATCGTGCTTGCCACTCTCGGTCGCCGGGCAGCGATCGTCGGCGTCGATCTGTCCCGCGCGGAAGCGGCGCTTGCACGCGCGGCAGTCGACCATCGGGTCGTGGAAGTTCGCGACGTGACCCGATGCGACCCACGTCTGCGGGTTCGCGATGATCGATGAGTCTAGACCGACGACGTCGTCGCGATCGCGCACCATCGTCTGCCACCACGCGCTCTTGATGTTGGCCCGCAGCTCGACGCCCAGCGGCCCGTAGTCCCAGAAGCCGGCGATGCCGCCGTAGATCTCGCTCGACGGATAGATGAAGCCGCGATTCAGACAGAGCGCGACGAGCTTTTCCATCAGATCCATGGGCCGGCGACTATCCCAATGACGCGTTTCAGTGTCAACCAACGAGGCGGGACAGCAGCGCGACGACGGCGGTCTCGACGCGCAGCACGCGCGGTCCGAGTCCGACCGCCCGCGCGCCCCCGTGCTCGAGCGCGGCGATCTCCTCGTCGAGAAACCCGCCCTCGGGGCCGAGCACGAGCGCACAGCGCGGCGGCGCTCCGATCTCGACGGGCGGGTGACCCGGGTGCGCCGCGAAGATCGGCGCTCCGGGCGCGAGCGCCGGCAGTGTCTCCGCGACCAAGCGCCGAAAGCTGTGCACGAGCTCGATCTGCGGCACGCGTGTGTCGCCCGCTTGCTCGAGGCCGAGCAGGAGCTGCTCGCGCAGCGCGTCGGGCCGGAGCGCGGAGCTCTGCCAGTAACTCTTCTCGACGCGCGCGCTAGCGAAGAAGACGAAGCGCTTCACCCCCAGCGCCGTCGCCTGCTGCAGGACTTTGCGCAGGCTCGGCGGCCGCGGCAGCGCCACTGCGAGCGCGGCGCAGTGCGGCGGAGGCGGCTCGCGCTCCAGAGTGACTTCGAGCTCCAGCGCGTCGTCGTCCAGGCTCACGATGCGGCCACGCCCGACCCGATCGTCGAGCTTGCCGACGGCGAGCTCGTCGCCCGGCTTCGCGCGGAGTATCTCGCGCACGTGGCGCAAGCGGCGGCCCGCCACGCGCACGCGCCCCCCCGCCGTCTCATCGCTCTCGTCGAAGAGCAGAACGTTCAACATTCGCGAGTGTAAGATCTGCGCGCGATGCGTGCGTGGGTGCTGCGAGAGCCGGGGCCGATCGAGCGCGCGCCGCTCGCGCTGCGCGAGCTCCCCGATCCGGCGCCGGGTCCCGGTGAGATCGCGGTCGACGTGTCGGTCTGCGGGCTGTGTCGCACCGACCTCCACGTGGTCGAGGGTGAGCTCGCGCCGACTCGCGCCGAGATCGTGCCCGGACATCAGATCGTCGGCCGCGTGTCTGCGCTGGGCGAGGGCGCGCGCCGCTTCGAGCTCGGCGCGCGCGTCGGCGTCGCGTGGCTCTGGCGCGCGTGCGGCGCGTGCGCGTACTGCGCGCGCGGCGACGAGAACCTGTGCCGCTCGCCCGCGTTCACCGGCTGGCACGAGAACGGTGGCTTCGCCGAGCGCGTGCGCGCGCGCGAGGATTTCGCGTACGCCTTGCCCGAGTCACTCGACGACGAGTCCGTGGCGCCGCTCCTGTGCGCGGGGATCATCGGCTTCCGCGCGCTCCGGCGCAGCGGCATCCGCGCCGGCCAGAAGCTCGGGCTCTACGGCTTCGGCTCTTCGGCGCACATCGCGCTGCAGGTCGCGAGACACTGGGGCTCGCGCGTCTTCGTCGTGACTCGCGAGGCGTCTCACCGCGCGCTGGCGCTGGAGCTCGGGGCGGAGTGGGCGGGCGATCTCGACGCGCGCCCGCCCGAGAAGCTCGACGCGTCGGTGCTGTTCGCGCCCGTGGGCTCGCTCGTGCCGACCGCGCTCGAGGCGCTCGCGCCCGGGGCGACGCTCGCCTGCGCGGGCATCCACATGAGCGACGTGCCGGCGCTCGACTACGCGAGACACCTCTTCGAGGAGCGGACGCTGACGAGTGTCACGGCGAACACGCGCGCGGACGGGCGCGAGCTGCTCGCCCTAGCCGCCCGGATCCCGCTGCGCCCGCGCACGACGGCCTTCGAGTTCGCGGGCGTGAACGAAGCGCTCGCGGCGCTGAAGAGCGGGCTCATCGCGGGCTCGGGGGTGTTGCGGGTTCGGCGCGCAGGCGCTCCGCCGTGAGCTCCACCTCGCGCATCGTGCGCAGCAGGTTCTCGCCGAGCACCTTGGTCACGACCTCCTCCGACCAGCCGCGGGCGAGCAGTCCGCGAGTCACGTTCGGCAACAGACTCACTTCGTCCAGGCCGACCGGGAAGCTCACGACGCCGTCGAAGTCCGAGCCCAGACCCACGTGGTCTTCGCCCGCGACGCGCAGCGCGTGGTCGAAGTGGTCGAGCAGCTTCTCGAGCGAGCCCTGCGGCACGGGGTCGGCCGCGGCGATCGCCTTCATGGCCTCGCTTATGGCGCGCAGGTCGCCGGAGTACTTCTCGCGCAGCGCGCCGAGCTCGGTCGCGTGGCGCGAGAACCACTCCGCGATGCGCGGGGCCGCCTCGGGATCGTTGTATCCCGGGTAGTAGTTGATCATCACCACGCCGCCCCTTGCGGCCAGCGCGCGCAGCATGTCGTCGGTCAGATTGCGCGGATGGTCGAAGATCGCGCGGCACGAAGAGTGACTCGCGATCACGGGCGCCTGCGACGCCTTCAGCGCGTCCCAGAACGTCTGGTCCGAGACGTGCGAGACGTCGACCATCATCCCGAGCCGGTTCATCTCGTGCACGACCTCTACACCGAACGGTGTGAGCCCGCCGTGACCCGGAGGCAGCGGCTGGCCCGTGCCCGAAGAGTCCGCCCAAGAGGTGTGGAACGCGTGAGTCAGCGTCATGTAGCGGACGCCGAGGCGATAGAAGTCGCGCAGGATCGATAGCTTCTCCTCGATCATGTGCCCGCCCTCGACGCCGATGAGCGAGACGAGCTTGCCCTCGGCGACGCCGCGGCGGATCGAGGCGACGTCGGTGGCCACGACCACGTCACTCGGGTAGCGGCGCGCGAGCTCCCACACGGCGTCGATGCGCTCCATCGCTTCGCGGATCGCGCGACCGTCGCCCGGAACGTTCCCGACCCAGATCGACCAGAACTGAACGTCGAGCCCGCCCTCGCGCGCGCGCGGCAAGTCGATGCGCACGTCCGACTTCGCGTGGCGCGCGGCGAAGTCGAAGTCCGGCGACTGGAAGCGCGGGGTCGTGTCCGCGTGGGTGTCGAGCACGATCGCCTCGCGGTGCACGCGCAGCGCGCGGGCATCGGCATCCTCGACGGGCGCGCGCGCGCACGCCGAGCTCGCGCAGACCAGAAGCACTCCGAGCGCAGCTCTCCGTGTCACGAAGCGCACCTCCTCTTTCGGGTATCATGCGCCGCGCGGGAGGGGACGCGCATGACGACGGCTCCGAATTGGAACTTCGGTGACATTCTCGATGGGCTCGACGCCTCGTTTCCGGGCGACGCGCCGGCGTTGATCCACGGCGAGCGCACGATCACGTGGCGCGAGCTCGGTCGGCGGTCGAACAATCTCGCGGCGGCGCTGCGCGCGCGCGGCGCCGAGCCGGGCGACAAGGTCGCGTTCTATCTGCGCAACCGGCCCGAGTACACCGAGGCGCTCGCCGCCTGCTTCAAGGCGCGGCTCGTCCAGGTGAACGTGAACTACCGCTATCTCGACGAGGAGCTGCGCTACATCCTCGACAACTCGGAGGCGAAGATCGTGCTCTTCGACGCCGAGTTCGCGGAGCGGGTCGAGGTGCTGCGCCCGCGCCTGCCGCGCGTCGCCGCGTGGATCCAGGTCGGGGACGGCCCGCAGCGCGGCGAGCCGTACGAAGCGCTCGCCAGCGCCGGCGACGGGCGACCGCTCGGCATCCGGCGCAGCGGCGAAGACATGCTGTTTCTCTACACGGGCGGCACCACCGGCATGCCCAAGGGCGTGATGTGGGCCGCGAACGATCTCTGGCACGCGCTCGGCGCGGGTGCGAACGCGCCGGCGAACGGCGGGGTCGCGCCGGCGACGCTCGAGCAGCACGTCGCCAACGCCGTGAAGGCCGGCTCCACGACGCGCCAGATTCCGTGCTGCCCGCTGATGCACGGCACGGGTCTGTTCACCGCGATCGGCACGCTCGTCGCCGGGGGCTGCGTGATCACACTCACCGGCAACAAGTTCGAGCCGGTCGAGCTGTTCGACACCGTGCAGCGTCACAAGGCGAACTCACTCGTGATCGTCGGCGACGCGTTCGCGAAGCCGATGCTGAACGCGCTCGACGAGAACCCGGGTCGCTGGGACCTGTCGTCGGTGAAGCTGATCGTCTCGTCCGGCGTGATGTGGAGCACCGAGGTGAAGAAGGGCCTCCTGCGCCACAACCCCGGCATGCTCCTGACTGACTCGTTCGGGTCGTCGGAAGCCGTGGGCTTCGGCGTCTCGGTGATGTCGGCGGCGGGCGAAGTGCGCACCGCGAAGTTCACGATCGGCGACCGCTGCAAGGTGTTCACCGAGGACCACAAGGAAGTGACTCCCGGCAGCGGCGAGAAGGGCTTCATCGCGCGCAGCGGCCCGATCCCGGTCGGCTACTACAAGGACCCGGAGAAGACCGCGAAGACGTTCCCCACGATCAACGGCGTGCGCTACTCGATCCCGGGTGACTGGTGCACGGTGGAAGCGGACGGCACGCTGACTCTGCTCGGCCGCGGCAGCGCGTGCATCAACTCGGCGGGCGAGAAGATCTACCCGGAGGAGGTCGAGGAGGCGCTGAAGACGCACCCCGACGTCGAGGACGCGCTGGTGGTCGGCGTGCCCGACGACCGCTGGGGCAATGCGGTGGTCGGCGTCGTGCAGCTGCGCGGCGGTGCAGTGACCGACGAGGAGAAGCTGCGCACGCACGTGAAGGAACGGCTCGCCGGCTACAAGGTCCCGAAGCGCGTGCTGGCGGTACCCGCCATGTTCCGCGCGCCCAACGGCAAGGCCGACTACAAGTCGGCGCAGCAGTTCGCCACGGGCGAGTACAAGTGACTCGCGGGGTCATCGCGGCACTCCTCTGCGCAGTGGCTTCTCCTGCGTTCGCCGCCGGCGCGGACCCGGCCGCGATCGCGCGCAGCGTCGGCGAGAAGTTCGACGCCGCGTGCGCCGCCGGCGACGTGAACTCCGTGCTCGCGCTCTACCGCGACGACGCGCGCGTCGTGTATCCCGGCGCGGGTCAGACTGCGACGAACAAGGGCGAGCTGCGCCACATCGTCGCGCAGACCTGCGTGAAGGGCGGCGCCAAGATCACGCTCGTCGGCTACCGCGCCGTCTGGATCGACGGCGCACACACCGTCGTCGGCGCCCTCGGCGATTGGACGATGGCCGGAACTGACGCGGACGGGAAGCCCGTGACGATCCCGCTGCGCGCGACGGAAGTGCTCGTCAAGAGCAAGGCCGGCTGGCTCTATGCCGTCGACCACGCGTCGATCGGCGTGCCCGCGCCTCCGGAGCCGAAGCCGAGCGAGTGACTGACTGACCGTCTGATCGTCGGATCGGATGAGCGGCGGGCGCTTCGGCGGGCGCCTCCTCGCGGGTCCCGTCTCGCTCGCGGACTCGCTGCGAAACCCACTCGTCGGCATCCCGCCGAAGCGCTGGCCTGTTGCCGACTCGAGCAGTGAGTCGCTCTTCTACCAACTTTTGGTGGAGGAGAATCTTGCCGATGCTGGAGTCACCGCGTGCGGCGCCGGCGAGTCACTCGAGCGCCCTCAGGACCTATAGCCTCTCGATGATCGTCCCCGTCCCGAGTCCGCCGCCGCAGCACATCGAGATCAGCCCGTAGCGGCCGCCGGTGCGCTCGAGCTCGTGCAGCGCCGTCGTGATCAGGCGCGCGCCCGTGCACCCGGTCGGGTGACCCAGCGCGATCGCGCCACCGTTCGGGTTCACCCGTGACTCGATCGGCTTGCACTCCTTCATCCACGCGAGCACGACCGACGCGAACGCCTCGTTCACTTCGCACACGTCCATGTCCTCGATCTTGAGGCCCGCGCGGCCAAGCACCTTGCGCGTGGCGGGGATCGGGCCCTTCAGCATCGTGACCGGGTCGCAGCCGACGAGGACGGAGTCGACGATGCGCGCGCGCGGCTTGATGCCGAGGCGCTTCACGGCATCGGCGGAGGCGAGAATGACTGCCGACGCGCCGTCACTCACTTGCGACGACGTGCCCGCGGTGTGCAGATTCTGGCCGGGCACGGGCTGGAGCGCGGCGAGCTTCTCGAGCGAGGTCTTGCGCAGGCCCTCGTCGCGCTCGACCCGCACGATCTCGCCGGTCGGCTTGCCCTCTTTGTCCATGCCCGGTGCCGAGACCGGAATCACTTCGCGCTCGTAACGCTTCTCTTCCCAGGCGCGGGCGGCGAGCTCCTGACTGCGCAGGCCGAAGCGGTCGACGTCGGCGCGAGTGATTCCGTACTCGTTGCCGATCATCTCTGCGCCTGCGAACTGCGACGTCGGCTGATAGTGCTCCATGTAACTCTTGGGGATCGGCGAGCCGCCCTTCATGGCGGCGCCGAGGGGCACGCGACTCATCATCTCGAGGCCGCACGCCAGCGCGATGTCCTCGAGGCCGGAGCCCACGAGCCCGGCCGCGAGCGTCGTCGCCTGCTGACTCGAGCCACACTGTGAGTCGACCGTCGTCGAAGCGACATCCATCGGCAGGCCTTTCGAGAGCCACGCGATGCGCGCGATGTTGAACGTCTGCTCGCCCACCTGCGAGACGCAGCCGCCGATGACCTGGCCGATCGCTTCGGCCGGAACGCCGCTGCGGTCGAGCGCCGCCTTCTGCACCGTCCCCAGCAGATCTGCGGGATGCATTCCCGACAAGCCGCCGGCACGCCGGCCGATTGGACTTCGCACTGCCTCGAGGATGTAGACTTCGCGCACGTGGTGAACCCCCTTGATTGCCTCGCGGCGCAATCTACACGTCGGAGGCAGAGGGGCTCAAGGCGGGTGAGCACGGCGCACGTCACACACGAGGTCGACCGGTTGTGGGACCGCCTCGTGCGCGTAATCATCACGACCCCGCCCCAGGGACTCTCCGGCAGCGCTTCACGCGCAGCTCGGAGAACGATGCAGAGGTAATGGCACAAGACGACGGGCATTCGGACGGATCAGCCAACGGAAGTTCCCAGGGCCCCGCGCGGCCCCCACGACGCCTGGATTCAGTGGTCATTCGCTTCGCGGGAGACTCCGGCGACGGCATGCAGCTGACCGGCACCGAGTTCACGCGCACCGCGGCGCTCTACGGAAACGACATCGCGACGTTCCCGGACTTCCCGGCGGAGATCCGCGCGCCCGCCGGCAGCCTCGCGGGCGTCTCGGGCTTCCAGCTCCAGTTCTCGTCGAACGAGATTTTCACCGCCGGCGACGCGCCCGAGGTGCTGGTGGCGATGAACCCGGCGGCGCTGCGCTCGAACCTGCCCGATCTCGAACCCGGCGGGCTCCTGATCCTGAACGTCGGCGCGTTCAAGGCGAAGAACCTCGAGCTCGCCGGCTACGAGAAGAACCCGCTCGAGGACGGCAGCCTCGCGAAGTACCGCCTGATCCCGATCGACTTCGGCAAGCACGTCGCGACGGCGCTCGCGGGCACGGGCATGTCGAGCCGAGAGATCGCGCGCACGCAGAACTTCTTCGCGCTCGGTCTCCTGTTCTGGCTCTACGGTCGCGATCCGGTGCCGGAGCTCGCCTCGATCCAGAAGAAGTTCGCCAAGAGCCAGGAGCTCGCGGACGCCAACATCAAGGTGTTTCAGGCCGGCTATCACCTGGGCGAGACACTCGAGCTGTTCGACGCGCGTTACGAGGTACCGCCGGCTCGCCTCGAGGGCGGTCACTACCGGAACATCACCGGGAACGAAGCGACGGCGCTCGGGCTGGTGACGGCCGGAAAGCTGGCCGGGCTCCCGCTCCTGTACGCGAGCTATCCGATCACGCCCGCCTCCGACGTGCTGCACAACCTCGCGAGTTACGCGCGCTTCGGCGTCACGACGTTTCAGGCCGAGGACGAGATCGCCGCCGTGGGCGCGGCGATCGGCGCGGCCTTCGGGGGCGTCATCGGAGTCACGGGCACCTCCGGCCCCGGCTTCGCTCTCAAGCAGGAGGGCATCGGCCTGGCTGTCGCCGTCGAGCTGCCGCTCGTCGTGGTGAACGTGCAGCGCGCCGGTCCGTCGACCGGCATGCCGACGAAGACCGAACAAGCGGATCTGCTCCAGGCGATCGTCGGGCGCAATGGCGAGTCACCGATCGCGGTCGTCGCGCCCGCGACACCCGCCGAGTGTTTCGACATCGCGATCGAGGCGGTGCGGCTGGCAGTCGAGCACATGTGCCCCGTCGCGTACCTGTCGGACGGGTCACTTGCGAACGGCGCGGAGCCCTGGCAGCTCCCGGACCCCGAGGATCTCGAACCGATTCACACCGCGTTCCGCACCGACCCGGAGAACTTCGCGCCGTTCTTGCGCGACGCCCGCTTGGTTCGGCCCTGGGCGATTCCGGGAACCCCCGGCGTCGAGCACCGGATCGGCGGGATCGAGAAGGAAGACGTCAGCGGGAACATCTCGTACGACCCGGAGAATCACGAGCACATGGTGCGGACGCGCCAGGCGAAGATCGACCGCATCGCGGACCGCCTCCCGCCGGCCGAGATCGACGGCCCGCCGCAAGGTGACGTGCTCGTCGTCGGTTGGGGCGGGACCTTCGGCGCGCTGCGCCAAGCGACCTTGCAGCTCCGCGCCGAGGGACTCGCGGTGGGTCACTTGCATCTGCGGTATCTCAACCCGCTGCAGTCGAACGTCGGCGAGTTACTCCGCCGCTATCGGCGCGTCGTGGTCGCGGAGCTGAACCGCGGCCAGCTGCGCTCGATCCTGCGCGACAAGTTCCTGGTTGACGCCCGGGGACTGAACAAGATCCAGGGCAAGCCGTTCAAGGTGCGCGAGGTGGTCGAGGCAGTGCGCAAGCTGCTCGCGCCGTCGACCGGCGCGCGAGAGGGGTTGCACTCGTGAGTCAGTTGATCGCGAACGGCGGCGAAGCCAAGAAGCTCACGAAGAAGGACTTCGAGAGCGACCAGGCCGTCCGCTGGTGCCCCGGCTGCGGTGACTACGCGATCCTCGCGCAGATGCAGAAGGTGATGCCCGACCTCGGCATCCCCAAGGAGAAGATCGTCTTCATCTCCGGCATCGGCTGCAGCTCCCGCTTCCCGTACTACATGGACACCTTCGGCTTCCACACGATCCATGGTCGCGCGCCGGCGATCGCAACCGGACTGAAGCTCGCGCGCCCGGAGCTCAGCGTGTGGGTAGTGACTGGCGACGGCGACGCGCTCTCGATCGGCGGAAATCACCTGATTCATGCGCTGCGCCGCAACGTCGATCTGAAGATCCTGCTGTTCAACAACAAGGTCTACGGACTCACCAAGGGTCAGTTCTCGCCGACGTCGGAACTCGGGATGAAGACGAAGAGCTCCCCCTCGGGCACCGTGGCGCGGCCGTTCCGCACGCTGTCACTCGCGCTGGGCGCGGAAGCGACCTTCGTAGCGCGCGCCGTCGACACCGAGATACAGCACTTGCAGGAGATGATCTCCCGCATGGCGGAGCACAAGGGCACCGCGCTGCTCGAGATCTATCAGAACTGTCCCGTGTACAACGACGGCGCCTTCGACGAGCTGAAGGACCGCAAGACGAAGTCGGAACACCTGCTCTTCCTCGAGCAAGGAAAACCGCTCGTCTTCGGCAAGGACGACGATCAGGTCGTGAAGCTCGACACGGCGCACACCCGGCTCTTCGTCGCGAAGCGCGGCGAGTCCGACGGCGGCGTCGAGATCGCGCACGACGAGGCGAGCGCGGACCCGGGTCTCGCGCTCCTGCTCGCTCGCTGCACCGCGCCGGCGTTCCCGACACCGATCGGTGTACTCCGCGCCGTGTCCGAGCCGACCTTCGAAGATCAGACTCTGGCGCAGAACCGGGCGCAGATCGCGGCGCGCGGCGAGGGCTCGCTCAAGGAGCTCCTCTACGCGGGCGACCGCTGGGACGTCTAGGAACCGAGGAGAACCGTCGCGATGCAACCGAACTCGTTCGATCTCATGTACATGTTCGCCGCCACCTGTGGCGTGCTCTTCCTCCCGGTGATCTTCGGCTTCGCCGCAGTGCTGCTCGAACGCGAGTAGCGGGCACGCTTTCCCGGAGCGCTTTCTTCACGGCGTCCTCACGAGTGCGTCACGGCTGGTGCGGACTCGCGCGGTAGCATGGCGCGCGTGAGTCGAGCTCGTGCGATCTCGGACATACTCGCGGCCATCGCCGCGCGAGCGCCGTTCGAGCGCGCCGCGGAGTGGGACCCGGTCGGGCTCGTGCTGGGAGACCCCAGTGTGCAGGTCCGCAGGATCGCCGTCTGCCACGAGGTGACCGAGGCCGTCGTGGCCGCGCTCGAATCCGATCCGGTCGACCTGCTCGTCGCGTATCACCCGTTGTTGTTTCAGCCCACGCAGCGACTCATCGCAGGGCCGACGGCCGAAGGCCGAGCGCTGCGCCTGGCTCGCGCCGGCATCGCCCTCGGGATCGTGCACACGAACTTCGACGTCGCGCCGGGCGGCACTTCAGATGCGCTCGCGGATGCGCTCCAGCTGGCGGACGTCGAGGGCTTCGGCGCCGTGTTCGGCGCGCCGGCGAAGAAGCTCGTCACCTTCGTTCCACCCGCGGCCGCGGACGCGGTGCTTGCCGCCGTCGCCGCGGCAGGCGCAGCGAGCATCGGCAACTACACCCACTGCTCCTTCCGCGCCGAGGGTACGGGGACGTTCTTCGCGGGCGAGGGATCGGCGCCACGCGCAGGCAAACGCGGCGAGCTGTCAGTAGAACCCGAGGTCCGACTCGAGTTTCTCGTCCCGCTCGCGCGCGAGGTAGAGACGATTCGGGCACTCGTTCGCACGCACCCATACGAGGAACCGGCGTTCGACCTCATCGAGCGCCGCGGGGAGGCACACCTCGCGGGCCGAATCGGGAAGCTTGACGCAGAGACCTCGCTAGCCGAGCTCGCGGATGGGGTCGCGGAAGCGCTGCGCGGCCCCACACCTCGGGTCGCCGGCAGTCCCGACCGACGTGTCCGGCGTGTCGCCGTCGCACCGGGATCGGGAGAGGACCTCCTCGACGCCGCGCGCGACGCCGGGGCAGACGTCCTGGTAACCGGCGACCTCCGCCACCATTCGACCCGACGCGCCCTCGATGGCGGTTTGGCGTCGATCGACGCCGGACACGCAGCCACGGAGCGGCCTGGAGTGGAACGCTTGCTCGCATTGGTCGCGGCACAGGGGCTCGAGACCGTGGGCCTCCTCGACCTCGATTGCGATCCGTGGCTTCCCGGGGACTGAAGTGCCGAATTTGCATCGACGGTTCTGCACTCGCTTGCGCCTCCGCTGCGACACGGAATTTGCACAGAGGCAACTCTAAATGTGGTACAAGGGTGGGTACTTAGGGCTTGTGGGCGATCACCTACGTAACTTAGAATCGCGCCCATGCTGACGACCCGGTCAGGAATGCTTGGCCGGCTCAGGCAGGATCGAAGAGCGATGATTCAGCGCACACTCATCTCGGCACTCGTGTGTCTCGCGATGGTCGCCCAGACTGCGGCGGCTCATCCGATGAAGCTGAAGCCGCATCCTGTGCCCAGCAGCTCCCCCGAGAGCCTTCAGCAGATTCTCGACGGGCTCGTCGTTTCCGGTCCTGCAATCGATGCCGGCGCCCCGCAGAACATCCAACTGTGGGACAACGCCTCGGGTCCGATGACTGCGAACGTCGTGGTCGATTTCACCGGTCGCTCCCAGACGGCCTGGTTCGGCATGTATCCGGCGGACAATCCCAAGGATCGCGCATTTCTGCTCGTCGACAGCATGAAGCCCAGCGACGTCGCGAGCGTGGCATTTCTCGACGACGGTTCGATCCTCATCCGCGGCGGCATCAAGCCGAAGTCGAAAGCTCAGGGCTTCGACGGCCCGTTCGGATTTTTCGTCAAGATCTCCAGCAAGGGTGACTCGCCCGTCTTTTTGTTCACGGAATCGGATCTCAATGGCGGAACCGTCCGCGCGAAGGTGTTCCAGGGGAACGGTACGACGACGTTGAAGTTCCCCGGGCTCCAGCCGGGGTTGTTTCTCGAGAACCAGTTCCTGATCGCGTTCGAGACCGGCAAGGATGGCGGCTTCAACGACTTCATCGTGAGTGTCTCGGGAATCGTCGCAGCGCCGGAGCCCGCGCTGAGCTGCCTCCTCGGTCTCTCGCTCGCCGCACTTTGGGCGCGGCGCCCTCGCAGCACCTGAAGAGAGGACCACAGTGCGCCGGCTGCTCGTCTCCGCGCTCCTTCTGGCGGCAGCCACCGGGGCCACAGTTTCTCCCGACGGTGTCCGCACGCCGAGTGCGAGCTCCACTCAGGCCGTGGAGGGCGCGCGCGCCAATGACTCGCGGCTCTTGGCCGCGACTCGCGATCGCAACGTCGACGCTGCTACCGCGGCGCTTGCAGCAGGCGCCTCGCTCGAGTCCACGGCGTCGGACGGCGCGACACCACTCGTGATCGCCGCCCAGCTCGGGTCGGACGAGCTGGTCGATCTGTTCCTCGCGCGTGGCGCCGCCGTGGACGCGCGCGATGCGAGCGGCTGGACGGCGCTCCTCCACGCGACCGCCCAGGGCTCCCGCGAAGTCGTCGCGCTCCTCCTGACTCACCATGCTCACGCGGACCTCGCCGACCCGAAGGGGTTCACGTCCCTCATGCAGGCGAGCGCGCGCGGTTTCGAGCCAATCGCGAGGCTCCTGCTCGACGCCGGCGCGAGCGTCGGAGTCCGGAACGATCTGGGCCTGACCGCGCTCCACTACGCCTCCGCGGAGGGCCGGGTCGGGATCGTGCGCGTTCTGCTCGAGCACAAGGCCGACCCGAACGGCGTCACGGCGTCGGGGCAGACGCCTCTGATGCTCGCGGCCGTGAAGGGTCGCACCGGAGTCGTCGACGTTCTGGTCCGCGCGGGCGCGAAGCCCGACGCACGCGCGCACGACGGACAGACTGCGCTGATGTACGCGGCGGCCGCGGGTCGGACGTACACCGTCGGTGCGCTGCTCGCGGACGGCGCGAAGATCGACGCCGTCGACAACGCCGGGCTCACGGCACTCGCGCACGCGAAGGCGGAGAAGCGCGAGGACATCGCGACCCTGCTCGCGAGCTTGACCGCCGACGACAATGCCGGCGCCGACGTCGCCGCAGGTCCCGAAGGGTCGAGCTCCCCGCGCACCCCGTCTTCCACGCTGATCTCGGCGCTGCTCTCGAAGGGCGCGGACGTGAACGCTCGGACCAGTGAGGGCAAGACGGCCCTGCTGCTCGCCGCCGAGAAGGGCCGCGGTGACACCGTGCGGAAGCTGCTCGATAGCGGCGCGTCGATCGACGCGCCGGACGCGGCGGGCGAGACAGCGCTCGAGGTCGCCGCGCGCGAGGGTCATCGCGACGTCGTCGACGAGCTCCGGCGCGCGGGCGCGGATCTGTCTCACGCCGACCCGGCGTTTCTCCTGCCCGAGCTGCGCGTCGCGAACGATCTGTTCGTCGATGCTGCGCAGAAGGGCGACGTGAAGCTGTTGAACTCGATGGTCGAGAAGGGCGTCGACGTGAACGCCCACGGCCGCAGCGGAATGTCGGCGCTCGGTGAGGCCGCCCGCGCGGGTGAGCTCGAATCGGTCCGTGCGCTGATCGCCGCGGGTGCGAATCTCGAAGACACCACGAACGCCGGCCAGACAGCGCTGTTTCGCGCGGCGAACGAGGGCCGCACGGACGTCGTGCGTGCGCTCGTCCGCGCGGGAGCCGACGTGAACGCGAAGACCAACGTCGGCACGACGCCACTGCAGGTCGCGGCTTCGAACGGCTTCGAGCCGACGACCCGCGTTCTGCTCGAGGCCGGCGCTGACCCGCGCATCGGCGCGGGCGACGGCCAGAGCGCGCTCGCGCGCGCGGCGCGCGAGGGACACGTGCGCATCGTCGAGCTCCTCGTCGAGCACGATCCGAGTCTCGGAGTGCGCGGCGAGCCCGGCCGCATCGCACTCACTCGCGCCGCGCAGATGGGCCAGCTCGATTCTGTCATCTCACTCCTGCAAGCCGGCGCTGACCCGAACGCGCTCGACCGCAAGGGCATGACCGCGCTGATGCTGGCCGCACAGGAGGGTCACACCGACGTCGCCCTCGCGCTTCTGAAGGCGGGCGCAAACCCGAACAGCGGCGCGCGCGGCGGGCAGACACCGCTGATGCTCGCTGCGATGAAGGGCCGCACGATCGTGGTGAACGCGCTGCTCTCCGGCGGTGCGAAGGTCGAAGCGCGCTCGTCGACGGGACAGACCGCGCTCATGTACGCCGCGTGGAAGGGCCGCGTGCGCGCTCTGCTCGCGCTGCTCGGCGCTGGCGCCAAGATCGAGGCGCGGGCCGAGGACGGTCAAACCGCGCTGATCCGTGCCGTGCGCGAGGGTCACATGGACGCCGCGCGGATCCTGCTCGAGAAGGGCGCCGATCCGAACGCGCATGACCGCGCCGGCTGGACGCCGCTGCTGCTGGCGTCGGCCGCGGGTCACAGCCCGATCGCGCTCATGTTGCTCGAGAAGGGCGCGGACCCGAACGTGAAGACTCAAGACGGACGCACCGCGCTGATGCTCGCGTCGGTGCTTCCCGGAGGCGGCGACCGCGACCGCCGCCGCCGCGAGAACAACGATGCGCTCGTGAAGGCCGCTCGCGACGGACAGACGTCGTATCTGCGCGCGCTGCTCGCCGCCGGCGCACAGGCCGATGCCCGCGACGATCACGGCTGGACGCCGCTCCTCCACGCCTCGGCTGCGGGACACGGCGACATCGTTCAGCTGCTGCTGCAGCGCGGCGCAGATCCGAACGCGCGCACTGCCGACGGCCTTTCCGCCGCTACACTCGCCACGTCGCACGGTCACCCCGACATCGTGCGCCTGCTCTTCGACACCGGTCCCAGTCACTAGCGCCGCGGCCCGGTCCGACCAGGGACGGGGAGACGCATGCTGGAAACCGACGCGCTCGGACGCGAGCACGAGTTCTCGTCGCCGCCTCGGCGGATCGTCTCACTCGTGCCCTCGTGGACCGAGACTCTGTTTGCGCTCGGCGCGGGTGACTCGGTCGTCGGAGTGACCGAGTTCTGTGTACACCCCGCGGAGCAGGTCGCGCGCGTTCCACGGGTCGGGGGCACGAAGAACCCCGACGTGCGCGCGATCGCCGCGCTGCGCCCCGAGCTCGTGATCGCGAACAAGGAGGAGAACCGCGAGCGCGACGTAGAGCGCCTCGAGGCGGCCGGCGTGCGCGTATTCGTGACTTACGCGCGCGGCGTCACCGAGGCGGTTCGCGAGATGCGCGCCCTCGGTCGCATCGTCCGCTGCGCGCGCGCGGCCGACGCGCTCGGCGACGAGGTCGAGTCACTGCTCGCGGAGCTCGCGCTCCGCGCGCCGGCCCGGCGGCCACGCGCCGTAGCACTCGTCTGGCGCGATCCGATCATGGTCGTCGGCGGAGACACCTTCGCGAGTGACTTGCTCGAGCGCGCCGGAGCGCAGAACCCGTTTGCCGGGGACCCCGGCGGCCGCTACCCGCGCGTCGAGCGGCGCGCCCTCGAAGCCGCGGCGCCGGACGTCGTGCTGCTCCCGACCGAGCCCTACCGGTTCGAAGAGTCCGACCGCCGCGAGCTGCTCGAGCTCGACTGCCCCGCCGCGCGCACTGGCCGCATTCACATCCTCGAGGGCGAGCTCCTGTCATGGTATGGCCCGCGAATGCCGCGAGCGCTCATGACCCTGTCGAAGCTCTTCTCCAGCTAGCCGGCGGCCGCGCGACGCCGAGGTCGGGGCCGCGGCGTCGGCCGCGCGCGGGACGGGCCGCGGCCTCTTCTCGGCGCTCGCGGGTACGCTCGAAGCCTCGTCGAGGTCCGCGCGCCCCCCCCCGCGCGCGAACGCGCCACCAGCGACTCGAGCGCGCCAGGTTTCCGGTCCTCTCGAGCTCAGTGACTGCGATCAGGAGTCGAGGCGAGGGCCGCCCCGAGCCGAGGCCGCAAGCGGCGTAGCCGCGCGCAGTGAGCCGCAGGCGAAACGAAGTCACTCAGGCCGGCAGAGCGGTTCCGCACGTCGAGCAGAAGCGCGCGCCTGCCGCGTTCTCCGCCTTGCAGCTCGGGCACGCGGTCGCCGACGCGCGCTGCCGAGCGCCGCAGCTCGAGCAGAAGTTCGCGTCGCCAGTGACGCCGGCGCCGCACGCGGAGCAGTGACTCGCCGCCGGAGCCTTGCCGGTCAGCGCCTGAGTCACGACCCCCGCCATGCCCGCGCCGAGGCCGAGGCCCGCGCCGGCGCCGACTCCCGCGGCCGCGAGGCCGCCGCCGCCTGCGCCGCCCGCAGCCGACTTCTCGAGCGCGTTCGCCGCCTGGTAGCGCACGAACGAGTCGAGTGACCCGACGGCCGCCATGCCGCCGCGCTTGTCGATCATCTCCTGGACGTGATCGGGCGGCGAGATCGACAGCACCTTGAAGTCCGAGATAGTCACGCCGTACTTCTCGAAGTCGGTGTAGACCTTCGCCTGGATGCCGGCCGAGAGGGCCACGTAGTGCTGCGCCAGGTCGAGCACGGTTTGCAGGTGCGAACCGAGGAAGTCCGCCGTCTGAGTCACGATGAGCCCGCGGAAGAAGTCGGCCACGGCTTCGGTCGTGAACTCACTCACCGTGCCGACCAGCGAGTGCAGGAACACCTGTGGGTTCGAGATGTGGAACGCGTAGATTCCGAACGCGCGCAGCCGGACCATGTCGAGCTCGCTGTCGCGGAACAGGATCGGCTCCATCGTGCCCCACTTCTGGTTCACGAAGCTGCGCAGGTTCAGGAAGTACACCTCGGCGCGGAACGGGCTCTTGAACCCGGTCGGCAGCGAGAGCGCCTTGGTGAGCAGGGGCACGTTCATCGTCGTGAGCGTGTGCCGGCCGGCTCCGAACGTGTCGAGCGCGCGGCCGTCGCGCACGAAGATCGCCGCCTGGCTGTCGCGCACGACGAGCTGCGCGCCGAACTTGATCTCCGCCGAGCCCTGCTCGGGAAAGCGCGAGACGAGTGTCTCGGGCGACCGATCGAGACACTCGATGACCTCGATGAACTGCGACATGACTACCTCGATCCCAGGCCGAGGATCGCGTTCCGCCGATCGGCGAGCGCGAGCCCGAGCCGCTTCACACTGCCGCGAACCTTCGCCGGCGAGAAGTCCGCGCCGGCCGCCTGCGCGGCGATCTCCTCCACCTGCTCGACGATTCTCTCGTCTTGCGCGTACACCGCGTCGAGCGCGGCGTCGCCGTCGAGCTTCGCCTCGTCGAAGAACCCCGAGTAACCGCGGTCCGCGAAGCGCAGCTCCGCGCACAGTTTCTCGACCTGAGTCACGAGCTCCTGTCGCTCGCCGATCTCGTCGAGCGACACCTTCGCGATCCCCTCGTTCAGATCGCGCACGACGTCCTGGAGCCGCGCCGCGCCGTGATTGCGCAGGAGCTTGTCGGCCTCGCGCCGCTCCTCGCGGCCCAGATAGCCGCGGAATCCGGGCACGCTCGCGATCAGACGTTCGAGCGCACCGCGCTGCGCGCGGAGCGTTTCTCGCACCTTGGCCATCTCTGCTCCTTGTCGTCCGTGGCTCGGTTCGGCCTGGCGGGAGAGCGGCTTGAGGCGCGAGTCAGCGCAGCGCGAAGGGCTTCGAGCGCCGAGGAATCTGACCGGCGTCCTCGAGCACGGCGCGCGCGACCGGCGCGGGATATATCGGCGCGTTGCGCAGGTCGAGCTGCGCCGTGCGGCCCGCCGGGAGCCACTGGTCGGCGTGAAGCGCGAGCGGCAGCACCGCGAGGCGCGGCGCGCCGAGCGACACCTGCGCCTCCGCGACCCACTTCTTGAACGACATTCCGTTCAGTGCGCGCGTGCTCTGCCGGTCGTGAAGCGCGACGAGCGCGAAGCGCGCGAGCGACGCAGCGCGCTCCGGCGCGAGCTCCACGTCGAGCAGGCGCAACCCATCGCTCAGCTCCGCGCGTGTGACCTGCGTGCTGGGCTGGCGCCAGGTGGCGACGGCCGCGAGCGCGGCGAACGCGTCGTCGAGCTCGCGCGTTCCGAAGACTTCGCGCGCGGGAATGAACAGCCGCGCCTCCGCCGGGTCACTCTCGCGATAGCGCGTGGCCGCCGGCTGCGGACTCACTTGCTCGAGCCAGTCCCAGAAGCGGCGAAACTCCCGCCCACCCGCGAGCACGCGCACGGGGAAGGCCCAGTACGGATAGCCGACGAGCGCGTCGGCGCCGTCGCGCTCCGGAAGCGACGCGAGCTCGTAATCGAGGGTGGTCAGTCCGTCGGCCGAGACGTGCGTCGCGGTCGCACACGTCGCGCAGAACGCGATCTTGGCTCGCGGCGAGAGCGCGAGCTCGACCCCGCAGTTCGGGCACTCGGACGCGATCGCGCGCAGCACAGGCTTCGCCAGCACTTCATCGAGCCGGCGCGGCGCGAGCGCGCGATAGCCCTCGGTCTCTTCGGCGCTGAGGCGACCGGCGATCGTTCCGAACTGGCGATCGATCAGATAGTCCTCGGACGCGACGCCGCGCTGAATTCTCGCGAAGCCCATGTGTTTCCAGACGCGCAGCCGCCGCTCGGCGCAGATGGCCTCGAGTCGCCCGATGAGCTCGAGACCGGGGTCGAGCTGCACGCGCGCGCGGTCCACCTGCGCGACTTCGCCGCCACCTGCGCCGACGGTCTCGAGCGCGCGCCCGCCGGTGCGCTCGAGATGCGCCTCGCGCAAGAGCGCGACGCGAGCGAAGCGCAGCTTCAGGCCGCGGTCGCGCAGGTTGTAGACCGCGGCGTCGTAGCGGCGCTGCACGTCCTCGACGCTCACGCTCTGCACGAACGCCTCCTTGGCGTTGCCGCGCCGGCCGAGGATGCCCTGGAACGCCGTCTGCTCGTGCAGCTCGTACGGCACCAGGAAATCGCCGGCCTCGACGAGCACCAGCTCTCGCTCGAGCTTCTCGCGGAACGCGTCGACCTGCGCGTCGATCACCGCCGGGATCTCGACGCCGCACCCGTCCTCGCCCTTCGCCCTCCCGGTCAGCATGTTCCGGTAGCTCTCGGTTTCGTTTCGGATCACGAGCGCCAGGGCGTCGGCCGCCGTCGAGCCACCGTCGGAAACCGCGAACACTTCCTCGCCGAGCGCCCGGGCGCACGCGAGCACCGAGCCGCAATAGCTGCAGCGAAAGGAGTGATCCCAGACACCGGCGACGAAGCTCGCCCCGCACTCGGTGCACTCGAGCTCGACCTCGAGGCGCTCCTCGAGGTCGTCGGCCGCCGCCATCCGCCCGCCCGAAACCTTCGCAGTCACCCCCGACGAATCGTCGCTTCCCTTCCGAACCTGATGCTTCGGATTAGACTTGCCGATCGCAGGGAACTTCCGCGCCCCCTTTTTCGCCGGGGCAGACA
>Ga0326726_10000765_pt1 | contig 29477 bp, 27 predicted proteins | sample MHFenrmetagenome_2_FD_207603 | JGI IMG/M metagenome (GOLD analysis project Ga0326726, IMG submission 207603) | Lab enriched peat soil microbial communities from Michigan Hollow, Ithaca, NY, United States - MHF15MN | ecosystem: Environmental > Terrestrial > Soil > Wetlands > Peat | place: USA... | reverse complement strand
CCGCATCGGCATACTGTCCGGCGCCGTAATAGCTAAAGCCCAGCAGCATCCTCGCCTGCAAGTTTTGCGGCTCGGCAGTCGCCACATGGTTGAAGGCCGCGATCGCCTGTTGAAAGTTTCCCTGCTTCAACTCGGCCAGGCCGAGGTTCAGTTGTATTCCCGGCAGCTGCGGATTTAATGCGGTCGCCTTTCGATAGGCGGAGGCTGCTTCTTGGTATTTCGCTTGTTTGGAAAGGACCACTCCGAGACTGGCAAAGGCTGCGGCATTGCGAGGGTTCTGCAGGGTGACGCCTCGCCACACCTCGGCCGCCTCAGCCAGCTTTCCTTGCCGCTCAAGTGCAATCGCATCCGCCGGCGTCGACGTCTGCGCAACCGCGCACAATAGTAGGAGGACTGCCTGCGCTATACATGCTAGGGCCCATCGGCGCATATCCAAAATGCTGTCTAGTTAGGAAGAACTAGTGTCTCCGCGAGAGAAGAACTGCTTGAGCGCACCACGTAAAACAACTCATAGCGATCCCGTGAAACATCTTAGCTCAACACTTTCGGACTTGCTGTGCCCCCCGGGGGGAGCGCCCCGCTCGCGTATGTAGAGTAAGGATGTGGGACGCGAGCGGGGCTAGTGGGATAAGTCATCATTTAGAACACTAACTTCAAGCCGAGCTGGATTTGTCTCGGATCGAATGCTGCTGTGATCTGTCCGAAATCGCCGGCACCCAGAGCAGTACTGATACCTCCGCCCTGAATGTCGCCACGGAACTGCGTGTGGTTAAAAGTGTTGAAGCTCTCCGCCCGGAATTCGAGGCGGACGCGCTCGGTGAAGTTGAAGTTCTTGAACAATGAAATGTTCCAGTTGTCGCGACCAGGCCCACGCAGGGCGGCGTGCCCTAGGTTGCCCCAAGCGCCGGGAGCCGGGTCCGCAAACGCTGAGGTGTCAAACCATTCATCGACCTTGTGCGGATAGCTGATCTTTCCGACCAAGTCCGGGCGGTTCCTCGAATTAGGAATGACGCTGGTAACACTGTGGTTGTTGGTGGTGATGTCGAGCGGCGCTCCAGACTGCATCGTGACGATTCCAGCCACTTGCCACCCGCCCAAGGCAGTCTTAAGGAAATGGTTCGGGCTGGTACGGAGGAACGGAACGTCATACACAAAGCTCGCAAACGCAACATGTGTACGGTCAAAAGGCGATGGTCCCAAGTCGTACTTCCAACCCACGTACGGGTTCGAAACGTTGTTGAGATCGTAACCGTTGCCGCCATTGCCGGTCGTCGGATCAACCGCCTTCGAATACGTGTAGCCGAACACGACGTCGAGATCTTGGACCAGCTTTCCGCGAAGGCTTGTTTGCAGCGAATTGTAGTGAGCGTTTGCGCCGTTCTCGGCCAAGCGGATTTGGTGGTAGCCCAAAAACGGAACCAGTTGGTCGTATGGCTCGCCGCCATTGCCGACGTTATTCGTGGTGAGACTCGCCAACTGGCTCGCATCGGGGAGATTGATTTGCGTCCAGTAGTTCTGATGCCGGTTCTGATTACCCACATAACTCACAGAGAGCACAGACCTGGCTCCGATCGATTGCTGAACGCCCAGACTGTACTGGTAGCTCACTGGCAGTTGGTACTGCGATTTGCTAATGCCGGTGATGTCGGAAGTTCCGATCGCTCCCAACGCGACGGTTCCGCCATCGGTGGCGTTATGCGGGTCTGCCAAGAGCACATTGTGGGCCGTAAGGGTGGCACTGAATGGAATATTCGTGCCCATGTTGTACATATCGTTGCCTTGGATGCGTTCGTACATCATTCCAAAGCCCCCGCGCACTACGGTCTTGCCTTGACCAGTCAGGTCATACGCAAAACCAAGCCGAGGACCAAACGCACCCCAGTGGTTGTCGACCAACCCCTTTGGAATCCCATTCAGACCGTCGAGTCCGATGCCGTTAAGATAGAAATTGACGCCAGGAATCACACTCGACCCAACATTGGGATTGGCAGGGTTGATCGAACCGTCCGGCAGAAATACATTGCCCACCGTATCCGGCTGGTACAGATTCGGATAGAAATTCGACGTACGGTGATTGGCCTCATACGTATGGGGCACACCGTCCCACCGCAGGCCTAGATTGAGTGTCAGCCTGCGCGTTGCACGCCAGTTGTCCTGGATGTATGCGGCCCAGGAGACATTGTTCCAGTGCCCATTATCGTGGATAGCATCCTCGTTGTATGTTTGGGAGTAGCCGAGCAGGTAGTCCGCGAAGGAATCTCCCGAGAAGGATCCGTCAAATTGGAAAGTACCTTGATAGTTGCCGGCAAATACGTCCTGCACCTTTTTGTAGAGTTGCCAGCTGCCGCCGATCTTGAACTGATGAGAGCCTCTAGTCCACGACAGATCGTCGCGAATCTGATAGCTGTCAGCGACATTGACCCACGGAGTCCAGTTGGAACTGTACTGGGCTTGGGTCCCGGTACTGAGATTGATCGTTGAGATATTGTTCGGCTTCCCATCTTGACGGGGGAAAATCTTGTTCAGTTCGAAGGGCGATGCGAGAGCCGGAGTCCCCAAGGGCAGAATGTTGATTCGATTCCCGTTGTAGTTGAACGCGACTTCGTTCAGCAGATTGGGGTTAATCGTGTGAATCAGGTGCACCACGGCACTGTACGATGGATTGCCGAAGGTGTTCCCGACGGTGGGCATGTTGTCGCCGCTCCACATCGTCGTTCCCTGAGTTTGCAGAATCGCCTCGTCGATGTAGTGTCCAAAGATGTTGAACTTATCGTTGAACCTGTGATCGATGCGGACGATTTCTTCCCGGATGTTTGATGGGACATTGTTCCCGCCCACGAATGTGGGATTACCGCTTGGATCCACGGAATTGTTAGCTGGGAAGATGCCGGCTTGGAGCAAAGCAACCGAGTTTGGTTCGATCATGCAAGCCGGGATTAAATTGCCGGGGAAGGTCCCTCCGGGGTTAACGCCTGCAGGTGGCGTTGCACAGTTCCGGAACAAAACCGCAGTGGGCAGATTGGGAACCTTGATGGTGCCGGGGAAAGTAGAATCGCCGTTCGCGTCGGGATACCAATCGGTGGATGGCACTTGGTGGTTGATGCCTCCACCCTGTACGATCCGGCGCCATTCCATGTTAAAGAAGAAGAATGTCTTATCCTTCCAGATCGGGCCGCCAACGTTAAAGCCGAACAGGTTGAAGCGCAATTCAGGATTCACAATTCCTGCGCGGTTGCGGAAATAGTCGTTGGCGTCGAGCGCATCATTCCGGAACACTTCCCACGCCGAAGCGTGAAATGAGTTTGTTCCCGATTTCAAAACCGACGCCACACTTCCCGCTGAAGAAAGGCCGAAGTCGGCGCCGTAGTTCGACGTCAGCGTACGAGATTCTGCAATGGCATCGGTGGATGGCATCACACTGAAGGTGCCAGCGCCGCCGCGGTCAAGATCCTCGCCGCCGTCAAGCAGGTAAATATTGTGGGCGGGACGATTGCCATTGATACTCACGTTCGCGTCCGCGTTGACGGGTGCCGGAATCGAGAAGTTGCCTTGTAGGCTCGTTGCTCCTGGGGTCAGATTGACGTATGTATAGAAGCTTCGACCGTTACTGGCCAGCTTACTCAGTTGCTCTCCGCTAACGATCTGGCTGACTTCGCCGGTATCGGACTGAACCGTGATCGCGGTCGCTTCGACCGTGACCGTTTCTTGTGTGGCGCCCACTTGCATCTGAAAGTCCACGCGGATGCGGTCGCCCACTTGCAAAACCAGGCCTTTCCGCTCCGCCGACTTGAAACCGGCCCCTTCGGCGCGAACCGTATAGGAGCCAATGCGAAGGCTGGGCGCTACGTATTGCCCCTCGTTATTGGTGGGAATATGCTGAACAATTCCCGTTTCGACGTTGGAGATCGTAATCGTGACGTTGGGGAGTACCGCGCCGCTCGGATCCGTTACAGTTCCGACGATCGTCGCCTCTTGCGCAAACGCGCCGAGACCAACCGCTAGGAAGAACACAAGAAGAGCCGCGCAATTGCGCAGGCTGTGGTGTATTCGGGCCTGGGCGGCCCTGGCAAATGTCATCAACGAGTCACAATGCATTTCGTTTTCCTCCAACTGGTGGTGCAAGACACTCCGTTAACGTACACGCAGCACCGGGTGCAAGCTTTACGCCCACTTCACCCACACTGTCAAGCAAAATTTGAATTGGGTGCGATATTGAGCGGTCCATGCGCGTCGGCAAGTAGGCCGAAAACATCAATGGTTCATCCTTCGGGAGCCCGTTTAGAAGTATGGTCCCAGACTCTGTGCTCAAGTCAGTGATGACAGCGGCCCTTCACTAGGGTACGTTGATCTCGTTCAGGAGAGTACTCAATTTTGCACATCTGGGCCGGCTCGTAGGGACAAATCCAATCCCGAGAAAGCCCATGGCGAGGAAACGAAAGAGCAACCCAAAGAGCGACCAGAGGACAGGAGCATCCCTGTTGTCTTGCCTGAACCTGAATGCCGCGGGTGTAGATATCGGAGCGACGGAGATCTATATCGCTGTGCCTGGGGATCGAGATCCGCAGCCGGTGCGTTGTTTCTCGACCTTCACGGAAGACCTGCACGCGGCTGCGGCCTGGCTGAAGGCGTGCCACATCGAGACCGTAGCCATGGAGTCGACGGGAGTGTACTGGATTCCGTTGTTTCAGATCTTGGAGGCGCGAGGATTCAAGGTCTTGCTGGTCAACGCCCATCACGTAAAGAAGGTTCCGGGACGCAAGTCCGATGTATCGGATTGCCAATGGCTGCAGTATCTGCATTCGGTGGGGTTGCTGCGCGGGCCGTTCCGTACGATGAGACGATCTGCGCGCAGAACGAAGTGCAGAATCGCCATCGTATGGAAGCCAGGCTCCGGAAACAAGCCCGCGAGCTCGGATTATAGCTTGTTGCCATATAACTCAACGAAGTTCCTCAGGAGGAGTAGGATTTGCTGTTCGCAGATACTAAAAATGGGAGATCGAGCGGTTCGCCGCTGAAAAGCCTCGCGTTACGACTTATTTTCTTCCGGCCCGAAGCAGTTCCCGCGAACGTGCATTCGAGTATTGAATTTCTGCTACTCCTGTGCCAGCGCGTAGCGAAAAACCGACTCATCGAGATTGGCGGGCGCGAGTCTCATTTCCCGGAAGAGTTCCAAATTGGAAGACATGACAACTCCCGGACTGAGGTAGACGGTTGGCGGCAGGGAGGACTTACTCATCAGATGGTCCGACATGATGCGAACCGCGATTTGCCCCTGTCGGTAGGGTTGCTGGTAAATCGAAGCGGAAATTGTACCTTTCGCGAAATACGGCGACATCTCGGCGAAGAGGTCGGTTGTGATCAATCTCACTTTTCCCGCCAGTCCCCGCGCTCCCAGAGCACGACATACTGGAAGACAGTTGACCGTGTTCACATACAAACCAGACAGGTTTGGGAAGCGCCCAAGAAGGTCGAACGTCTTTTGGAAACTCTCATCTTCGTCTTCATGCCCCTCGATGATGCTCACAATCTCCCCACCCGGACAGTGCCGTGGGAAAGCATCCGAAAACCCATCCGTCTTTTTCCGATGGTCCAGTGCCGTCAACATGCCCGCAACTACTGCGACTTTGGAGTTCGGGGGGAGGAACTTCCCCATTAACTCCCCGGCGAGAGAACCATTTCGCCACGGCTCCACACAGACAATGCTCGAGCGCCGGCTTTCGGGAGCATCGGTGGAAACGCAAAGCACGCGCACGCGCTTCTCCTCCGCTTCGTCAATTAGGGGCGACAAGTCCTTTGGATTTCCGGCAGTGACTATAATTCCGTTCACACCGGTCTTGAGGAGATCCTTGACGCTTTCGTATCCTGCTCTCCGAGCGCTCGAACGGGGCGGTACTCGAACATCACCCCCAATTGTGTCAGGCGGCGCGCTTCGTCGAGCACCCCGCCCCAAAGATGATCGTAGAAAAAGTGAATCTCACGCGGTATGCACACTCCGATACGGATTGCCGACTTGGCAGTAGACAAGGCGCGAGCTGCCAGATTCGGCGTGTAACCGATCTGTCGGGCGATCTGGAGAATCCTTTGGCGGGTCGCTTCTCTAATTCCGTAGCGTCCGTGTAGTGCCCGGTCCACGGTCCCAATCGAGACATTGGCCAGTTCGGCAATTAGGTGAATTCCTTTTCTTTCTTTTTTCATCGCCAGCGCCGCTCTTGCGCGGTGTCGCCATCGGACGGCTAATCATGATCAACGCCAATCGTACAACGCTCTGCTCTCTCGATGCTCGACGTCCCCCCCAAACCCTCGACTTTTCAATTCGTGGTGAACACAAGCTGCCGGACTAAGTTCTAAAGAATTCCGTGACTGCCCTGGCAGGATACACTTGGATCGAAGTGGCTTCCATCGGACGCGGTTAGAGAATGCTCTCCAGGATATCGCGGGATTTGGCAATGACGAGATGGCGGCTGGGATCTACGCTCGCCACGTTGGCATTCATCGCAAGCGCCAGTCTGCTCAACCTAAACCTATTCCTATTCCAGGCCATGGCGCAAAACGTTCCGGGGGCCCAATCACCAGACAAACCGCGCGAAAGCCCGATTCAGTTTGCCTACCAACCCATTGATTTCAAGCTGGACAGTTCCGAAACTCCGCAGCGTCATGCTCCGGAAACAATGGCTGGCGGAGTGGCTGTCTTTGATTACAACAACGACGGCAAGCTGGACATCTTCTTCACCAACGGCGCCGATATCGACACGCTCAAGAAGGCCTCCCCGAAATACTGGAACCGGCTGTTCGAGAATGACGGAAAGGGACACTTCACCGACGTTACCGCCAAAGCAGGGCTAGCCGGCATTGGCTTCGACATCGGCGTCGCGATTGGTGACTACGATAACGACGGGCACGAAGATATTTTTGTCGGCGGAGTTTATCGCAATACGCTGTATCACAATAACGGGGATGGAACATTCACCGACGTGACCGCGAAGGCAGGCCTCAACAAAGCCGATTCCGAGTACGGTCCGCTATGGTCGGTGGGCGGCGCATGGGTGGACGTTAACAATGACGGCCTGCTCGACTTGGTAGTCGTCAACTATCTCAAGTGGGACGGCACGTACGAACCCCTGTGCATGGGTGAGGGACACCGCGACTATTGTCATCCCAAGATGTACTCGCCGACGCCGAACCAGTTATTTCTCAACAACGGCGACGGAACATTCAAGGACGTGTCGATCGCGTATGGTCTGCGTGCACATCCCGGAAAGGGCATGGGAGCCGCGGTGGCTGACTATGATCTCGACGGCCGCATGGACCTCTTCATCACGAACGACAAGCTCGTAAACTGGTTCTTTCGAAACAAGGGCGGTTCGCGTTTTGAGGAAGCCGGGTTCGAAACCAACGTGTCGCTGCGCGAAGACGGTATTTTCATCTCCGGTATGGGCGTCGATTTCCGCGATCTGGACAATGACGGTTATCCCGACATTTGCCTGGTCGCGCTCGACAATGAGACCTTCCCGATCTATCGCAACACGGGAAAAGGAAGCTTTGTAGAAGTAACGGAGTCCAGCGGCATGGCCAGTCAAAGTCTACCCATGGCGGGCTATTCTCCGAACATCGCCGATTTCGATAACGACGGCTGGAAAGACATTTTTGTGTCGCGCGGCCACGTTCAGTCTTTGTTGTATGCGACTCGCACAACGATCGAGCAACCCAACACTGTTTTCCGCAACCCGGGTGGAATGAAATTCGCCGCTTTGACCGCGGAGGCAGGGTTTACCTCAACGCCGCCTTCCCGCCATCGAGGCTCGGCTGTTGGGGACTTGAATGGAGACGGGCGCGTCGACGTCGTCGTGAGTGCCATCAATGCTCCGGCGGAAATCTGGATCAATCAAAGCCCGGGCACAAACCATTGGCTGGAGGTCAAGCTGCAAGGGACCAAGAGCAATCGTGATGGCATCGGAGCACGCGTCAAGGTAGTCACCAAGAACGGTACGCTGTATGACCACATGTCGACGGCATCAGGCTATGCATCGTCCAGTGCGGGCCCGATTCATTTTGGGTTGGGGGCGAATGCGTCCGCGGATCTGGTAGAAATCCGCTGGCCTTCCGGCATCGCCCAGCAACTGCGGAACATCGCCGGTGACCGAATTGTTTTGGTCCGCGAACCGGCGCAGTAAGGTGAGCTATCGCACGCCGAGAAGAATATCGACGGTGATCTGATCGAGGCGCTCGTAAGGAAGGCTCTTTTTCGAAATTCTGACTTTGTCGAAGCTGTATCCAAGCAGAGCAGAGGCTCCTTTTCGTGAGTACTTGTTCACGGGAGGAGTGCCTTTGTTCTCCACTTCAAGCTGTTTCAGGACTTCCCGGACTTCCTTGTCGGCATTCCACTGTTCTGCCTTTTCTTTCAGAATCAGATAAGTGCGCATGCAGCCGCGCGCGAAATCTTTTACGTCCTCATAATCCTCGGTACGGTACGCATGAGCAGTCGAAGTGCCGCGAGCCTTCATAACCAACGTCTTCCAGAAACTTCACCAGCCAGAAGGCAGATTTGAGGTTGTGCGAGCCAAAGCGCAAATCCTGATCGAAGCGCCCGGGCGCCTGGTCGCTCAGATCGATGTGAAAAAGTTTCCCCGCGTCCCAAGCCTGAGCTACTCCATGCATGAAATTCAGGCCGGCCATCTGCTCGTGTGCCACCTCAGGATTGACCCCAACCATATCCGGGTACTCAAGGGTTGAAATCAGCGCGAGATAGTGGCCTATAGTCGGGAAATAAATATCGCTTCGGGGTTCATTGGGCTTGGCTCGAGCGCGAATTTAAAGCCGTATTTTTTGTCGGCGTTGAACTCACAGAGATAATTAATCGCGTCGCGAGTGCGCTGCACCGCGACGTCAGCCCACCGGCAACCGTCCGTTTCCGGGCCGTCTCTTCCCGCCCACAGCACAAAAACCTTCGCGCCCAACTCTGCTCCCAGGTCCATCACACAGATTGTTTTCTGTATCGCGTAGGCGCGCACCTCCGGATCATTCGCAGTGAAAGCCCCATCCCGAAAAATGGGATGAAAAAAAGTGAAACCGTGGCCATTGGGACGACGATGCGATTACGCTCGCACGCCTTTTTGAAAGCGCCCACAATCTGGTCGCGCTGCGCCGGCGATGCATCGATGGGAACCAGGTCGTTGTCATGGAGATTCACTCCCCATGCGCCCACCTCTCCTAACAAGATCAGCTCGTTCCGGTGGAGTAAGCGACTCCCGGACAGCATCACCAAACAGATCTCTGCCAGGATTCCCCCACGGCCCAAAGGCCGAACGTAAACTTGTGTTCCGGTCTCGCTTCGTATTTTCCATCCTTCGCCACGAGAGCCCTCCCCGAATATCTAAATCACTGCCAACACGATTATCGCTGCATCTATATCGATTTAGATTATCAAGGCAGCTTCGGCTCTCGACGCAGGGGCTTTTCAAGAGCTGCGATCCAGCATCGATGATGCTGGAGCTTAACTCCAGCCGGCACGTCCCGACTGGCTTGGCACTGCAAGTATTCCGTTTCCGAATAGAGGTTTAGGATAAGCAGGCTTAGAGTCGCTTCTTCCAATCAAATCGACAGATCGCGCGTCAGGCAACCATCGACAGGACAAGACTCGATAAGAACGGTCGCACATGCCATTTCCCAATGAAGTGTTATCCCATATCACGAAATGAAATGGGTCTTCCCTGTCAAGGGCAAGAACACCGTAGCTAGATTTCCCCAAGAAGATTTGCTTCGATCCAGATTATTTTGCCGCCACGATTTCTCCCGTTGCTAAAACGTAGTCCGTCAACTTGTCCAGCTTGATGTTGGAGTGAGTGGAAGTGATCGCAACCGAGCCGTCTACGTTGTGGGCAGACTTCACATGTTTCATCATGACAGGATGTTCCAAAGTCACAGCGACTGGAGTGTTCGGCACCGCGTTCGGACTCCTGTCGGAATCGTGCCCTGGAAATGGCTCGACACCCGGCGCATTGGGAGTTGGGTACGCGCCCGCTCCGTTCCAGGTCTTCCAGTTGACGGTGGTGTCAGCGGGTCCATAGTCTAGATTCTGACCGACAGCAATTCTGGTTGGGTAATACCAACCGGTCAAGAAAACCTTGATCGACGCTGAACCACCCTTCCACTGTACTGAATTCATGACAATGGCAAGGCGGGAGGGGCCTGCGGAAGACTTCGCCACGGATTCGGTAACTTCTCCAGAGAAGGTTGCGTTTTTCGGATATACGACTCCATCCACGAGTGTGGCCACGGACAATTTTGCGCTGACTTTAGTACCAATCGGAGTCTTTCCCGCGGTGACACTTTGCCCCATTGTTGCCGGAAATTCGCGAACTACCGGAACACTCGAAACTGGGGGCTTTTGCTGGCTGACGGTCAATACGGGGACAAAGAGCGAAGTAACGAACACACTTCCAGCGAGGATCGTTCTGGCAAACATTTGCGACCTCCTTGCTGTTTGCGAAACAGCGCAAACGCTGTCAACACCCAAGGCTGACAGCTGGCGGGCAATTTCTGCTCAGTATACGTCAGTTGCTTCTAGTTGAAAGTCTGTTGTCTTGCCGCAATCTCGTTATCCTACGTTTTGCCTCCGCGGTCAACGCAGTGTCGATCAGGTCCACAGAATTGCCTCCCACCATGATCTTGAACGTTCCCGGCTCGACCACCGGGCGCATTTCACGATTGAGAAAGGACAGTTGATCGAACCCCAGCGTGAACTCCACGGTTTTCACCTCGCCCGGCTCCAGAGTAATCCGCCGGAAGCCGCTAAGTTCCTTTACGGGCCGGGTTACAGAGCTGACTGTCCATCAGCCGGGGTTCGGGGCTTCGTTGGTTCCAGGTCGCGCAGCCCTAAGCTTGGTCTCGAGACCGGTTGCGTGAGGGCCTCTTCGACTTGGCCGGCTTTCAGAAGAGAGTCAATACGTGGATTGGTAATGAGGCGATCCAATTACACCTCGGCGAGGGGACGATGACAGATCCTCAAGAGGTTCTTCGCCCGAAAGAGGATGAGCTAGAGAAGGTGCAACCAATCCCTCGTCCCAAACATGCGCACTTATGAAATCTGCCTTCGCACACACACGACAGCATGCTTCGATACAAGATGCGACCCGGTTTCCACTTTGGTCGCACCAGACAGCGTAAAGTTGGAAATCCACTCGACGGACATAAATGGGTGGGACCACCGAACGTGTGGACTTTCGATTACCGAATGCACGACGAAGCGACCGTTCGCAGCAACCGTCCCCGCCGTCGCCGCACTCGGGGTAGTATTCGAGGCACATAAGATTCACCCCCTGTCCTTTGGTCTTCTCACGCCAGCACCAGCCCGTCGTCCTTCATCCCCTGAGCCAGTCCCCACGCATAACGATGTTCGACGATAAGTGCGTTCCCGAACCACTGAGCATCGTCCTGAACATGCTCGTCGATCCATTCTTTAGCCCGAAGAGTCAAGGGACAGAACGTGTACAGCGTCCCGGCGTTGTTGACGAGAACGTCAGGCGAGACTGGTTCCTCCTGTGGTGAGTGCAAGGTGTTCTCCTTTGCGGTTCTGCCGCCGCATCTGCCTAGAGGCGACCACCGTGGAGATCGAAACCCTGACCCCTCGGTTGGTGAGCACCGTCGCATCGGACGGGCTGCTCTTGATGCTGTCTGAATTCTACTGACTCACCGTGCCCAGAACAATGTCACCTTCGGATGGCGAAACTAAAACGAACTAAACTGTCACCAAAATTGTCACCACGGTGGCCTAATCTGGGCACTTTCACCTGACCTAGCCTAACGTTAAACCACTGAAAACACTAGAATATATGCGGTTTAAGCTGATTGAGAATCTTCCGTCCTAACCCCTAGACGATAGCGCCGCCGGAGAGCAGTCATTATAACAAAGCAAAACAGGCAAGGCCGTCACGGGTAGCGCCGGGCCTCCGGTTGGCCCGATGGGCGGGCGGGAACGCCAGCCAGAGAGCCGGCGGGACGGCGGCCTAGGTTGTCGCCTGCCAGGCAATCACCTTACTCTCTTGACAATATTCCCTCCCAGAGCTAATTTCTTTTAGCGAATAAAAAGCGAAATCACGATTCGCAGCCTCGGCCAGCCGCCCCGGCGTTTCCCTGAAATTGAGGTCCTTAATGTCTTCCCCACTCTTTTACGCCCCGGCGGGCGATGCGGTTGTCTTTGCTGCAAAGAAGGAGCCGGCGCTGGTCTTACAACGGCTGGCGGCAGTGCCCAAGCTGGCGGGGGTGACTGCGGCATCACGACTGGAGGTACGACCTTCGCCGGAGATGGTCGCCAGCGGAATTCGCGAGATTGATGAGCTTTCCGGCGGGCTTCCGCGGGGATGTCTGAGCGAGATTTGTGGACCAGCCTCTTCCGGACGCACCAGCGTGTTGCTGGCTGCCCTGGCGGCAGCTACCCGTCGCCAGGAAGTCTGCGCCCTGGTGGACACTACGGACGCGCTCGATGCGGTCTCGGCTGCGGCAGCGGGAGTTGAGTTGGAAAGATTGCTGTGGATACGCTGCGGGACCGGACGTCGGACGTCGGACCTCGGGCCTCAGACATCGGGCCTCAGACATCAGACCCCCGACCATAGGGGTGAAGTCCGAGGTCAGGAGTCCGAGGTCCGAGGTCTGACATCCTACGTCCGGCTTGAGCAGGCTCTGCGAGTTACTGATCTGCTTTTGCAAAGTGGGGGCTTTGGCCTGGTGGCCATCGATCTCGGCGATGTGCCGGACGCGGCCGCGTGGCGGATTCCGCTGGCTTCCTGGTTTCGCTTTCAGCGTGCCGTCGAATCCACTGCCACGGTGCTATTGGTGGTGGCCCAGGCGCCCTGCGCTCCGACTTGCGCTTCTCTGCTGATCAGGCTGCGGGCGGGGGAGCAGCTTTCAACTATCAGCTCTCAGCTCTCAGTTAAAAGCGAACTTTCGCTGGCCCACGTGCAACTTCTGGATGGACTGCGCGTTGAAGGAGAGCTGCTGCGTTCGCGCATGCAGCGAAAACCGACACAATCCGTCACCACGGTTTTCGCCACAAAAGCGGTGCGGATTGCGTAGTCCCACGGCAGCGCCTTCGATTGCGCTCGGACAAGCGTTGCCGGTTGCATCTTGCTTTTTGCTGCGAGGGCGAGACGCCCTCGCGACAGCCGGCGGGACGCCGGCGCTACAAGCTGAGAGCTGACAGCTTTTCTCTGACGACCGATGACTGCCTTCGCCTGCATCTACGTTCCTGACTTTCCTGTCGAGGCCTTGCTGCGCGCCGAACCTGGCTTGCGCTCACAAGCTTTGGCCGTGCTTGAAGGCAAAACGCCGCTGCAAACGATTTTTGCTTTGAATGAAAAGGCCCGCCACGCTGGAGTTTCGCTGGGAATGACGAAACTTCAGGTGGAAGCCTGCTCTGATCTTGTGCTGCGCCCACGATCTTTATTACAGGAGGCCGCCGCACACGCGGCCTTGCTCGACTGCGCCCAGTCATTTTCGCCGCGAGTGGAGGATGCGGGTTGTGACACCGTCCTTCTCGATCTCGCCGGTCTGGAGCCGCTTTTCGGTCCGCTGCCAAAAATCGCGCGGGATGTGGCGCGCCGTGCTTCCGATCTTGGCCTCGAAGCCAATATTGCCGTGGCTTCCAACCCGGACACGGCCGTACTCGCGGCTCTCGGCTTTTCCGGCGTGATCGTGATTCCTGAAGGAAGAGAAGCCGAGCAGTTGGGCAATCTTCCCCTGGAAGTGTTGTTTACCGGGGGACACGATCTCCAAACCCTGGACGTACTTGAGCGCTGGGGCATCCGAAATCTTCGTGCTCTGGCTGCGTTGCCCGAAGTCGCGCTGAGCGAGCGTCTGGGCCAGGAAGGCATTCGCCTGCAACAATTGGCACGTGGCTGCAGTTCCCGATCGCTGGTTCCAGTCGAGCTGCCTCTGGTTTTCGAAGAGGCGATCGAACTGGAATATCCACTGGTGCTGCTCGAACCACTGGCATTTCTGCTAAGCCGGTTGCTGGAACAGCTATGTGCCCGGCTGGGCGCCCGGGCATTAGCCACTCAGGAGTTAAACCTGGACCTGACCCTGGAATGCAGCACCCCAGAATACGTGGGGACGAGCGCCCCCGCCCGTCCGGGTCGAGCGCAGGCTCGACAAAGTTTTCACCGCACCCTGCGCCTGCCTGTTCCCCTGCTGGATCCCAAAGTTTTTCTCAAGCTGCTGCAGCTTGATTTGAATGCACACCCGCCCGGCGCTCCCATCGTGAAGATCCATTTATCGGCGGAGCCGGTGCGGCCGCGGGCAGCGCAGAGTGGTTTGTTCCTGCCTCCTTCTCCGGAGCCGGAAAAGCTCGAACTCACGTTGGCGAGAATCGCAGGAATTGTTGGTCAAAATAAAGTGGGATCACTGCAACTGCTGGACACACACCGTCCAGAAGCTTTCCGGATACAACATTTTGCCCCGGGTCAGAGGCAGGAGCAGACGGCTCGCAATCCCAAGGCATCCCGGAATGACAATCCCCAGGAACTGCAAAAACAAAACGAAGTCGCAGTCACTGCCATGCGTATCTTCCGTCCACCCTTGCGCGCCACCGTGACCCTGCAGGAAGGCAGGCCTGCGAGCATCGCTTGTCCGAGGCGCAAGGAGATTTGTGGGGAAATCCTCTGGGCCGCCGGCCCCTGGCGCACCTCTGGAGACTGGTGGGAACAGGAAGGATGGGCCCGCGACGAGTGGGACATCGCGTTACAGGAGGCAACCGGCATCACGCTCTATCGCCTGGTTCGGGATTTGCTCAACGGGCAGTGGCAGGTGGAGGGATGCTATGACTGAAGGCCGCCCCGCGCCCGGACGTCGGACTCCAGACCTCGGACGTCGGACGTGGGACCTTAAAGATCCGGGCCATAACCAGAAGCTTTCCGAACGGCGCGCCACTTCCCGTGAAGGTGTGGCTGGTGGGACGTGGCGCGTCAAATCAGATAAATACGCAGGGCTTGGGCGACACCAAACCCGTGGCTCCGAACACCAAGCCCGACGGCAGCGACGATCCGGACGGAAGGCAGAAAAACCGGCGGGTCCAAATCACCCTCAAAAAGCAGTGAAACCACGCGCGGCAACCAAGGCACCCTACCCTGCAACGCGGGAGCGAAACTACAGGGTCTATAGGGTCTTCACTGTATTCTGGGGCCCGCTAACTGTGCATAACCTGTTCAAACTGTGTTATCCCGGCTATTTCGTGATTACGCCGCAGGCGATGCGGTCGCCCGCGTTTCCGGCCGGGTCGCTCTTCATGTCGTCTGCCTTGGCATGAATCACCAGCGCCGTGCCGCCGTTGCTGAACAGGGAGTGGCTGTCGTCGCCCAGAGTTACGTCCTTGTTCACCACTTTGAACTTGGCTTTGCCCTTGGCATTAACAGTGAAGTTGTTCATGTCTCCGGCATGGTGGCCTTCGGGATTCTCCAGGCCATGCTTCTTTCCCTCGGGATTAAAGTGCGGGCCGGCCGATTTGAAATCCGGCGCCTCGCATTGCGCCTTCTGGTGAAAGTGCAAAGCGTGCATCCCCGGCGGAAGGTCGTGCAGCTTGAGCTCCATGGATACGCCCGCCGATGCTTCCTTGCTCCATAGCACCGCTGTTCCTACGCTTTTGCCCTGCGCGTCTTTCAGTTCGACCGTGGTCTTGGCAGCTGCGGCGATCGACAGGGCGAAGAACGAACACAATCCGATGGCAAGCAAAAACGTTTTAGCGATTTTCATGGCCTGGCAATTATAACGCTACAAGTCGCCGGCACACCTATGTAGTAACTCAATCTTAAATCTACGGCGTCATCCTGAACGGCCTTCAGGCCGTGAAGGATCTGGCGTGCAGCGGTACAAGTCCCGCCACCGCGCATATCTGCCGCACGCTTCGCAAGCTCAGCAGGACGCATGGCACGAGGCGACTAAGCCTCTACCGCATCGAAACATAGAAGGCATTGTTCCCCGACCGCAAATCTTTGCCATAGGAAAAGGCAACTCCGACGCCAAACACGCGTACCGTAGCCTGCGCGCCCAGGTCCCACAACCATTTCTGCGAACCCAATCCCGCGGAGGCGTCGGTAATTTTGCCCGTGTCCAGAAATGGTCCCAGCTTCACGGTAAAGATCCCGTTGCGATACACGTTCTTATCGGCTTCCCAATTGGACAGGAAATAATTCCGCCCCATCGGAGCGCTGCCCTTCCGGCCGTCGCGGGTCCCGATATGCCCTCGCATCTCAAGATTGTTGTCGCGCTCGAGGCCAAGCATAAAGAGCTCGTCGAACGGAACCTCCCCGAACGTTTTGCCGGCCCTGATTCGGTGCTGTATCTCATAGTCGTCGCCCTGTGATTGCGGAAGCCAGTGAAACCGCAATAAACCTTGCAGCTTCTCGAAAGAATGCGAAGGTTGCGACCAGATACGCCCTGCCTGTGAGGACACTCCCCCTTCCAGGGTCACTCGCCGTTCCGGCACACGCCAAAGCCCGGCGTTTAATTGCGTGGTCTGCTTGAGCTGGTATCCCTTGGTCAGCAGGCTCGGAGTGAGCGCCGTTCCCGGAATCACGCTGCGGAAGTCGCGATGCGAAATTTCGGCCCCCGCAGACCACTGCCAGCGCCCGCTTTCGAAAGAAGCGAAGTCCACCTCCACCGCTTCTCGCCGCATGTTGAAGCTTCCCAACACAGGCGCCGGACCTTGAAACGAATTCCTGATGTCCCAGTTTTCACTGCGCAAGTCGGCCGCCAGTCCGTAGCGAAATTTTGGATTGGCCTTGAACGGACTCGACAGCCGCGCCAGCAGCCGCCGCTTGTCCGCATCCCAGCGATACATGGAGACGAAGTTGATGGCCCGGTGGCGCAGGTTGTAAACCTCCGGAGTAACGCTTTGAAAGGGCAAGCCCCGAAACAGCAGAAACAGCTTTTCCAGCTTGCCCTGGCCCCATCCGTCGCGCTCGCGGTTGCGGAAAAGAATGTCAAACTTGCCGTCGTCGCGGGCCTGCAGATCAAATTGGTAGCGGGGGAAAATTTCCAGTCCGCGGACGCGGACCTCGGTAGTCAGCAGATCGGGGAGGCGCAGGACGCTGGCCGGCGCGAAAGCCATCGCACGATCGAGCAATGCCGCATTCAGTCGGGGCGGAGGCTGGCTTCGTATCTCCACAATTTGTGGCTTGCCCACGCGGCTCCAATACTTCAGGGCAGCTGCGATGTTTCCCTGCAGAAAATAGACGGTGCCAAGAAAATCGTTGCCGTAGGAATCAGTGGGATCAAGACGCAAGGACCGCCGCAAGTGGCGCGCCGCAGCTGGGTACCGCTTCTGCTTGAGTGCCACCCCCGCCAGTTCCAGCGGAAACCGCTTGTCGCCGGGCTGGAGCCGGGCTCCGGCCGCAAACACCCGCTGCGCATCGTCCCAGCGTCCTAGTTGAGCCAATGCCGTGCCGTAGTAGAAATCGAGTTCAGCCGAAGGGCGCTGTGAGGATTCGGCAAGGGTGACCACTTCCTGCCATTGCTGTTGGGCAGACAACTGCCGGGCGCGCTCGGCTAATGGGCCATCCGAGGTTTGGGCAGCAGTCAGGGCCGCAAAGCTGAAGAAGAATACGAAGACAATACTTGGGATCAGCGAGATTGGGTTAGAGGCAGTGCCAGCAGTGTCCATTTTCCGGCTGCGCTCCATTCCCGTTCGAAGCTCGGCCGGTCCTGTTGCAGAAGCTTGCGCTGCGCGGGATCGTTGAGCATCACCATTTCCGGTCCCAGCCCAGTCACGACCACATAGTGCAGAGCGCCGCCGCCCGCAGGCCTCAGGGCAACGATCATAGGGCGTCCCTTGGCGAGATGTTGTTGCAGGTCTTCCCACTCTCCGCGAATTGTAAACGTGCGGAACCCCTGCTCCTGAAAGTAGCGTTCCATATCGGAAGCATAGATGCCGTGGGCTTTGGACGAATACAGTGTGTGCTGGATCCGGGTTGCGTCGGAAGCGTCGTTCAGCGGTTGACTCCGCTGAGCCTGCCAGTATTGCATCACCATGGCAATGCTGGCAGCTCCGCAGCCGTCTCTTTCCTGCTTTACGAAGGGGACATCCAGCCAGACGCCGGGACGGTCCGCGGCCAGCAGCACGCCGCAGACCCCGAGCAGCAGGACCACGATCCTGACCATCCGACCAAACATCTTGGAGGACCTATCGGACCGCAACAATGATCAAAATGAGCACGGCAACAGCCACGAGAATGATGATCAGGTCACGATCACTAAGCGTGCCGGCGGCGAAATCGGCCTGCGCCTTTTGCGTTCGTTGAGCCAACTGCGCCAGCTCAGCGTCGTCCAGCGTGGAAACGGCGTTCTTCACCTGCTCCGGGTTCATGTGCGCGGAGCGCAATGCTTTTTCGGCCTTCTCGGACGAGAAGAATTGTCTGACCTGCTCCACATTCTGCTGCCGCAGGTTAGAGGCTTGCACCGCGGCTCGCTGCAGGTCAGCAGGGCTTACTACGTGCGCCGCCCCTTCCGCCACCAGTTTCTGGGGAAGGGCGAAAACCGCCGCCAAAACAAAAGCCGTTGCCACCCGGAATAGCTGCTTCATATCGAAAGGCATTGTCTTGCGACCTCCGCTGAAATTCTTTATTGTGGGCCCGGACTGCGTGAGACTGGCTCCGTTCAGGCCGAGCGCCTACAAAAATAGTACACGCACACACTCTGATGCGGAGCCCATTCAGCAGGTTTGTCCGCAAGGTAACAAGATCAATAAACAAGGCGAGCGATCGCTTTGGACAGTTCTGCGCCTACAAGTTTTCCACCGCGTTCTGCAGCTCGGCGGCAATCCACTCTGGAGCACTGTTCTGTGGGAATCGCACCGGCGTTCCGATCCTCACTTGTATCTTTTTCGGCCGCGCCAGCCTCTTCCCGGCCTTCTTCAATTCAAAGAGTCCGTCAATCCGCAGGGGCACGATCGGTATGGCCAGATTATTCGCCAGCAGTCCCACGCCGGCGCGAAAAGGACGCATCTTGCCGTCCGTGGTGTGGTGCCCTTCGGGAAAAACCAGAATGCTGTAACCACGGTCCACAGATTCTCCCGCATAGGCGAAGCTCTCGCGGAAGCCAGCTTCGCGCGGCAAGGGAAACAGGTTGAGCAGCGAGACTCCCAAGGTCCATTGGACGCGGTCATAAACTCGGCCCAGCAGACTTCGTCCGCTTGGCGGCGTGCGCAGCGCCTCCAGCGCCTCTCCTCCTGTAGCCGTCGCCAGCCGGTGCCGAAAGCGTGCTGGAAGTGCGGTATGCACCAGACCCACATCCACATCAGCAATGTGATTGCACACCACCAATACCGGCCCGTGCAGTCCGCGCAGATTTTTCCGCCCGGTAATGCGCGGCCATCCCAACAGAAATACCGCCGGACGCAAAAGCAGATAGTGAGTGAGCAGGCGCACCCAGGTGGTGGGCCAATGCTGCACCCATGCCGGATAATGATAAGGCACCCGCGGCGGAAGCTTGCTCTGCAGCATGCGCTCCAGATCGCCTACCGTTTTTAGCGCGGCGAAGCGGGTCTCGCTCAAATCCATCTGATATCGGTCTTCGAGCGCACCCAGCAATTCCACACGATCGAGTGAACTCAGGTTCAAATCGGTTTCCAGGTTGGAGCCTTGACCCAACTCCCCTGCGGCTTTCCCCTTAACCCGCGCAATCAACTCGCTCAACGGACTCAATCCGGTTTGCCCGGCTGGCGCCGCTCCCAATCGCACCTGGACAACCTGCTGGATGGCGCTGGTTCGCGGCTTCTGCGTGGAGGTCCGCGGGAAGTCATCCTCCGGCCACAGAAACCAGTTCCGCATGCGCTGGTACTCAGCCAGAGTTTCGTTGGCGCGCCTCACCACCGGTGCGGGATCAACCTTGGCATCGCGCATGATTATTACCGCACACGGCTCAGCGTTGCCATCTCTTGGCAGCGCAATGACCACGCAGTCTTTCACCTCGGGTTGCCGGCGCAGCGCGGCCTCGAGGTCCTCCGGATAAATATTCATCCCGGCAGGAGTGACGATCACATCTTTCTTGCGGCCTTTGAAATACAGATTGCCTTCGGCATCGAGCGCGCCGATGTCTCCGGTTCCGTACCAGCCTTCTTCGGCTGTCATGGGCTGCAGTTGGTGCCCGGTCCAGTACCCGGCGGCCACGCCGCTGCCGCGGACCAGAATTTCCCCGTCCGGCGCCAGTTTGACTTCGCGCCCGGCCAGTACTTTCCCAATCGATCCTTTGCCCAGACGAAAGGGGTGATTCACGCTGACGATGGAGGTGGTTTCCGTGAGCCCATAGCCCTGGATGGCGGCGTATCCGAGGCGTCCCCAGAACTCTTCGGTTACGCGGTCGAGGGCGGCTCCGCCGGAAATGAACGCCCAAAACTTCCATCCGAACTGGCGATGCACGCGCCGGAAAATCCACCAGCGATGCAGGAAATGCTTCCCTTCCGCCGCCTGAAACCGCCGTCGGAACGTTTCCAGCCGGCCTGTATCCTCCAGATCGCGCTCAATTTTCTCCTTAAGCGATTGCAGCATACGCGGTACTGCAACCAGCACCGACACGCGCTCCCGCCGTATGGTGTGAATGACTTCGCCCGGCTTGAGCGCATCCTGAAAAATCACCGTGCCTCCCAACAGATGAGGCAGAAATATTCCCAGGAATTGACCAAAGACATGGCTCAAGGGCAGCAGGTTCAGGAAGCGAATGGGATGGACCCAGCGTTCGTACTTTAGATATCTCTGGATTTCTGTTTCAAGGGGCGCGATATTGCCCAGCACATTGCCGTGGGTGATCACCACGCCCTTTGGTTCGGCAGTGGTCCCGGAAGTAAAAACGATTTCCAGGATATCCGCAGGCCCGATCGCCGCCGCGTCGTATGGTGCCGCTGAGTGGGCCGACAGTGCATTCTGCAAGTCTTCAAGAATCAAAACTGGGATCGAAGGCGGGACGTGGTCACGAGAACAAATCAGCAGCCTTCCGTCCACCTGCTGATTAACGCGCTGGGTGAAGTCGGCAGCGCTAGCTTCATCGATGGGAACAACAATCACACCACGCAGCGCGCAACCGAAAAAGGCCGTTACCCACTCAGCCGAGTTCGGCCCCCAAAGGAGGACGCGCTCGCCTTTACCGATTCCGCGTCTCTCCAATTCGCGGGCCAAGCGGAAGGCAGCCTCCGCCACTTGCTGATAGCTCCACCGCACAGTGCGGTATCCGCGATGCTGAACATAAGCGCACTCCGGCACTCGTTGAAGAAAGCTGCTCAGGTATTCGACAACGGAGTGGCGCTCCATGCCTAGGATGGTATCGCTTTGGAGGCGTCAATGGTCATCCTGAGCGAACTGGCTGTTTCGCGAAGCGAAGCAGCCGCGCAGTCGAAGGACCCCTATATCGGGCAAGCCCCGTGCAGCTATGTCTTGGTACGCCTTCACGTAACTCACAGCATCGTAGCCCTAGGGGTCCTTTGACTCCGCTCAGGATGACAGGGGGTATTTCGAATTACGCTGACATGCGCCGCGCATGTTTCGGGCAGAAGTTGGACAACAGATTCAGGAACTCCGTCAGAAACGGCGCTGCGGGCTGATTGCGCAGGGTCACCGCGTACCATTGCCGCCGAAATCCGCGACCGCTCATGGGTCGGATGGCAACTTTGCCAGTTTCCAGCGCCGGCGCCACTGCCCAGCGAGCCAGGAAACCGATGCCCGTCCCAGCGCCGGCTAACTCAACGATGGCTTCAGTCAGCGGGACCTCGATGACCCGCTGCGCCTCTACTCCGGCCGGCTTCAGCAACTTGTTAATCAGCGTGCTCTCTTCCCGCGGCGGATAGATCAGAATAGTTTCCGTCTCCAGGTCTCTGGGCCGCACCAGGCTCGCAGAGGCAAGGCGATGCTTGGGGGACATCACCAGCACCAGTTCATCTTCGAACATGGCTGTAACTCGGAGGCTTTTGTTGCGCGGCGGGCAACTGATGATCGCGACATCCAGTTTGCCTTCAAGCAAAGCCGCCGCTGGATTCGAAGTCGCGCTGGCGACGATGTTCACTTCCACCTTCGGAAACTTGCCGTGAAACTTCTGCAGCACCGGCGGCAGCCAGTGATAGCACGTATAGCATTCGGTGCTCAGCCGGATCTCACCTCGCGCTCCGCCGTTGAGTCCCTCGATCTGCACCTCGGTATCGCTGAGTTCGTTGAGCACCCGGCGCGCGCATGTAATCAACCGCTCGCCGGCCGGCGTCAGTACCATCTTTCTTCCCAGCCGCAGGAATAGCGCCGTGCCCAGCTTTTCTTCCGCGTCCCGCAACTGGTGACTCAGCGCCGATTGTGTAAGGTGCAGGCGCTTTCCCGCCTCGGTGACGCTGCCTTCTTCGGCCACGCTCACCAGCAATTTGAGGTGGCGGACTTCCAGTTTCGGGCTCATCTCGCCATGAGTGTAGTTCATAGATCGAATGAAAACAAACAATAAATCTCATACGTATTGCATGACGTCCAACTCCCCAGAGCGCCGAAAACGGTTTGGCGGCAAGAAGCGGATAGCAAGTGCACCAGCGTTCGCCGCAGATTCGGTTCTTCACCGTCAACGAATCCGTACAGAAGCGGCTGAACGAAAACAACACACAAACACGAGGAGAGTGTTATGAAAAGCTTGGTTGGACGCGTCCTTACTTCTTTTCTTCTGAGTATTCTGGCGATGGCCACTATCGCCCAGGGGCAACGCACCGGGCAGATGATCATCAAGGCGAACATTCCATTCGACTTCGCGCTGGGCGACCGATATTTTCCCGCAGGGCACTACTCGCTGGTCCGCAGCGAGCCCTGGCAACTCGAACTGCGCGACTCCCAAGGCCGCTTATTGGTCAATGTGTTGACCCAATCGGTCGAAACCTTGGTTAGTCCCGTCCGGCCCACGCTGCAGTTCGAGAGCGAGGGCGGCCGCAACGTGCTGACCCAGGTCTGGCCAGAGAATGAATCCATTGGCCAGCAAATTTTGCAGCCAAAGTGGCGTACTGATGCTGTCCGGAAGCGCTCCGGTCACGTCCAAACTGCCAAGGTCGGCAATCCGCGCTAGACACCTAACAACCGCGTCACGGGAGGGCCTAATGGAAACCAGCACCAATGGAAGCAATGGACAATCGCAAGCGGCTGACCCCCACGTTCAGGAAGTCATCCGCTCCGCGGAACGGGAGCTTCACGAGTTGCTCGAGCGAAGGGCGGAACTCATGAAGCGCATCGGCACCATCAAGCAGACCCTGGCCGGGTTGGCGAATATTTTCGGCGACGGCGTGCTCAGCGATCAACTCCTCAGCCTTCTCGATCGCAAATCGGCCAGCCGGCAGCCGGGTTTCACGCGCGCCTGTCGAGTGGTCCTCATGGACGCAAAAAAACCGCTCGGCGCCCGGTTGGTCTGCCAGGCGCTCCAGCAGAGATTTCCCGACGTCCTCGAGCGCCATAAGGACCCCATCGCGTCGGTAACGACGGTGTTGAACCGGCTGGCGGATTACGGTGAAGCGCGATGTTCGCTGGACGCCAGCGGGCGCCGGGTCTGGAAGTGGATCGCGGAACCTGGCGACAGCGCGGACCTGCTACTGGCCGGAGATGACCAGTTTTTCAAGCAGCAAGCAGGGAAGCGACAATAAAAGAACGAAACTGTGTGGGACCGGGGTCTCCGACCTGGCCCCACACAGTCTTTGGTGAATAGCGCGCTACTCTCGTCCTACTCCCAGCGCGTCCGCTACGCGGTTGATGTAGTTGAACCAGGAGGCAATCAACGTTATCTGGAGAATCGCCTTGTCGTCGAAGCCGGCGGAGCGCAGACGTTCGTGGTCGTCTTTCCAGATCTTGGTCGCGTCTCTTGTGATCTTCACCACGTAGTCGAGCATGACCCGCTCCTGCGGAGTGATGGGAGCAGTGGTGTAGTCCTTCTCCAGCGCATCAACCAGAGCCGTATCCAACGTGACTCGACGCAGAAACTCTGCGTGTGAGTCGATTCAATAAACGCACCGGTTGGTGACTGAAACCACGGTGGTGATCATCTCGTGCTGGCGCCGGGAGAGCGGCAGGTCGGGAGACATCAGCACACCGAAAGTGGCGAAGGCATGATAGAGGGCCTCAGGAATGAGGCTGTGGGACTCGGTGATCATCGCACCCCCACCCTCGGTGGGATGCACCGGCGTTGCGTACTCCTTTGGATAGAGAGACTTCTGGCCTTCCATCGCCTGGCGCAGCTTTTCGTCGCCTTGGGAGACCGGAACAGTGCGGATCCAGGTCATAAAAAGGGCTTGCCTTTCATGGGTGTTTCCGCCGTAAAATGCCGCGGTCGAGCTTGAGGCTATACCGAATGCGCGTGGAGTGCCAATACTAGAAATCCGTTACTCCAAAGCTTGGCTCGGGCTTGCTTGACAGGTTCGTTCGCGGATTCCGCCGGGAAAAGGACCACTCGATGAGCATCGTGGTATGGCAAGTTCTCCGCAAGCTTCCCAAGCCTCTGATCCTGGTATTGTCTTTGTTCCTGCTGGCGGCCATCGCCCGCGCTTGAGCACCTGACCGTGGACTTGAACTTCCGCGCACGAGCGGGGCGCTCGCGCCTACACTTGCCCGTCAGATCAGCCCGTCTTTCACCCGGCGCAGAAAGTCTTCCGCATCCGCTTGGGCCTTCCTGGCGGCGCCGGGATCGTTGCGGTTCTCGAAGGTGATTTCCTGCAACGTAATCTGGGCGGCGTCTTTGGGTTTGAAGCCCCGGGTGACCAGTTTTCTGGCCCGCGCCGCAAAACTCTCAGAGTCAACCAGCGCTGCCGGTTCGCCGTGCACCGAGCAATCGTGTTCCTGGAACTTGCTCGCCGCCAGCCGGTCGTAGGCACTTTTGGCTTCCTTATCGGTCAGCATCGCGGGCACCGGAAAGGTCCAGCCGCACTGGGAACACGCCCAGCCAGTCAGGCGTTGGTGCGACACCCATGTAAGCCATCTGCCCATGGTTCTCCCTCATTTGCCGCAGGGGGTAAAGAATGCCTGGGCCCAAAATCACGTTCTTTACTTCCTGGATAGGAACGCGGCGAATGTAGCGAAGCGAGGTTTCCCCAACCCAGCGTGCCCCCCCGGGACGCCGATTGTTGCTGAGTAATCTTACAAGAACAAGTCCATCAACAGTAGTGACGGCTTAGGAAACCGCGATCCCGATCATGAATGGAGGACGAGCGTCCCGCCCGTCATGAATGAACCTTGGTCGGTTGGCGGAAACTGTTATGCCGGGCCACCAAGAGCTGATTGTCTCCTTGCGATGACGAACATTCTGAGCCGATTTGGGAAACCGTCACTCGAAAGTGTACTTGCTCAGTGCGGTTCGTAGTGCTACTGATTCCGGGATGCAGCGGAAATATGAGTATCGCCGTAAACTGCCGCACTATCAGCCGGACTTCAAAGCCTTCTTCATAACTTTCTCCACCCACCGCCGCTGGACCCTTCCGGAATCAGTGCGCCAGATCGTGATTGACACATGTCTTGCAGGGAACGGCAGAAAGTTCGCCTTGCACGCGGTGGTGGTAATGCCTGATCACGTGCACATGGTGTTCACGCCGAAATATGACGCTGACGGTCCGGTCAGCATTCCAGAGATCATGCAGGCGATAAAAGGTGCGTCTGCACACAGGATTAACAAGGCCCTGGGGCGTACTGGGAAAGTTTGGGAGGAGGAGTCATTTGACCGCACTCTTCGCCACGAAGAGAGCATTGGCGACAAGGTCGACTATATTTTGGGAAACCCGGTCGGAGGCGGGCTCGCCAAGAATCCACTGGAATATCGTTGGTTGTGGCGAGATACACAGTAACACCTGCGCAGACAATGCTCGGATTCCTGACGGGCCAAGCTCATTCCCGACGGGCGGGGACGCCCGTCCTCCATCATCTGAGGCTGGTTCCGGACGTAACTCGGTCGTACACTCCCTTTCGGTAACCCTTAGTAACCATACGATTCTGGGTAACCCGTCTTACAATGACCCTTGTCCGAAAGACCATCCCTCGTATGATCGGCAGACATGGCCGGTCGGATGGCCAACCCGTCGGTGAACCTTCTCACGGAAGATGTTTTCTGGCGGGAAATAAACCGGGAGCTGGAGTCAGCAATCTTATGGCGTTCGGTTTTGGCTTCAACAAACAGAAAGCTCTCAGCGCTGCGGAGAAGTTCGTCCAGCAGGGCAAGCTGCAAAATGCCATTGCTGAGTACGAAAAAGTTCTCAAAGCTGACCCCAAGGAACTCACCGTCTCCAACACCATTGGGGACCTCTACGCCCGTCTCGGTCAAAGTGACAAGGCCGTCGAATCCTTCAAGAGTGTGGGCGATGCCTACGCCGCTCAGGGCTTCACCGTCAAAGCTATCGCCATGTACAAGAAGCTCACCAAGCTGAAACCCACCTTGGAGAGCGTGCTGCGACTGGCCGAACTCTATACCCAGCAGGGACTTTTTAATGATGCGCGAGCGCAATACCTGCAGGTAGCGGAGGAATTTCTGCGCTCCGGAGAACTGGAACAGGCGGTACGGATTTTCCAGAAAACTTTGGAAATGGATCCGGAAAACGTCGCCATGCGCACCCGGCTAGCCGAGGTTTACATCCGGCTCAACAAGAAAACAGAAGCCTGGCAACTCTTCGCCGCCGCCGCGGACAGCCTGCGTGGACGCGGCCAACTCGGGCCCGCCGAAGAAATCCTGAACCGCATGCTGACGCTGGATCCCAGCAACAGTCATGCGCTGCTGCTGCGCGGCCGCAACGCTTTCGATTCCGGCGACATGCCGGTGGCCATCAAGAACCTGGAGAAAGTGGCCGACCTCGACAGCCATCCCGACGGTCTTCGCGCCCTGATGCAGGCCTACCTGCAAAGCGGACGTCTGTCGGATGCCGGCACCCTGGCGGCCAAATTGTGCACCGTCCACAACGACACTGGAGCGATCACCGGCTACGCCGACGCGCTCATGGCCGCGGGGCAGTTTCCCGAAGTTCTGAAGGTCTACCAGCAATATTGTGATCGTCTGGTGGCCACGGACTCAGGCAAAGTGCTGGAGAGTCTGCATTCGCTGATCGGGCATATGCGGGAAAATGCGCCTGCCCTGGAAGTGCTCCTCGATCTCTCGCAGAGGGCCGGCGACACCACCCACATTACCGAACTTTACGAGTTGCTGGCGCACGCCTCGGTGCAGTCCGGAAATCTGGAGAAAGCTCGCGACTATTATTTGAAGCTGACCCAACTGGAGCCCCAGAATCAGCTGCACACGCGTAATTATGAGCAGGTGCTGGCCAAACAGGGGGGAGGGCCATCAGGCTCACGGCTCATCACTCCCGAAGAGGGTGCGGTTCTGGTGGAGGAACTCGAAGCCACCGCGCCGTTTATCGACCAGCGCTATGCCGACGATATCGCTCTGGCAGTGCGGGCTGCGTTGACCGACGCCGAATTATTCGTTTCGTACAATATGCCGGCCAAGGCACTGGGACCTTTGATGTCCGCTCTGCCCAAGGCCCCTCGTGATCTGCGCCTCAACCAGCGTCTGGCCGCGTTGCACACCCGCGCTGGCCGCTTCAGTGAAGCGGCGGTCTGTTGCCGGAATCTGGAACAGCTCTATCACGATGCCGGACATCCGGACGAAGCCAGCCGCTATCGCGACCTGGCGGGCAAGTACGAAGAGCGTGCTTCCGCCAAGTCACATAGAGATAGCGAGACGGCCGTGGCGGGGACAATGCCGTTTGCGCCTGCCACCGTTGCTCCGCCCGCTTTCGATCAGTTTGGCCCTAGCGATGAGGCCGGCGCTCCCGCCTTTTCCGCTCCCGAACCTTCAGCCTCTGGGCTCTTTTTTCACCAGGCGACCTCGGGTACGGCGCCCGCATCGAGCGAATTTGAGGTCCGTTCTGAACCGTCTGCCCCGGAAAGTGAGATTGACATTTCCGCTGAGTGGGAGGGCGAGGTCTCCGATGAACCGAAGCCCGCTGCCTTTGCCGAACAAGCGGGAGCTTCTGACGCGGATGCCGACCATACCCGGGCCGAGACCATCAACGAAACGATTGAAGAGCTGCGTTTTTACCTCGCGCACGCCATGGTGGAACAAGCCCGTCTGGTCTTCGCCAAACTGGAAAGGTTGAAGCCGAGCGCAGACAAACTGGCGGCTGTGCGACAGGAAATTGGGGCCGCCGAGGCTCAAGCCAGCTCGAAACAGCCCGAAGTCGTAGAAGAGTTTTCCGTTGACGAAGCCGATGAGGTTCCGGCCGCGCAAGATGAAGAATTCAAGATGCCGGTCCGTCCGATTGCGCCCACACCTGCGCCTGCCATGACGGAGTATGCCAAGGCCAGCCCGCAAGCGGAGGCCCCCGGCGTATTAGGCGAATTCGTCTCTGACCTGGAGGCCTCTTTGGGTGACGGCTTCCTGCCGCCTCCGCCCGCACCGCCGATGCCACCAGAGCAACCTCGAGCGGCACGCGAGTCGAGGGCGGCAACTCCCGGCCAGGCGGCTGCCGCCGCGGCGCCGGCTCCGGCCATGGAAGCCCCGGCTCCGTCTCAGGCTCCGGCTCCGACTTTCACCTATCAGCCGACCAAGAAGCGGACTCTCGCTCCCGAAGTCGCACCGGCAACACCTCAAGCGGCCGCCGCCAGCGTGGATCTGGCAGACATGTTCGGCGAGCTGAAGCACGAACTCGAAGATGACTCCGCCAGTGCCCAGGAAGATCCCGAGACTCATTACAACCTCGGCGTCGCCTTCCGCGAAATGGGACTGCTGGATGAGGCCATCGGTGAACTGCAGAAAGTGTGCCAGGCGGTGGATCGCGGTCACAGCTTCCCGCAGCTGATGCAGACTTATACCTGGCTGGCCCAGTGCTTCCTCGACAAAGGCGTGGCCGAGGCGGCGATCCGCTGGTATGAACGTGCCCTCAAGCTGCCCAACATTGACGAAGAGACCCGCACGGCCCTGAACTATGAATTGGCCTCCTCCTACGAAGCTGCCGGTAACAAGACCGCAGCCCTGAACTATTTCACGGAGGTTTACGGCACCAATATCGACTATCGCGATGTAGGCGAGCGCATCAAAGCTCTGAAGTCGTAGAATGACGGAATGGGTTTCTTTCTATGCTTGGGAGCGGACGCGGGAGAGCACCAGCCGGTCGCATTCACGATCCATGGGAGCGCGATGTGACCGCAAGTCCGGATTCTTCCATCAACAAGGTTCCTTCCGAGTCCCTGCCCGGGAAGTTGCCCAATGAAGAGCTTCGCGGAAGCGGCCTGCAAGGCCCGCCCCGCAATGGTGCCGACCTTCACCGGACCGGCTTTCAACTCTGGCTGCACCGCGTTCTGGTGCTGCTGTTCGTTTTCTTCTGTGCCACCGTGGGCGTGCTCTTGGTCATCCTGCCCTGGAGGCCGGAATGGACAGACAACTACTTCCTGCTGGCTTCTCCCGGCCTGCGGACTTTCGTTTCCAACGGATTTGTCCGCGGCCTGTGCAGCGGCCTGGGACTGCTCGAT
>Ga0326726_10000764_pt1 | contig 29484 bp, 26 predicted proteins | sample MHFenrmetagenome_2_FD_207603 | JGI IMG/M metagenome (GOLD analysis project Ga0326726, IMG submission 207603) | Lab enriched peat soil microbial communities from Michigan Hollow, Ithaca, NY, United States - MHF15MN | ecosystem: Environmental > Terrestrial > Soil > Wetlands > Peat | place: USA... | reverse complement strand
ACGGGAGCCGACGCTGCTGCCTTGCCCTTGTCTTGATATCGATTAGGTGGATCGCGACGATTTAGTTCAAAGATCGCGGCGTGTTGCGTGCGCCGATGCATCGAGGCCAAGTCCAATGACTACAATCACGACTAGGCTCGCCACTCTTGAGGATCTCGATCCGGTGGCGTCTCTGTTCGATGCCTACAGGCAATTTTACAAGCAAGCCCCGGACCTGCCGCTGGCTCGGAAGTTCATGCGTGAAAGGCTCGAACGGAGTGATTCGGTTGTCATCGTCGCCGAGTCCGCGAGTAAGAACGTGATCGGCTTCTGCCAGCTCTACCCTTCATTCTGCTCCATCAGGGCGGCGCCCACCTACACGCTGTACGACCTGTTTGTCAGCCCTGAGGCTCGGGGCGTCGGGACCGGCAGGTCTCTCATGATCGCCGCGCAGACACATGCCACACAGACAGGCGCCGCGCGCATGGAGCTTTCGACGGCAAGAAATAACACCGCCGCCCAGTCGCTCTACGAGTCCCTGGACTGGGTGCGCGACGAGACTTTCTTTGTGTACAACAAGTCCTTGCGAAGCTAGATCGCGGACGTTGGCCCTTGGTCGAGTACCTGCCTGGCTATTTCGCTGACCACTGGTGCGTCAAGGGTCACATCCTGCTGTGCACCGACGGTGAATTGCAGACTGAACTCAAAGACGGCCGCACGTTCACGCTCAAGCCCGGCATGAGCTATCAAGTCGCCGACAATGCTGAACCCCATCGTTCGTATACCGAAGTTGGAGCAAAGCTCTTCATCGTCGACTGAACGCTCTCATGGACATTCTCCAAGCCATTGGAAGCACATCGATGGTTCGACTTCGCAAGGTCGTTCCACCCAACTGTGCGGACATCTTCGTGAAGCTCGAGTGGGAGAACCCCACTGGCAGCCTCAAGGACCGCATGGCGCTGACCGTGATTTCGCGGGCGGAGGAGGACGGTCGACTGAAGCCCGGAGATACTGTCGTCGAGTACACGGGCGGTAGCACGGGAACATCGCTGGCATTGGTCTGCGCCGCCAGAGGCTACCGTATCCAGATCGTCAGCTCCGATGCGTTCAGCCAGGAGAAGCTGGATCACATGGCGGCGCTGGGTGCAGAGTTGACGCTGCTCCAAAGCGAGGGAGGCCGCACCACCAAGAAATTGATCCTGGACATGATTGAAGCCGCCCGTCGGTTAAGCCAGGAGCCTCACACCTACTTCACCGACCAGCTCAACAACCATGACAGCATCGCGGGTTACTACTCGCTGGGCGAAGAGATCTGGAGTCAGACGAACGGGGAGATCGACGCCTTCGTTCACTGTGTGGGTACAGCCGCCTCTTCGCGTGGGGTCGCCACTGTGCTGAAGCGATACAAACCGAGTATCAGGATCGCCGTCGTCGAACCTGCGGAATCCGCGGTATTGCTGGGAGGTCAGCCCGGGCCTCACAAGATCGAAGGAGTGGGGATTGGCTACACTCCTCCACTCTGGGAGCCGACTCTCGTGGACGACATCCTGCCGGTCAAAACAGACGACGCGAAGAATATGGCGAAGCGCCTTGCGCGGGAGGAGGCCCTCTTCGCAGGGACGTCTTCCGGAGCAAACGTCGTCGCTGCGATTCAGGTCGCAAAGCGGCTGGGGCCAGGCGCCAAGGTGGTCACGCTGATGGCGGACTCTGGCCTGAAGTACTTGAGCACCGATGTGTACAGGAGCAGATAGGAAGAGGGGACCGCATGCTCGAACTTCGCCCGACCTGCGAACACTGTAACAAGGCCCTGCCACCAAACTCGCTCGAGGCGCGCATTTGCACCTATGAGTGTACGTTCTGCACCACATGCGTTGACGGTGTCCTGTGGAATGTGTGTCCCAACTGCGGTGGTGGGTTCGTTCCCAGACCCATCAGACCATCGAAGCACTGGAAGGGCGACAACTTCCTCGGCAAGCATCCGGCGAGCACCAAGGTCAGACACAGGCCGGTGGATCTCGCAGCCCACGCAGAGTTCTCGTCTCCAATCAGGAAAATTCCACCGGAAAAACGGTAGCAGCAGACCACCCATGATGGCGAACGCTGCCAAGCTCAAGGAATTCGCGAGCCGTTACACCGCTGCCTGGTGCAGTCAGGACGCGGCGAGCGTCGCGTCGTTCTTCACCGAGAACGGATCTCTGAAGATCAACGACGGGAAGCCGTCTGTTGGGCGCGCGGCGATCACCGCGGCTGCGCAGGGATTCATGACCGCCTTTCCGGACATGATCGTATCGATGGATGATCTCAGCCTGGAGCGGGGACATTTCATTTACCGCTGGACGCTGACCGGGACAAACACCAGTCCTGGCGGCACCGGCAAGGCGGTCCGTATCAGCGGCTACGAAGAATGGAGAATTGGCGCCGACGGCCTGATTGCAGATTCCAAGGGGCATTTCGACGAAGCCGAATACCAACGCCAGTTGAAGGAAGGCTTCAGACCGGCTCGGTGACTATCACGATCGCGCAACGATCGCTCTTAGGTGTGCCGGTTGCGCAGATGCTTGGGCCACAAACCATACCGCCCGGCCGACAGGATGCCGTTCGGATCGAGCGCATCCTTGATGCTCTCGCCGACGCGCCGCTGGATGTGATCGTTATAGGAATAGACCTCCGACACGGTATCCATGAAGGCGGGCGCAGTGCGGTACTCGCCCCACCCATGGTCGGCACAGACACGGATCAGCTGCTTCACAGCGACGCGCAGCCTTCGATCCTCCTCGGGCACCCGGCTCACCGGAATTGCGAGCACCAGGATGAATGCGCGCGCCCAGCAGCCCACTGGCGGGCTGAAGACCATGATCGGGATCTTCAGCTCGCGCGCCGTGCGCCGAATGACGCGGTTCGCTTCGATAACCGCTTCGCCTGTGCGCGGGATGATGGGCGAGAACCAGAAGTGGCCATTGGCGGGCAGCGGATTCATTGCCGAGCGCGCGCCGACGGAGAACATGGCGAGGCTCGGAATGCCGAACTCCGGCGCATGCACCTGCGCGCGCTGCTCGGGCGTCAGCGGCAACTTGTAGAACTCGCCCTCGCGGAATTTCGCGCCCGGAATCGCTGCGAAGCGCTCCTGCGCGTGCTCCCACTGCGCGCGTACGACGTTCGGCGCACCGTAGAACTTGAGTGAGCAGTTCCAGAACGGAATGCCTTTGCGATCCGCATAGCCCTGAAGCGCGATCGGATCTGGACCCTCCGCTGCTGCATGCAAAGCAGCAAGCTCCGGATCGCTGATCGCGAAGATCGGATACAGCGGACTGCTGATGCTCGGCAACCCATGCACCGCCATTGTGTTCTCCAGATAGTTGAAGATGTCGACGATGCGAATGATGTCGTCGTGCCGCGGCGTGCTGACGGCACCGGAAAGATAGGACTCCGGCTCCGGGAACAGCCAGAAGCCCATCTTGGTCACGACGCCCATGTTCGACTGCTTGAAGATCCCGTCGAGGAATGGACCGTAGCCGAACTTGTACTGCTGCCAGGTCTTTGCGCCCGGCAGCGCGCCCATTCCGGTCCGCAGGATTTCGCCGTTCGCGAGCACGACCTCCATGCCGCAGTGGGCCTCGAAGTGATTGCGGTACGCGGGCGCGGTGTAGCCGCCGCCATTATCGAGCGCATTGCCGATGAGGCTGCCCCAGCCCGGATCTGGCACGTCGATCCAGAGCCGTGACCCGACGCTCTGCAGGTGGCGGTACATGTCGAAGTAGCTCACGCCGGGTTCGACGACGCATGAGGCGTTGCGCTCGTCGACTTCTACAACGCGGTTCATGCGCTTGAGGTCGAGCACGACGCTGCCCGAATACACGGGTGCGGAGCCGCCGTAGCCCAGATTCTTGCCGGTGGAGATGGGATAGATTGGAATGCGGTAGCGATTGGCGACGCGCATGATCTGCTGCACCTGTTCTACGCTCTCCGGTGCGACCGCCGCCGAAGCGACGCGCTCTGCGTCTTCATCCCAGAAAAGCGAATACGCATCGCGATACAGGTGCAGATCGTCGTCGCTGGTGAAAAGCCACTCGCGCCCCACAGCCGTTTCGAACTGGTGCAGAGCGGCGGTGAAATCCTGCTGGCTGACGCCCGGGGAAACGCGCATCGTATGGAACCTCTGTGCTGATGACCCGCGAGAGCGGGTCATTGGAAGAAGGGTAATCGAGGGTCATACTCGGGCCAAGGCCGCGGCGCCGGCGCCTCGTCGACGTGGGGAGAAGTCGATGAACCTCGTGGTGGGTGCAACCGGAATGGTCGGCACCGAGATATGCCGCTTGCTCGCGTCCGCTGGCAAGCCGGTCAGAGCCCTCGTGCGGGTCACGTCGGACGCCGCCAAGGTGGAGAAGCTCAAGAGTCTTGGCGTGGCTGTAGTGCAAGGCGACCTGCGTGATCGTGCGTCGCTCAAAGCTGCATGCCGGGGTGTGAGTGCTGTGATCAGCACGGCCTCTGCGATGCCTTTCGCGTATCAGCCGAACGAGAACACTCCGCAGAGCACGGACCGGGACGGCTGCCTCGGCCTGATCGCTGCGGCGCGCGAAGCAGGCGTACAGGGGCTGGTGTACACGTCATTCCCGCCGATGGGGCCGTGTTTTCCGTTGCAGGATGCCAAGCGGTCTGTCGAGGAGCGTCTGCGGAGTAGTGGCATGAGCTACACGATCCTGCAGCCGACCAATTTCATGGAGATCTGGCTCAGCCCGGCCGTGGGTTTTGACTACCCCGGTCACAAAGCGGTGATCTACGGCAGGGGCGACAACCCCATCAGCTGGATTTCCTTCCTCGACGTAGCCCAATTCGCCGTCGCCAGCTTGAACCATCCGGGAGCCCAGAATGCAACGCTTCAGCTGGGAGGACCCGAAGGCATCACGCCCCTCGAAGCCGTCAGGATCTTCGAGAAGGCTGGGGGAAAGTCGTTCGAGGTAACACACATTGCCGTCGAAACGCTGCAAGTGCAGTTCGAGGCCGCGACTGACCCGATGCAGAAGTCCTTCGCCGCGCTGATGCTCAGCTATGCGAGCATGGTGCCCATTGACATGAGCGCAACTCTGAAAGCATTCCCGATGAAGCTTCGGACTGTGGAGGAATACGCGCGCGGCGTCATGATGTAGCCATCGCGCTGCAAGCCACAAGCCGAGACAGGTCGTGACAACGATCTCCGGCGCGAACATCAGCTACAGTAGGTCAATGAAGCGCGGCGTGCACAAGACGACACATATCGCGGGCTACGACGCGGACCATGTCTCGGTTCGGGGCAAGGACCTGGTCACTGAGCTGATGGGCCGGGTGACCTTCAGTGAGATGATCTTCCTGCACCTGACCGGGGCGCTGCCCTCACGCCGCCAGGCCACCCTCCTGGACGCAGTGCTGGTCACGATCATGGAACATGGACTGATGCCGGCGGCGGTGGCGTCCCGGCTCACCCTGTACGGGGCACCGGAGTCGTTCCAGGGCGCGATCGCGGCTGGGTTGCTGGGCGTCGGCGACCGGTTTGCGGGAACGGCCAGCGAATGTGCGCGATTGCTCGAGCCGCTGGCGCAGGCGCCGGAGGGCAAGCGTGCCGCTCTCGCGCGCGCAGTGGTCAGGTCGTACCGCGGTTCCGAGCGTCCGATCCCGGGTTTCGGCCACCTGGTGCACCGCCGGCGCGACCCGCGAGTCGGGCGGCTGCTCGAAATCGTGAAATCCGCAGGCAGCCAGGGCAACTACGCGCGTGCGCTGGCTGCACTCGAGACTGAAGTGCACAAGCAGCTGCGCGCCCGGCTCGTGACCAATGTCAGTGCCGCCATAGCGGTCGCACTTGGCGAGGCCGGTATTCCGGCGCCGGCGGTCCGTGGAATCGTGCTCACCGCGCGTTGTGCCGGGCTTACCGGCCATCTTCTCGAGGAGATGGATCAACCGATCGCTGCCACGATGCACGCGGCGATTTCAAAGGTCATTCGCTACGAGCGTTGAGGCGGGCGGTCCGTTGCAGAACCAGTTTCCCAGCACGCCCGCGTTCACGGGCTTCAACGAACCGCGGCGAATCGAGGCGGACGTATTCGATCTCGAGGTCGAAGGGACACTGCCGACCGACCTCTCCGGGTCCTTTTATCGTTGCGGGCCGGACCCGCGCTTCACGCCGCGCCTGGGCGATGACATCAACATCAACGGCGACGGACTCGTCACGATGTTCCGCTTTGCCGCGGGACATGTCGATTTCAGGAGCCGGTACGTTCGCACGGAGAAGTTCAAGCTCGAGAGCGCCGCGCGCCGCGCCCTGTTCGGTGCCTATCGCAATCCCTACACGGATGACCCGAGCGTCGCCCGGCGCGATCGCACCACGGCCAACACCAGCGTCGTGTTCCACGCCGAGCGCCTGTTCGCGCTCAAGGAGGACGGACTGCCGCACGAGCTCGATCCGGACACCCTCGCGACGCGCGGCCGCTACGACTACGGCGGGCGCATGAAAAGCCTCACGGCTACGGCTCACCCGAAATTCGATGCCGCGAATGGCGAGATGCTTTCCCACGGTTACGAGGCTCGCGGCCTCGCCACCCGCGACGTCGCGCTCCAGGTCATCGCAAGCGATGGCTCGCTGGTGCGCGAAGAGTTCTTCCTCGCCCCTTATGTCAGTTTCATGCACGACTGGGCGGTCACGGAGCGGCACTTCGTGTTCCCGTTCTGGTCGACGACCGCGGACGAGCAGCGCATGCGCGCGGGCGGGCCGCATTGGATGTTCGAGCCGGATCGGCCGGTCATGATCGGCATCATGCCGCGCGATGCCTCGACCAAGGACATGCGCTGGTTCCAGGCCGCGCCGAGCGGGCTCGGTCACATCCTCAATGCCTTCAGCGATGGCCAGCGCGTGGTCGTGGACATCTTCGTCAGCGAGCGCAACCAGTTTCCGTTCATCGCCAATGCGGACGGTGCGCCCTTCGATCGCGACAAGGCCACGCCGCGTCTCACGCGCTGGACATTTGATCTGACCCGGCCGGGCGAGCGCTTCGAGTCGCAAACCCTGTTCGAGGACTTCATGGAGATGCCAGCGATCGACAACCGCTACCAGTTACAACACTACCGTCACGGTTTTGGCGCCATCGTCGACCGCTCGCGACCGCTCAACGTGGCCGGTACCATCGGCGTCGGTTGGAACACGCTGGTGCACGTTGACATGGCGGTGCGTAAGCTCGACCGGTATTTCGTGGGAGAGAAGAGCACGTGCCAGGAACCGTGCTTCGTGCCACGCGCAGCCGATGCCGCCGAAGGCGATGGGTACCTGCTGTCAGTGCTGACCAGATGCGATGGCCCAATGCGCACCGAGCTCGCAGTGTTCGACGCGCAGCGCATCGCGGAAGGGCCGATCGCGACGGTGCGCTTGCCGATTCGCCTGCGCGCCGCGGTTCACGGCTGTTGGGTGCCCGCACATGTCGCTCGAACGCACTAGCCCCCCATTTCGCGCCGATCATGTCGGGAGCCTCCTGCGCCCGCCCGACTTGCTCGCCGCACGCGAGCGGTTCCGCCAGGGCCAGCTGCCCGCAGCCGAGCTCAAGCAGCTCGAGGACCAGGCGATCCGCGAGGTCGTCCGGCTGCAGGAGGATGTCGGGTTCAAGGGTGTGACGGACGGCGAGTTCCGCCGCACGCTGTGGCATGTCGACTTCCTCAAGCAGTTCGCGAATGTTGAGGTCACGCGCTCAAAGGTCGAGGTCAAGTTTCACACCGAGGAAGGCGACATCGGGCGCACGCCTTCGGCGCTGCGCGTCGTTGGCAAGCTCGCGCGCCCGCGCCCGATCTTCGTCGATCACTTCCGCTTCCTGAAATCCATCACGCGCGCCACACCGAAGCTGACGCTGCCTTCGCCGAGCATCCTGCATTTTCGTGGTGGCCGCGATGCCATCGACCGCCAGGCTTATCCCGATATGGCGCAGTTCTACGCGGATCTGGCGCGCGTGTACGCCGAAGAGGTGAGTGACCTGGCGCACGCCGGCTGCCGCTACCTGCAGATCGACGAAGTCAATTTCGCGTACCTTTGCGATTCGAAATTCCGCGCTGAGGTGCGCAACATGGGCGAGGACCCGGCGGCGCTCCCACAGACCTACGCGCGCCTGATCAACGACTCGATCGCCACCAGGCCCGGGGATATGACCGTGTGCATGCACCTGTGCCGGGGCAATTTCGAAAGCGCATGGCTGGCCGAGGGCGGATACGATCCGGTGGCCGAGGTACTCTTCAATGACATCAACGTCACCGGCTATTTCCTGGAGTATGACTCGGCGCGGGCGGGCACGTTCGCGCCGCTGCGTTTCGTACCGAAGGACAAAGTGGCAGTACTTGGGCTCGTCACCACAAAGCGCGGCGCGCTCGAGAGCAAAGACGAGCTCAAGCGGCGCATCGACGAGGCAGCGCGCTATTTGCCGCTCGAGCAGCTGGCGCTCAGCCCGCAATGTGGATTCGCGAGCGGCGAGCGCGGCAATAAACTCTCCATCGAGGAAGAGCTCGCAAAACTCAAACTGATCGTGGACGTCGCCCGCGACGTCTGGGGCTGAAACAGCAATGAACCTTCAGGTCTCGATTGCAGTAGGGAATTACGATCGTACGCGCACACTCTTCGATGGCCGCGTGCAGATCGATGGCGTCGACCCGGTGTTCATGCTGCTCACGCCCGAGGAGATGTTCTTCCGCGCCTTCCGCCACGCTGATTTCGATGTCTGCGAACTCTCGCTGAGCAGCTTCGTGTTGCGCACGGCACGCGGCGACAATCCCTACGTCGGCGTGCCGGTGTTCCTGTCGCGCGCCTTCCGGCACACCGCCATCGTGATCCGCACTGATCGCGGCATCGATGAGCCGGCGAAGCTCAAGGGCCGGCGCATCGGCACGCCCGAGTACCAGTTGACGGCGTGCGTGTGGGCACGTGCCTTACTCGAGGACGAATATGCCGTGAAGCCGGCGGACATTACCTGGGTGCGCGGCGGCATGGAGCAACCGGGGCGCATCGAGAAGATCGATCTCAACTTGGCGGCGAACGTGCGCCTCGAGTCGGCGCCGGCAGGTCGGACCCTATCCGAGCTGCTCGAGGCGGGCGAGATCGACGGCATCATCGGGCCGCGCCTGCCGTCGTGCTTCGAGCGCGGCGATCCGCGCATGGGGTGGCTGTTTCGCGACCCGACGCGTGCGGCAACGGATTACTACCGGCGCACGGGAATCTTCCCGATCATGCATCTGCTCGGCGTGCGGCGTGAGCTCGCCGAGCGTCACCCGTGGCTGCCGGCGACGCTCTTCAAGGCCTTCGAGCAGGCGAAGGCGCAGGCGCTTGCGCAGCTGTCGGATACATCGGCCACCAAAGTGACGCTGCCCTTCGTCGAGGAACAGCTGCGCGCCGCGCGCCAGCTCCTCGGCACGGATTACTGGTCCTACGGCCTCGGACCCAACCACAAGGTGCTGGACACTTTTCTGCACCATCACCATGCTCAGGGCCTCTCGCCGCGCCGCGTGCGTGTCGAGGAGCTGTTCCATCCTGCCACGCTCGAGTCATTCAAGATCTGATGAATCCCGGAGGCTGACCCGATGAGCGCCCCCGCAACCGCGAGTCCTGCAGCGGCGGTTCCCCGCCAGCCGGCGGATGTACAGCGCGAATTCAAGATGCTGATCGACGGCGAGTGGGTAAAGGCGCGCTCGGGCGCGACGTTTTCCTGCGTGGATCCTTACACCGAGGAAACCTGGGGACGCGTGCCGCGCGCCGATGCTGCCGATGTCGATGCCGCGGTGCAGGTGGCACGCCGCGCTTTCGATCAGGACGGCTGGCCGCGAACGCCACCCGCGAAGCGCGCGGCAGTGCTCCGGCGCCTCGGTCAGCTGATCGAAAAGAATCTCGAAGCGCTCGTCTACGCCCAAGTCCGTGAGAATGGGCGGCTGATCTCCGAGATGCGCCCGGGTACGCTCGCGGTCGGCACCGCCTGTTACTACTACGCGGGGCTCGCGGAAACCGTGCACGGTATGACGCTCCCCGTCAGCTATCCGAACATCTCGGGCTACACCGTGCGCGAGCCGATCGGCGTCGTGGCAGCGATCACGCCCTGGAACGCACCGCTGGTGCTGCTCGGCTGGAAGCTGCTGCCGGCGCTCGCCGCGGGCAATACGATGGTGATCAAGCCCTCCGAGATCACACCCACATCGACGCTGCTGCTCGCCGAGCTCATCGTCGAGGCCGGATTTCCGCGTGGCGTCGTCAACGTGGTCACGGGATTCGGCGATCCGGCCGGAAGCGCGCTAGTGAGTCACGCGGGCGTCGACAAGATCGCCTTCACGGGCTCTACGGCAACGGGACGCAAGATCGCGCACGCCGCCGCAGAACGTAACGCGCGCACCTCGCTCGAGCTCGGCGGCAAGTCGCCAAACATCATTTTCGCTGATGCAAACCTCGACAATGCCGTGAACGGCATTCTCGCCGGCGTGTTTTCGGCGATGGGCCAGGCGTGCATGGCGGGCTCGCGGGTGCTCATCGAGAGCAAGGTGTACGACCAGGTGGCGCAGCGCGTCGTCGACAAGGCGCGCAAGATGCGCGCTGGTGATCCGCTGGATCCCGCAACGCAGCTCGGCCCGCTCGCCTCCCGCGCGCAGCTCGACAAGGTGCTCGGCTACTTCGACATCGCGCGCCAGGAGAAGCTCGAGATTCTCACCGGGGGCAAGCGGCTCGACCGGACGGGCTACTTCGTCGAGCCGACCGTCTTCGGCAACGTCGCCAACACCTGCCGCGTGGCGCGCGAGGAGATTTTTGGGCCGGTGGTATCGTTGATGCGGTTCGAGGGCGAGGATCAGGCGGTCGCGTTGGCGAACGACACCTCCTACGGACTCGCCGCGGGGGTGTGGACCGAGAGCGTGAAGCGTGCGCATCGCATGGTGTCGCGCCTGCGCGCCGGCACCGTGTGGGTCAACAACTACCGGCTGGTGTCACACGCCATGCCGTTCGGCGGTTACAAGCAGAGCGGTGTCGGCCGCGAAATGGGCCCCGAAGCACTGCACGAGTTTACGGAAGTAAAGAGTGTCTGGATCGACACCGGGAACGACGTACATTTCCCGGCCGGTTGAGAGAAGAAGATCATGGCGGCCGTACGCAAGAAGGCACGACTGACCTACGCCCAGCGCACGAGCGCTGGCCGCGCTCTGCGCGACGCCGTACCACGCAAGAATCATGGCACCTGGAAACCACCGCTGCGCCCGCAGCGGGATCCCATCGAGATTCTCAAGGCCATGGACAGCCGGCGCTTGCCCGAGCTCGTGCCCATTCGCTACGGACGCATGCTGCGCAGCCCCTTCACTTTCCTGCGCGGTGCAGCGGCCGTCATGGCCCGCGACCTCGCCCATACGCCGTTCACGGGCTTGCGCGTGCAGGTGTGCGGCGATTGCCACGTGCTGAACTTCGGACTCTTCGCGACGCCCGAACGTCACCTTGTCTTCGACCTCAATGACTTCGACGAAACCGATCCGGGGCCCTGGGAGTGGGATCTCAAACGTCTCGCGGCCAGCCTGGTAATCGCCGGCCGTGACAACAAGCTGTCTGAGGCCCAGTCCGAAGAGGCGGTTTTGGAATGCGCGCGCGCATACCGCGAGCACATGCGCGAGTGCTCGCGCATGACGCCGATGGACGTGTGGTACGAGCGCCGTGACATGCAGTTCCTGATCGATACCGCGCCCGATGCCGAGGCGAAGAAATTTCGCGAGGAACTGGCCGAGGAAGCGCGCGGTCGTGTCATCGAGCACCTCTCTCCCAAGGTCGCGCGTGTGACCGGCCGACGCCACCGCCTGGTCGATCACCCGCCGAACCTCGTTCACGTGCACACGGCCGATTGGCGCAAGTTGGTCCGCGATTCGATCCTGGCCTTCCGCAACTCACTGTCCGACGAGCGGCGTGTGCTGCTGGACCGCTACCAACTCGCGGACTTCGCGCTGAAAGTAGTGGGCATCGGCAGCGTTGGGACGCGCTGCTTTGTCACGCTCTTCATCGCCAACGAGGACCAGCCGCTCATGTTGCAGTTCAAGGAAGCGGGGCGCTCGGTCCTCGAGCCGTACACCGAGAAAAGCGCGTACGACAACCAGGGACAGCGTGTGGTCATGGGACAGCGGCTGATGCAGTCTTCGAGCGACATCTTCCTGGGCTGGCTGCGTTCGCGCTCGGGCCACGACTTCTACGTACGCCAGCTCCGGGACATGAAGATGTCGATTCCGCTCACAGGCGTCGACACCGCGCAGCTCAAGCGGTACGCGGAAGCGTGCGGCTGGACTCTGTCCCGCGCCCACGCCAAATCAGGCGACGCGGCAACGATCAGCGGCTACCTGGGCAAGGGTAACAACTTTGACCGGGCGCTCGCGAAGTTCGCACGCGCCTACGCGGACCAGACCGAGCGCGATCACGCGGCGCTGGTGAGGGCAGTCAAGTCCGGACGGGTGAAGGCCCAGGTGGAGGAGTAGGTTGAGGCTGCCGCATGGGGCCCGCGCCTTCAGAGTCGGGCGGCGGTTCGGCTGAGCAGATATGCAGCGCCGCACCGCCCTGTGGCTGCTTTTCACTCTCCTCGCAGTGTCGGCGCACGCCACCGAGCCAAGCCTCTCGAAATCGAAATACCTGGTCACGACCGCCGCTGCCTTTGCCATGGTGCCGCACCAAGGCGTGTTCTACGGCATGCGATGTGAGCTGCGCAGCCCGCTCGCCGATCCGCTCTACGTCGTCGCTCTGTTCGAGAACCCCGAGGACGCCAATTCACCTCTGCGCGTAGATCTGGTGGTCGAGGCCGGCGCCAAGGAATTCATGGTCCAGTCACCGCCGCTCAAGGTCCTGAACAACAACACGCGCTACAGGGTCGAGCTCGTGCTGTACGCCGACGCCGCACTGCGGCACCGGCTCGGGGCCCACGACCAGGACGTGCTCTTTAGCGTACGGCCGCAATTCGAGGCGCAGGTCGAGGAGCGCTACGCGATCAAGATCCGCTGATCTAAGTGCGCATGGCGCGGTGCCGGTCCACCCACCACGCCCAGAGGATGAGAAGCCACGAACCCTGGGCAAACCAAGCGAGCGCCCGTGGACTCGGGGGCAGTGCCGACCACGGGCCTGAAGCCCACATCAGGGCGCTGACAATCAGGAACGCCCACAGGCCGGTCGAGCCGATACGATCGATGGCACGAGTGCACCGGACGTAGATCGCGATGCCGACGAGGTAGATCAGGCCTTCGACGATGAGGGTCGCCGAGATCGAATTCCACAGTCCAAGACCGAGCTTGGGTGAATCCCCGGGCCACAACGGCATGTCGGGCGCGTGCGAAGCGAAGTCGAGCACCCAGTGGCTGACGACGACCGCCGCAATCAGGAAGGCAATGCCTGCGGAACGGCCGCGCCAGCGCGCGATCCCCGCAGCTCCGAGTCCCCACACGCAGGCCATCAGGAGACTATGTGACCAGGGGTAGGAATCGAAGACCAGCGCGGTGAAGGCAGTGGCCCCGGGCTTGATGCTCACGCGCTCGATGCCGAGAAGCAGAAAGTTGGGCCAGAGCAGGTCGAGCAACAGGGCGGCGGCCAGGAGCCAGCCCAGCGAGACGTCTTTCGCCTTGCTCTTGGCCGCAAGGGCAACCGCCGTGTGTCCGACGAACATCGGATTTCCCCCCGGAGTTACTGCGCCAGGTGGCTAGGGCTTGTTGCGGCTTTCGCGGTAAGCCGGCAGCCCGTCAGCGAGCCTGATCCACGGCAGCTGGCTCGAAGTCCAGACGTGGTCGAGCGGCGCCAGCTCCGCCGGGGCATCGAGGCTGCAGGTCGTCACGTCGATCTCGCCCGCGAAATCCTCATGCACGAAGGTGAGCGGCGTGCCGCAGTCGCGGCAGAAGCTCCTCGTGCCCTTCGCGGTCGACTGGAAGCTCCCGGGCTTCCCGCGCAACCAATGCAAATCCTTGCGCGCCACCGTGAACCACCCGACGAAAGGCGCCGCGCTGGTGCGGCGGCAGATCGAACAGTGACAGTTGGTGCAGTTGAACGGCTCTCCCACGACCTCATAACGCACCTGCCCGCAACAACATCCGCCCTGCAGCCTCATGAGAGCACCCTCACCGCACGCTCTGCCCGCCGGTTCAGCAACCAGCGAGCCTTTCCCCCGCCCGCGTCTCTGGTACAGTTTCCACCTTTCCCTTTTCCATTGAAACCCACGAGCGGCACTTTGATCATGGGCTGCACAGCGCCTGTCCGCGCAGCGTCCGACGGTGATTCCGTTGGCCATGGCGCCGTCGATGCGCAACTCGCCCCGGCAGCTGCGGGCGATGCCATCGCGATTCACGGCGCGCGCCAGAACAATCTCAAGAACCTGACGCTGAGCCTGCCGCTCAACGAGCTCATCGTCGTCACCGGCGTATCGGGCTCGGGCAAGTCCTCGCTGGTGTTCGATACTCTCTATGCAGAGGGTCAGCGCCGCTACGTGCAGACCTTCTCCCCGTATGCGCGCCAGTTCCTCGACCGCATGGACAAGCCCCAGGTCGATCGCATCGAAGGAATCCTGCCCGCGATCGCTATCGACCAGACCAACCCGGTGCGTACTTCGCGCTCCACCGTCGGCACGATGACGGAGCTCAACGATCACCTGAAGCTCCTGTTCGCGCGTGCCGCACAGCTTTACTGCCGCAACTGCGGTGCCGGCGTGCGCCGCGACACGCCCGACAGCATCTACGCGACGCTCCTCGAGCGCTCGGCGGCGGCCGGCGATCCGCGCGTGCTGATCACGTTCCCCGTCACCGTACCGAAGAACTTCACCGAAGCGGAAGTGAAGGCGCTGCTGGAGAAGCAGGGTTACACGCGCATTCACGCGCGCCGGGGTGCGACCCTCGAAGTGATCCAGGATCGCCTGCGTCTCGGTGGCGCGGAGCGCGCGCGCGTCATCGATGCGATCGAGGCCGCGCTCCGAGTGGGGCGCGGGCGCCTGAGCGTGCATCTCGCGGAAGAGGACGCAGCGCCCGCTGCCGCATGGCGATTCTCGAGCGACCTGCACTGCGCGGATTGCGATATTCATTACCAGGAGCCCGCGCCGCACATCTTCTCGTTCAATTCTCCGCTCGGTGCCTGCGAGCAGTGCCGCGGGTTCGGGCGCACCATCGGCATCGACTACGGTCTCGTCATCCCGGATGAGTCGAAGTCGCTCAAGGCTGGCGCCATCAGGCCCTGGCAGACGGAGTCTTATGAAGAGTGCCAGGACGACCTGATGAAGTTCGCGCGCAAGCGCGGCATTCCCGTGGACACGCCCTGGCGCGAGCTGAGCGAAGAGCAACGACTCTGGGTCATCGAAGGCGAAGGCCCGTGGAACAAAAAGGTCTGGTACGGAGCGCGGCGCTTCTTCGCCTGGCTCGAGTCGCGCAGCTACAAGATGCACATCCGCGTGTTGCTGTCGAAGTACCGCGCCTACACGCCGTGCACGGAGTGTCTGGGCGCGCGGCTACGGCCCGACGCACTGCTGTGGCGCATCGGCTCGGCCACGGACTCTCACCGTCTTCCCGGCGCGCGTTTTCGGCCGAGCGGCGTGAAGTGGTCCCAGGCGCAGTTCGAGGCGCTCCCCGGACTGACGCTGCATGATGTGATGCTGCTGCCGATCGAGCGCTGCCGCGATTTCTTCGCACGCCTGCGGCTGCCCGCCCCGCTCGATGAGGCGACTGATCTGCTACTCGACGGCATTCGCACCCGGCTCGGTTTCCTGTGCGATGTCGGACTGGGCTACCTCACGCTCGATCGCCAGTCGCGCACGCTTTCCGGGGGCGAAGTGCAGCGGATCAACCTGACGACCGCCCTAGGCACCTCGCTGGTCAACACGCTGTTCGTGCTCGATGAGCCTTCGATCGGCCTGCATCCGCGCGATATGGGGCGCGTGATCGAAGTGATGCGCCGCCTGCGCGACGCCGGCAATTCGCTGGTCGTGGTTGAGCACGATCCGCAGGTGATGCTCGCCGCGGACCGCATTCTCGATCTCGGCCCGGGTCCGGGTGAACGCGGCGGCGAGATCGTCTTCTTTGGGCCCGCCGCCGAGATTGTGGATGCACCCGCCTCGCTCACGGCCGAATACCTCAGCGGTCGCAAACATGCGGTCGCGGATCAGGAACTGCGGCCGGTCACGGCGCGCACGTCCCGACTGCGTCTCACGGGCGCGGCCGAACATAACCTGAAGAATATCGACATCGATTTTCCACTCGAACGGCTGGTGTGCGTCACCGGCGTCTCGGGATCGGGCAAGTCGACGCTCGTGCACGAGGTGCTATACGCGGCGCTGCGTAAGGTGCAGGGCAAGCCCACTGAAGCTCCGGGCCAATACCGCGCGCTCAAGGGTCACGAGCACCTGGGCGATATCGTGCTGGTCGACCAGGCGCCGATCGGCCGCACCACGCGCTCAAACCCCGCGAGCTACGTCGGCGCCTTCGATCCGATCCGCGCTCGCTTCGCGCGCGAGCCACTTGCCAAGCAGCGCCATTACACCGCCGGCACTTTCAGTTTCAACTCCGGCACCGGGCGCTGTCCGACCTGCAGCGGCAACGGCTTCGAGCGCGTCGAGATGCAGTTCCTGTCGGACGTGTACCTGCGTTGCCCGGATTGCGACGGCCGGCGCTATCGCGACGAGACCCTGGAGGTGAAGATCACTGGCGCCGATGGTCGCGCGCTCGACATCGCCGCGGTGCTTGCGCTCACAGTGAGCGAAGCGCTCGCGTTCTTCGCCGACTGTCGCGAAGCGCTGGCGCGCCTGCAGCCGCTGCGGGACGTCGGTCTCGAATACCTGCGGCTCGGCCAGCCGGTACCGACGCTATCGGGAGGCGAAGCGCAACGGCTCAAGCTCGCCGGCCACCTGGCGGAAGCGGGTGCGCGCGCAGGTGGCACACACCGGCGCAAGCTCCTCCTGTTCGATGAGCCGACCACCGGCCTGCACTTCGACGACATCGCGAAGCTCCTGCGCGTCTTTCGCAGGCTGGTCGCGGCAGGTCACTCGCTCATCGTCATCGAGCATAACCTCGATGTGATCCGCGCCGCGGACTGGATCATCGATCTCGGGCCCGAAGGTGGCGATGCGGGCGGAGAGATCGTGTGCGTCGGCGCGCCGCATGAGGTGAAGAGCTGCCCGCATTCCCACACCGGCAAAGCACTGGTCGAATACGAGCGTGCGCTCAGCAGCTCCTTTGCCGCCGCTCTCGCTCCGCAAACATCCGAGCAGAAGCCGGCGCGAAAAGTCCCGCCAGCGATCCGCATACACAACGCGCGTGAACACAATCTCAGGATCACCGACCTTGAGATCCCGCGCGATCGCTTCACCGTAATCACCGGCGTCTCGGGCTCGGGCAAGTCCACTCTCGCCTTCGACATCCTGTTCGCGGAAGGCCAGCGCCGATACCTGGAGTCGCTGAACGCCTATGCGCGCCAGTTCGTGCAGCCCGCGGCGCGGCCGGATGTCGATGCCATGTTCGGCGTGCCGCCCACTGTAGCGATCGAGCAGCGCACGAGTCGCGGCGGGCGCAAGAGCACTGTGGCGACGCTGACCGAGATCTACCACTTCCTGCGCCTGCTCTACGTCAAGCTCGGTACGCAGTACTGCCCCCAGTGCAATGTGCCGATCGAGCCGCAGAGCTTCGATTCCATCGTGGCGCGACTGCTGCGAGAGGAACGCGGCCGGACCGTGACGCTGCTTGCGCCGCTCGTCGTGGCACGCAAGGGCTACTACACGGATCTCGCGAAGTGGGCTGCCGCTAAGGGTTTCGAGCACTTGCGGGTCGATGGACAGCTTCTGCCGACGGCCCGCTGGCCCCGGCTGAGTCGCTTCCGCGATCACACACTGGAACTCCCGATCGCGACACTGCGCGTGAGTGCCGCGGACGAGACCGCGTTGCGCACAGCCGTCGAGCAAGCGCTCGATCACGGCAAGGGGCTTCTGCATCTGCTGCGCGAGCCCTCGAGCGCGAAGCGTGGCGGCGCCGGTGATGCGCCGGTCACCGTGTTCTCCACGCGCCGCAACTGCTCCTCCTGTGGCACCAGCTTCGCGGATCTCGATCCGCGCCTGTTCTCGTTCAATTCCCGGCACGGCTGGTGCGAGGATTGTTTCGGCACCGGGCTCAGCCTCGGTGGATTCGACGAGGAACAAACGGGCGAGGAGATCTGGTGGAATGCGTGGTGGGAAGGCTCAACCCCGGCGTGCCCGCAGTGCCGGGGCCAGCGCCTGAATCCGGTGGCGCTGAACGTCCGCTTCCAGGGCCGCTCAATAGCCGAGCTCACTGCGCTCGCAGTGACGGACCTGCGCACGATGATCAGCAGGCTGGCGCTGCGCGGCCGCGACGCGCAGATCGCGCGCGACGTGCTCGCGGAGCTCACCGCACGGCTGCGTTTTCTCGATGACGTCGGACTCGGCTACCTGTCGCTCGATCGCTCGGCGCCCACGCTTTCGGGCGGTGAGGCACAGCGCATCCGGCTCGCGGCACAGCTGGGCTCGAACCTGCAGGGCGTGTGTTACGTGCTCGATGAGCCCACCATCGGACTGCACCCGCGCGACAATCGCGTCCTGCTCGATACGCTCGACACTCTACGCGCCCACGGCAATACGCTGGTCGTGGTCGAGCACGACGAAGACACGATCCGTCACGCCGACCATGTGATCGACCTCGGTCCCGGTGCGGGCAGCGCGGGCGGACGCGTGGTTGGCCAGGGCACCGCGCGCGAGCTGATGCGCAATCCACAGTCGGTGACCGGTCGCTTCCTGGCGCAGCCGCTCGCCCATCCGCTCGTTCCGAAGCGTGCCGTGTGTGCGGCGGATCCCGCGGTCCAGATCGAGAAGGCCACCCTGCACAACCTGTGCGATGTCGACGCGCGCGTGCCGTTGGGTCGTCTCATTGCCGTCACCGGGGTTTCGGGCTCGGGCAAGTCAACGCTTGCGCGAGATGTCCTGCATGACAATCTCAAGCGGCTGGTCGGGGTCTCGGGCAGGCAGCAGACTGCGCTCGCCGGCTGCCGTGACTTGCGCGGCTGGCAGGAAATCGGCCGTGTGCTCGAAGTCGACCAGACGCCGATCGGTAAGACCCCGCGTTCCTGCCCCGCCACCTACGTCGGCTTCTGGGATGCGGTCCGGCGCGTGTTCGCCGAGACCGCCGAGGCGCGCATTCGTGGCTACGGGCCCGGTCGCTTTTCCTTCAACTCCGCGGGCGGGCGCTGCGAGGCGTGCGAAGGCCAGGGCATCAAGAAGATCGAGATGAGCTTCCTGCCGGACGTACGGGTGCTGTGCGATGTGTGTCGCGGGCAGCGTTTCAATCCGGAGACGCTCGCGGTGCGCTTCAAGGAGCGCAGCGTCGGCGAAGTCCTGGCGATGAGCGTCGATGAGGCCGCGCCCTTCTTCGCCGCGCATCCCTCCATCCATCACGCGCTGCGCATGCTGCAGGATGTCGGGCTCGGGTACCTGACGCTTGGCCAGCAAAGTCCCACGCTTTCGGGCGGAGAAGCACAGCGCATCAAGCTCGTCACCGAGCTCGCCAAGGTGCGACCTTCTTACCGTCCCGCACGCGGCAACGGTGCCGCGGGCCGGACGCTTTACGTCCTCGATGAGCCGACGGTGGGGCTGCACATGGCTGACGTCGAGAAGCTCGTACGCGTGTTGCACCGGCTCGTCGATGCCGGCAACACCGTCGTCGTGATCGAGCACAATCTCGACGTGATCGCGGAGGCCGACTGGGTAATCGACCTCGGGCCCGAAGGTGGTGCGGCCGGCGGCAAGATCGTGGCGCAGGGCCCACCGGACGCGCTGCTGCGCAATCGGCGCTCACACACGGGACGCGCGCTCAAGGACTTCATGGACTCCCGTAATACTTAAGGAGAGCACCGTGCCGGCCAACATCGAACGGGTGATCGAGGCGAAGCCTCACGACCTCGGCGGATTCGAGGTTCGTCGCGTGCTGCCCGCCGCAGGCCGACAGATGGTGGGCCCCTTCATCTTTTTCGATCACATCGGCCCGGCGGAATTTGCGCCCGGCCGCGGCATCGACGTGCGCCCGCACCCGCACATCTGCCTCGCCACGGTGACTTATCTCTTCGAGGGCGAGATCGTGCATCGTGACAGTCTGAAGTTCGTGCAGCCGATCAGGCCCGGCGATGTCAACTGGATGACAGCCGGCCGCGGCATCGTGCATTCAGAGCGCACCGGCGACGAACTACGCCGCAGCGGCTCCCGCATTCACGGCATTCAGACCTGGGTCGCATTGCCGCGAGCGGCCGAAGAAACAACGCCGGCGTTCTTCCACCATCCGGCCGCGACCCTGCCGCAGTTGCAGGCGCCGGGCCTCACCGCACGCGTCATCGCCGGCACCGCTTTCGGCGAACGCTCTCCGGTCGAGACCTTCTCGCCCACCTTGTACGTCGATCTGCAGATGTCCGCCGACGCGACTCTCGAGATTCCGCATGAGCATCCGGAACGTGCGCTCTACATCGCGGCCGGCCGCATCAGTCTCGATGGAGCACAGTTCGCACCCGGCTCGATGGTCGTGCTGGAGCCCGATGCCAGCGTCAACATGCGCGCGTTGACCGAAGCGCGCCTGCTGCTTCTCGGCGGTGCACCCCTCGAGGGTCGTCGCTATATCTGGTGGAATTTCGTCGCGAGCAGCCGCGAGCGCATCGAGCAGGCCAAGAACGACTGGGTGCAGATGCGTTTCGGCAAGGTGCCCGGCGAAACGGAGTTCATCCCGCTGCCACCGTAACGCGCGCAGCGCGCGAGGCAGTGGATTCAGTGCTTGCGGTTTGAGCGCTCAGGCGCGTCCGACGTTCGAGTCGGACGGTGAGTGGTAATACTCACTCTCTTCGGCAAACTGTGCCGCTAGGCGCCGCAGCTCGCTCAAACGTCCTTCCGCAGTGCTGATCGGCTGACATTCCTCGCAGCGCGGATTGCCGCACGGTTGGCGCGCATACAGCCAGTACTGGATGGCGCCGGCGAGCAGACCGTCCGCGATATCCCACAGGTCAGCGTTGTCGTGCTTTTCCGCGAGGCGGTTGCCCAGCTCGACGGTCTTGCCGAAGGCATCGTCAAAAAATTGTTCTGTGGGATCCATGTGAGGTGCGCCGGGAGTGCGGGGTCAGGATGCCATTCTACGGCAATCGAGCGTCGACTCGACAAGTTGCGTAGTTTCCCTCGAGCCGCCGCTGGCGTTCAGGTGCCGGTCCTGGCTTGCCGTCGCAGCGCGACGCATAGCGCCAGCAGTAAGCCGACTTCCGCGGCGCCGCCACCACCGGTACCGCCGCCACTACTGCTGCCGCCGCCCGACGCGCCCGCGGGCGATGGCGGGTCAACGACCAGCGAGATCACGCGCTGATCATTCGCGGCGTTGGTGTCGTTCGGCGTGCTGACGCTCACGGTGCTCGCGTAGGTGCCGGCGCTCGGCGCACGCACCTCGACGTTCACGCGTCGCCAGCCGCCCACCTCGATCGTGCCGAGCTCGCAGGTCGCGCCTCCTGCGCCGGTCGCACAGCTCCCGCCGGGAACGGTTACTGCATCGACTGCGACCGGCGCTGGCAGCGAAATCGATACCACCACGTTATTCAACTGCGCCGAGCCCACCGAGCTCACCTCGACCGGCAGATTCACGGCCGTTCCCGCTGTGCCTTCGATCACGGCGGGTGTGTCGGCGATCGAGGCATCGGCGACACTCGCGAGCGTGATGCAGCTCGCGCGCGCGACGGTGGGCCGCATGTGTTCGAGGCTGCATTGCGAAAAGGTATTGCTGCCATTGATCTGGGCCGCCATCAGGTAAGCCGGAGCGGTGCTCTCGCATGGCGAGCCCGCCTCGCCATCGTGGGTGGCGCCAAAGTTGTGCCCGATCTCGTGCGCGGCGATCAGTGCGTTGGTAGTGAGGTCGTAACGGCCTTCGCTGATGCCAACCCCGCGCGCCGTCTCGCACACCGTGCCGACATACGCGATGCCAGCCATGTTGCCAGCGATGTCACGGCCGGTGATCAGGTGCGCAACGCCCGCGGTTCGCAGAGTCGGCGAACTGCTCCGATAATGAGCCACTTCGTCGAGGAGATCGGAACCGGTGTCCGTGGTGAAGGGCTCACTCGAGGTGGTGAAAATCCTGAGCTGCGTGACGACGATGCTGACACCGAGCTGGCCACTAAAGATGCCGTCGACAATGTTCATGCGCGCCAGCAGCTCGGCTTCGGTGTTGGTGCGGTGCGTGTCGTAGAACTCGTAGTCCGCGATCACTGCGATGCCGAGCTCGCCGCCCGCCTTGGTCGTTGTGAGCGTCGGGTCGGCTTCGAGCTCGCCCAACAGTGACTGATACGCGGACAGCGCGCTGCGCCTGCCGTCCGACACTGTCGCGCCACACGACATGGGGCTCGACGCTGCATCGGTATCCGACAGCCGATAGACGACCGGAGCCGAGCCGTCAACGGCCAGGCGATTGACGGCGAAGCGATTCACGATGCGCGCCGGCTCGACGGTGTAGAACTCGTTGCCATCCCAGATGGCGCCATGCAGCTCTGCACCGATGCGGGTAAGGCGCACCCAGGAGCCTGGCAGGCCTTCCACGCGCCCGCGCAGGAGTTCGTAGGCCGGTGAGCTGCGTTGTTCAGCCGCCCACGCATAGACGAGCCGCGCATTGGACTCGAGCGTGAGATCGAACTGGCGGCCATAGGCCTGAAAGGAGAGACGGCCGCCGGATGCCAGAGACTGAGAGGAAGTGGTGCCCGCCTGCAGGCTGATCGGCTCGGCATAACGAATATGCAGATCACCGGCTGCGCCACAGGCGGGCAAGAGCAAGAGGAGTGCAATCGAGGAAAACCAATGAAAACGCATCGGTTGCCCCTGCCGTCATCCGCGGCAGTTCTTGTTGTTCGAATCCCGGTTCTTCCGGCTATCAGACTCCCCCGTATGGCACCAGATCCCGCCGCCTGCCGCCACCGCGATCGCCAATAAAGTGATGGGATTCACGAGTCAACTGCGCGGATTCGCGGTCGCCGAGCGTTTTTTTGGGTCGAGCAACGGACTTCTGACATATTCGCGGTTGCGTACCGTAAGCAGAGCGAGTCCACGCGATGTCCAGACTCCTGAGGCGGATCGTGGCCAGTGTCGTGCTGCTGGTCGTTGCCACTGCCGCAACCGCGATTTTTCTGCTCAACCGCGCCGGGGCCTTCGTACACCTGTCGTCCCACTTCGCCGGCAAATGTGAGTCGCTGTCGCTTCCCGGGAGCGCCGCGGACGTCCGCGTCGATCGCGGCACCCACAGCGCTTACCTTTCTGTGCTCGATCGCCGCGCGCGTCTCGAAGGCAAGGACGTGGCCGGGACCGTTTTTCGGCTGGATCTGGCTTCGAGTCCGCTGGCAGCCGCACCCGCGCTGAGCGATGCCCCGGCCGGATTTCGTCCGCGCGGGATCAGCCTCTACACCGCTCCTGACGGGCAGCAATGGCTATTCGCACTGAGCGACCCGGCGGGTGTGCCGCATACGGTGGAAATCTTCTCGCGCACGGACCACGGGCAGTTCGCGTATCGCGAGACCCTCCACAATCCGCTGCTCTTCAGCCCGCATTCGATCATCGCGGTCGGTGCGCGCCAGTTTTACGTGACCAACGACTCGGGGGCGCGAAACGGGCTCGAACGCCTGACTGAACGGGCGTTCGGCCGCGCCCTTTCGAGCCTGGTCTACTACGACGGCAGCACTATGCGCGTGGTCGACGATGCCGTGGCCGGCGGTGCCGGGATCGCTGCGAGCGCTGATGGCGGGCGCATCTACGTGGGTCAGACCGGCAGCCGCAGCGTGCGCGTGTACGCACGCGATTCAGCCAATGGCGACCTGACGCCGGTCGAGGACGTCGACATCTACAGTACACCGGATGGTCTCGACGTCGCGGAGGATGGTGCCATCTGGGTCGCTGCGCACCCGAACCTGCTCGAGTTCGCGCGGCACCTGCGCGATCCGCGACGGCGGGCCGCGACTCAGGTGCTACGTGTCGCGGCGGACCCGTTGGCTGAGCGGCGCCTGGGCGAGGTCTACCTGAGTAGCGGCGAAGATCTCTCTGCGGGCAGTGTCGCGGCAGCTACGAGAGGCGGCTTTCTGCTCGGGGCGGTGTTTGATCCCCGGGTGCTCGTCTGCTACCTGCCCCGGTAGCTCTTGCGGCTTACGACGTATTGCCGCTGGCCTCACTCTATAGCCACGGCTGGAGCATCAATACTGTCAGCTAACTAATAATTGTCTACTATTACTACAACAATATCGACGCGAATCAAAACTCATTCGTTACCACGCTCATTGGGCCCGCCGCGCCGGTGAGGTCGATGGAGTCAGGCGCGACGGACACGCCGTCCTCGGGCTCCATGATCGCCCCCAACGGCAGTTGGATCTGCAGGATGCGCTCGAATCGGGCCCGAGGCGCTGCAAGGCGTGCGCCGTTCGCTGCGTGAGTGCGAAGCAGACCCTTATTGCTCAGGACACGGACCGTTCCACCTCGCGTGCTCAACCAGTTCGCCAGTGCAGTGCTGCGGCTCTCCAGAGTTCGACGCGCCTCCACCGGGGTGAGCCAGTCTGTCTCAACTGTCGCCCTCAGGGTGACCATGCCGTAGTCGCCGCGTTCATTCGCCGGCGCCTGGGGTGCCCCGCGATCGAGGACGGCACCAGTTCTGCTCGCGGCTACGCCGAGCATGGAAGCTACTGCGATGGCCGCTGCAATCAGTCGCTTGTTCTCCATGTCGCCTCGCTTGAGATTCGGCTCACTGCCATTATTCGTGTCCTGGTGCTGTTCGCCAGCATGCTCGCGGCACGGACGCCGGCGCGCACGGCCGGCGCCGAACGCCGGCCAGTGCGCCACCACCGATAGCCGAGAAGCGCGGTGAGGATGCCCGCGTAGATCAACGGTTCGCGCACATCAGCCTTCACCTGCCAGTAGAAGTGCCACACGCCCAGAAAGGCGATCACATAGATGAGACGGTGCAATTTCTGCCAGCGCCGCCCAAGGCGCCGCATCATGCGGTTAGTCGACGTCACTGCCAGCGGCAGCAGCAGCAGCAGAGCGGTGAAGCCGATCGTGATGTGGGGCCGCTTGACGATGTCCTCGAGGATCGCGCGCCAGTCAAGGCCCTGGTCGAACAGCAGGTAGCTGAGAAAGTGCGCGCATGCGTAGGTGAACGCGAACAGGCCGAACATGCGGCGCAGTCGCAGCAGCGAGTTGAGACCGGTCAGCTCGCGCAGCGGCGTAACACAGAGCGTGATCAGCAGAAAGTTGAGCGTCCACTTGCCGCAGGTGTGCAGGATCTCATCTCCCGGATCGGTGTCGAGTGACTGCCCGGCGATGCCGCAAGCCCCTGCGACCAGGCGCGCCGCCGGCAGCAGGCAGGCGACGAAGAGCAGCGGCTTGTAGATGCGGCGGACTTGCGTGTCGAAATTCATGATGCGCGCTCAGATGATCTTGAGTCAGCGCGAATGATGCGGGAGACGGAAGGGGAGAACTGTCAACTGGTTGACACTCGGAGCGGCGCGCCGCGCACATCAAGCGATCCGACGCGGCACGAAACGGAGGACTGTCAACTCGTTGACAGTCGCAGGTGGCGCACTGGTGTAGGAAGGTACCCCGAAGGCCGGGTGCACCAATGTCCTCAGTCCTGCTGGGCGAGATTCCGCAATGCGCGTGTGTTGATCACCGTCACGCTGCGTCGGCCCAGGCTGATCCAGTTCTTGCGCTTCCAGCCCTGCAGGTGCTGGTTCACGATCTGACGCGAGAGGCCGAGGAACTGCGCGAGCTCCTCTTGAGAGATCTTCAGCCGGGTTCCGCCTGGAGCGTCGCGGCCCTCAAGGCTCGTCAGGCTCAGCAGGCGCTTGGCAAGGCGTGCGGGCCCGCCGAGCAGCGTCGAATCTTCCATCGCCTCCGCGGTCCAGCGAACGCGCTTGCACAGCAATTCGATCAGGTGCACAGCGATGTCCGGCTCAGTGCGCAACAGTGCGAGGAAGCGCTCGCGCTGGATCACGATGAGCTCCGTCGGTGCGAGCGCCGTCGCGGTGGCTGTCCGCGGCTGGCCGTCGAGCAGCGCAACCTCGCCGAAAGCATCGCCTGGCTCCATGGTGTTCAGGAACACTTCCTTGCCCCCGGGCGCACCGGAACTGATGCGAACGCGGCCCGTGACGACTCCGTAAAGCGCATCCCCGGGGTCGCCGCGCAAAAATATTACGCCCCCAGCGTCGTACGTGCGTCTTGCGGCCAGGGCCGCCACCTCATCGATCGTCGCCGACGGCATACCGCGAAAGAGTCTGTTGCGCTCGATGATGGTTCTCGCGTTCAGCGGCAAGGCGGGCTTCTCCTGCGCGAGGGGTGATCGAGGGTGCCGGACTATATATCATTGCCTATTCCCTCGGCGACGCGTCTCCATGTCTGCAGTCTTCGCTGTATATCGCTTGATCCTTCTCGTTTCCTGCAGCGTGGTCCCGTTGCAGGCGTGGGCCCAATACGACGTAGAGCCGGAGGATCGTGTCTGGCTGCGGGCATTACTGGATTTGCGGGTAGTGCGCGGAGGCGCGGCGCCCAGCTGGACCGATCACGGTCCCGGCAAGACACGCTACGGTGGCGACTCCACGCAGGACGGTTTCGAGCGCGTCACCCGATTCGTGCTCTCGCAGCTCGCGATCGAGGTCGGCGCCTCCCTTCCGGGCGACGTGCGCGCGCAGGTGCAAGTCAACGTGCAACCCGATATTGCCGATGACTACACGCCGTGGTTGACCGAAGCGTATTTGCGCAAGGAATGGGGTGAAGAGCCAGATGGCTGGGGACTGCAGGCGGGCGTCATGACCGTCCCCTTTTCCCTGGAGCACACCGGCCCCGCGTGGTCGCCGCAATACACGATTTCCGCCTCGGCTCTAGACAGCTGGCTCTGGGAGGAGCTCAACCTTGCGGGCGCCGAAGGCGAATGGTGGCACGCGACACAAAACGGCCTGCGCTGGGACGTGGTATTAGGCGCGGGTTATGGTCCGGACCAGTTGGGGCGCCTCGTGGCGCTGCGTGGCTGGGCAATCGGGGACGGTGTCAGCGGAGTCAACGGCGATCTGCCACTCCCGAATGGCACACGCATGGATACGTTCAACGAGCGGGATCATCGTCCTGCGCTCTACACCTGGATTACGCTCGGCGATGCAGACGAGCGAGCCGCTCTCAAGCTCGGCTTGCTCGATAACCTGGGAGATCAGGACACCGCGGGTGTCTGGCACACGCGTCTTGCCGTCGTTGGCACTGTCTTGCATCCGCATCCACGCGTCGATTTCATCGCCGAGTACCTGCGAGGCGAAGCTCACGTCTACAACAATTCCAATGACAGCTCGCTGCGTGCGTTTTACGCACTACTGTCTCTGCATCATCAGAGGCAGCGGTTCAGTGTTCGTTACGACGACTTTCGCGTGAGCGACCTGGATGGTGGACACTCCACACGTGAAGACGGCCACGCGATCACCGCTGCGTACCTGGTCGAATGGGCTCTCAGGCACCGGATCGCCTTCGAGTATGTGTGGCTGGACAGCAACCGCCCGCAGGCCGCGGTGCCGGAACCCTCCCAAAACGGCTGGCAACTGAGCTATCGTTTTCGTTACTGATTGCAGGCTGCATCGTGTACTCGCTCAAGCTCCACGCGCTCTGTCCTGTGCTCGCAGCCCTGCCCATCGCCGCGTCCCTCGCGGCCGGAGCCACGGTCTCCGGGCGCGTGCTCGGCACCGATGGCCAGGGCATCGCACAGGCGGTGGTGTTCGTGCAATCGCCCTCGGACGCTGAAACGAAGGTCTCCGGCGCAACGGCAACCGCGACGATGGACCAGATCAACAAGACATTCGTACCGGGCGTACTGCCGATCGTCGTCGGCACGCAGGTACGCTTCCCCAATCGCGATCAGATTCGTCACCATGTCTACTCTTTTTCGCGCACCAAGACGTTCGAGCTGCCGCTGTACAAGGGAGAGGGCGCTCCGCCCGTGCTGTTCGACAAGGTGGGTGTGGTCAAGGTGGGCTGCAACATCCACGACTGGATGTCGGCGATCATCCTCGTCCTGCCGACTCCGCATTTCGCGATGACGGACGCGGACGGACGGTTCAAGCTGACCGGCCTGCCGCCGGGCCCCTACACGCTGGCAGCGTGGCACGCCCAGAGCGAGGAAAAGGTCGAGAACACCGAGCAGCGCGTGCAGGTGGTGGGTACCGATCTCGAGATCACCTTCCACCTTACGCTTGCGCCCGCCAAGCCGCGCCCGGCACTGCGCGGGACCCGATGGGACCAATGAGGTGGTGGGCGCGCAGCCGCCTGCGCACCAAGATCTTCATCGCATTTTCCGCGCTGCTGCTGGTCGTGTTGCTCGCGACTCTCGCTCTCACTCAATGGGTCGTGAGTCGCGAGACCCAGCGCACTCTCAATGCCGAGCTGCTCACGACCGGACAGGTCTTCGACGGACTGATGACCGAGCGCGCCGCCCGGCTCGAAACCAACTCCATTCTGCTCGCAAGCGATTTCGCCCTGAAGCGTGTCATCGCGACGCACTTCGACCCGTCTACCTACGACCGGGCGACACTCGCGTCCGCGGCCTTGAGTTATCAAAGTCGCATCGGCGTAGAGCTGTTCTGGATCACGGACGAAGCGGGCGTGCTGCTTGCCAATTCCGGCGTTGCGCGACAGGGCCGCCGTTCCCTTGCAGAATTCTCTCCTCTCAAGGAGGCGCTCGAATCACAGCAAGCAGCCGGGGCGATAGCCGAGGTGGACGGCGTGCTGTTTCAACTCGTCGCGGTTCCGGTGTTCGGTCCGGACGTAATCGGGTTCCTTCTGCTCGGGCAGCCGATCGACGATGTGTTGGCGAAGCGCCTCAAGCTCGCGACCGGAGCGGACATCTCGTTCCTCACGCAGGACCGGATCTTTGCGTCCTCGTGGCCCGCGCCGGCTCGCGATCGATCAGTGCCCGCGGGTGAGCATCGCTCCGCGTTGCTCGGCGCTCAGGCTGCGCAGAGGACGGCGCTCCTCACGGTTGCGAGCGAGCGCTTTCTCGCGCTCGTCGTTCCCATTCATGCGCACTTGGCACACCCGCTCTATGCGTTGGTGCAGGGCTCTTATGACAAGGCGCTCGCGCCACTTCGCGCCTTGCAGCGGCAGATCGCGGCGATCGGTACGGCAGCGCTGCTGATCGCGCTGCTGATTGGCGTCGGTCTCGCGCGGGGCATCACTTCCCCGCTGCAGACGCTGGTGGGCGGAATGCGTGAGATCCTCAGAGGCAACCTCGGCTACCGCTCGCAGATTGCACGGGATGATGAGATCGGGTTTCTGGCCAAGTCGTTCAACGAGATGGTCGGCGGACTGCAGGAGCGCGAGCACATCAAGGATACTTTTGGCCGCTTCGTCTCGCGCGACGTCGCCGAGGCGGTACTCAGCGGTCGGGTGCCACTCGGGGGAGAGCGGCGCGAGGTCAGCATCCTGTTTCAGGACATCCGTGGCTTCACCAGCCTGAGCGAGAAACTCGACCCAGGCGCGC
>Ga0326726_10000763_pt1 | contig 29492 bp, 25 predicted proteins | sample MHFenrmetagenome_2_FD_207603 | JGI IMG/M metagenome (GOLD analysis project Ga0326726, IMG submission 207603) | Lab enriched peat soil microbial communities from Michigan Hollow, Ithaca, NY, United States - MHF15MN | ecosystem: Environmental > Terrestrial > Soil > Wetlands > Peat | place: USA... | reverse complement strand
GTCAAGGCGCAACTACTAATGAAGTGGCGTAGCCCGAAGCAGTTGACGATGCACGGCGAGCTGGCGCCTCGCGACTGTCTCGTTGCCGAGATTCGACTGCACAATCAGCTCAAGGCGCGCGGTGTCGTCGCGCTGGCGGACGCGCCGTTCGCGGACGTGCTGATGCAGGATGTGACCACAGAACCATCGAAGGTGCCACTATGCTGAAGCGAGTGTGGGCAGTCGCCGGAGCTCTCATCGCCGGCGCGTGGCCGGGAGGTGCTCGCGCCACGGCGCAAGCGCCCGTGACCGTCTCCGTGCGAGCGGAGCTCGCGGTGCCGCGATTCCGCGATCGATTCACCGACCGTAAGGCGGTTGAGACCCGCGTGGCGACGCTGTTCGCCGACTACCTGACACGCGAAATCGGCTTTCTCAGCTTCGCGGTGAACGACACCACGCTCCCGTATCGGCTCTCGTTGGTACTGGACCACGAGCCGAACAACGCGACGTCGTTCGCCGAGGTCGGATTCTGGGTTCGCCTCGACCGCCCCGGCGAGGAGCAGCTCGCGGCGTATTGGCTGCCGTTCCGCACGTCGGACCAGTCGCTCGCCGCAGTGGGGACAGAGACCGATTTCCTGACCGAGGTGAAATCGAAGCTCGGCCATCAGAGCGCGGACTCCTTGAGTCGTGGCGTCCTGCGCTGGGTGCCGATCGCCGAGACCGGTGTGCCGAATCTCAATCCGCTCGGCCTCGTGCTGCCGTTCCATCTGATCGATCTCTGCATGAAGAACGAGAGCATCATCCAGTTCGTCGCCGAGATTCAGGGGACGATCACGATCGAGGAGCAGTTCAAGGCGAGGATCGTGGGCAACGGTCCCCCGGACGATCCGTTCTTCGGCGGCGGATTTGGCAAAATCATCGACCTCACTCCACCCGACGATCTCTCGCCTTCGATCACGAACAAGACGGTCCGGGTGAAACGGATCTTCGTCACGTCGTATGTGCACGACAAGACCGCGTGCGACAATCGTACGCCGCGAGTGGTTGGGGGAGTCACACCATGAGCGCGCGACATCTACGCGCCGCGGGGTTGCAGGCGCTCGTCGTCCTCTCACTCGCCGCGTTCCCGGCAACGGCGACGAGCCTTCAGCAGCCGACGGCGATCAGTTCGCGCGCCTTCGTCTTGCAAAATGTCAACATCGCGCTCGCGAACGCCAACTCGGGGAAGTTCGCCGAGGCCCGACAGAGTCTCGAAGGATTGTTGGCGCGGTGCGGTAGCGGGTCCGACGGTCGCGATTGTCGAATCCTGTCTGCCTCCGGCCTCGGGGCGGTGCTGCAGCGGCAAGGAACCGTGGACCGAAAGAATCGCGATACGCTCCTCACCGCGTCGGTCGGATACTACGACCGGATTCTGCGCGAGGCGCCGAACAACGCGGACGCCGTGTACGGCAAAGCTCTCGCCTACCGCTCGCTCGGGCCGCACGAATGGATGGAGCCGTTCTTCAAGCAGGCGCCATCGCTGGATACAGGTCGGGCGGCGCTGTACTTCACGTTCCAGGGCGACTACCTCGCGGCAACGAAGCGTTGGCGCGAAGCGGTGGCCGCCTACCGCGAAGCGGTGCGCCAGGACATCGACAACGACGGAGCTCGGAGCGGGCTCGTCGACGCGCTGGCGGCGCTCGGCGTGTCGTCGTCGGTCGAGTTGCTGCAATCGGCGCGCGGTTGGGAGTCGCGCTATCCCGAGTCGTCAGCGAGTGCGTACCGCGCCGTGCTCGTGAACAGCTTCGCTCCCGGCGGCCAGCGCGATTCGATCGCGGACAGCGCGATGGTGGGGCTGGTGCGAGTTCAGACGCGCAACCGCTTCGCGGTGGCCGACCTGCCGCGCGAGGTGAGCGCTGATTGGACTCCCGTGCGCGAAATTCGCACGTTCCTCGACAAGGCCGCGGCGGACGTCGCGCCCTGGTGGAGGAGGGGATCGGAGCGAGAGACGGTGTTGGCGCAGACCGCGCTTGCCGGCGGCAAATCGGCCGCAGCGGCAGGGCGATACGATGCGGCGGAGCGTCTCTTCGCCGAGGGCGTGCGGATCGCGAGGCGCTCGTCCACGGTCTCGCTCGATCTCCAGCGCGAGCTCGCGCTGCTCTACTTCCATCACGCCGCGCTCGATCCCGATCACCGCAAGTTCGACGCGCTCGAGCAGAACATCTTCGAGGGCAAGATGGGGGCGTTGGCGAGCGGCGATCTCGAGGCGGCGCAACGCTACCACACCACGCTCGGGCTGATCTACGCCGAGCGTGGCGTGTGGACGAGCTCGATGCCGGCGCGAAATGCCGAGCAGCAGCTCGGGTGGGCGCTCGACAAGGCCGACGAGCGACAACAGCGGCAGCGATTCTACCAACCGCTTCCCGAATTGCGGCAGCTGCTGGCGCACCACCTGGATTCGCTCGGGCGTCGCAGCCAGGCTGGCCGGCGCTACGCCGAGACGGCGAGAGCGTTTCTGGATTCCGATGACCTCACGGCGGCCGGCGCCGCGGCCCGCGACGCCGTGCGTCTCGGTAGCGACTTGGACGTCGCAGGTGCCACGCGTGTGCTCGCGCTCCGGTCGGACCTGGCGCGCGGCGGCGATGCTGCGCGTACGGCGTGCAGTGCGGACCGCATGGCGTCGCTGGTCCGAGCGGGTGACGCCGCCTTCGTGGCGCGCCAGCGGTTCAAGGTGCTGGCCGACTGCGCCGAATCCGAGTCAGCGGCCCAGACGCGCGCCCACGCGACCGCCGCGTTCACGCTCGTCGATAGCGCCGGCATCACACTGGTCGGCGGAACCGACGTCGCGCGCTTCGAGCGGATCATGCGCGCCGTGCTCCAGCCGTTCGCCGTGGCCGTGCAGTCCGGCCATCTGGATGCAGCGCCGGCCCCGGCGGGTCCGTTCGTCATGGTGTCGCTCGCGGGCGAGACGGTGCCGTTCTGGTACGCGGCGAGCTTGGACGACATCATCGCGGCGCGCGTCGCCACGAAGCTCGGTGCCGAGGTGCGACCGTTCCCGATCGCGGTGTCGGCCGGTGTGGTCACCGTTCCGGCGAACGCCGGCATCTCGCCGCAGTTAATGGCGCGGATCAAGTCGGTGCAGGGAGTGCGGGAGGTCCGGGTCGACAAACGCTGATGAGCCCTCAGGGTGTCGAGCAGTGGGCGTGCTCGGCACCCGCGGGACATCGCCGAGCGGCTACGGCCGTGGATCGACGAGCGTCGCGGTGCTCGAGCGGTACGGCTCGAAGCCTCTCCCCCAATCGACGGCGATCACTTCGACGCTGATGCGGTCGCCGTCGACGTGCACCACCACGTAGTGGAACGGATTTCCACCCGGCTCGCTCGACGGCCGCGCGAGGTGCTGCATGGTGATGTGCGCCGCCGCGCCGGCGCTCAAGTACTCGCGCAGGTCCGGTTCTCCGGAGTAGGCGTACAGCGGCGCGCCGCCGCCGCCGCTCACGATCTCGTCGAGACGATACTGGCCGGTCTCGTCGCGATAGCGTTCCGTCCAGTGCTCGAACAAGTGCTCGTGTCCGGTGAGGAGCAGCCGCACATGGTGCTTGCGGAACAGGGGCATCCATTTGGCGCGGATCGTCGCCGCTTGCGATTCGACGTTCGATCCTCCGTGTGGCCCCGACGAGAACGGAGGGTGATGGAAGAACACGGCGACGTTGACGTACCGGCGCCGGTCGAGGCGCTCGAGTTGCGCCTTGACCCAGGCGAACTGGATCGAGTCGTCCGGGATGTTGGAGTCGAACGCGATGAAGAACGAGTTCCCGAACCCGAACGCGTACGTCGGATAGCCGGCCAGGCGCCGTGCCGACCCTTCGGGCGGGATCAAGCGAGCGTTCGTCGCGAAGTAGTTGCGCAGGCCGGCGGCACGTCGCGGATTCGCCGGATCCGCGCTGCCGCCGACGTCATGGTTGCCCACCGCGAGGAAATACGGGACGTCGCCCTCTTGCGTCAGGCGATTGATCAGCGGGACGTAGCTGACGATGAGCTGCTTGGCGTTGCTGCCGTCCTGCACCGCATCGCCGCTCTGCAACACGAATCGGATCGGATCGGACGTCGTCACCGACGCCTTGATCGTCCGGAGCATCGATTCGATGACGAGCGTGTGCTCCGCCTGGAGATCCACGCCGTCGTGCCGGCCGCGCGTGTCGCCGTACGCAATGAACGAGAATTTCGTGATGCGGGCGGTCGCGGACTCGGGCGGGAGCGGCGATCGGGGCGGCAGGGACGGGACGATCGAGTCGGAGGTGGCGGCGACCTGGGCGCCGGCCACGGACGCCGCTGCCACGAGCATGAGCGCGGCCACGAGGTGACGGGGCGTCATCGCGGAGCGCGCGACGCAGCGAACGCGGCCTTGGAGGAAGAAGTGCATGACAGAAAGGTGCGCCGTGATCGGGCCTCGCGCGACCGTCGAACGGGCCTCGAACGGGCCTCGAACGGGGCTCGCGCCGGGGGCTCCGCAGGAGGGTCGCGCAGAGGCCGCGCGAGGCCGGGCACGGCCATTGTCTCGAGGGCCATAACCGACTATATTCATATTGTGCAGGGTATCGGCGGCCATCGCCCCTGCATAGAGCAAAATCCTCCAAGGGTCCGGCACTGCTCGGGCCCTTTTTCTTTTCTGGCGTTGCGTCCGCTGGACTTATGCAGTCGCTGACAGCAACCCGAGGCGCGCCCCGCGCGCCGAAGGAGTAAACCTTGGCTCAACCAACGCAACAGGCCGCTGCCATCGATTGGCGGACCATCGTGTCGCGCTATCAGCGCTCGGACACTGGTCGCGCGATCGCGCAGGTCGCCACGACGCTCGTTCCGCTTGCGGCGCTCTTCTATCTGATGTTCCGCTCGCTGGCGCTCCCGTACTGGACGACGCTGCTGCTCGCGCTGCCAACCGCCGGCCTGCTCGTGCGGACGTTCATCATCATGCACGATTGCGCGCACGGTTCTTTTCTTCCTTCGAAGAGAGCGAATTCGATCATTGGCTGGATCACGGGCGTGCTCACGATGACCCCGTTCAAGCAGTGGCGCCACGACCACGCCTTGCACCACGCGTCATCGGGTGATCTGGATCGTCGCGGACACGGAGACGTCGACACGCTGACGGTACGCGAATACGCCGCCCTGACTCGGACAAAGCGCCTCAAGTACCGGCTGCTGCGGAATCCGTTCGTCTTGTTTGGTCTCGGCCCGATTCACGTCATCCTCACGAATCGCATTCCGCCGCGTGGCACCACGACGGAAAAACGGCAGCGAGCCAGCGTCTGGGCTACCAACGCCGCGCTCGCGGTGCTCGTCGCCGCGGTCTGTCTGTGGGTTGGCTGGCGCGCGGTGGTTCTCGTGTACGCGCCGGCGATGTATTTGGCCGCGGCGTCGGGCATCTGGCTCTTCTACGTCCAACATCAGTTCGAGGGGACGTACTGGCGCGAACACGCTTCGTGGGATTACGCGACGGCGGCTATCCGCGGCAGCTCGTACCTCAAACTTCCGGCGGTGCTGCGGTGGATGACCGGCAGCATCGGCCTGCACCATGTCCACCACCTCGGGCCGCGAATCCCCAACTACGCGCTCCAACGCTGCCACGAGGAGAACGAGGTGTTTCACGACGTGACGGTGATCACGCTCGCGCAGAGTGTGCGCACGTTCCGGCTCACGTTATGGGATGAGGCACGTGAACGACTCGTCGGCTTCCGCGACGTCGTCATTCCGCGTGCACTGCCCGCGGGTCAACGAACCTGAGGAGAGGCGATGAAAACTTCAAAGAGTCGACAGATGGATTTCGTGGAATTCCAGGATGACGGACGCACGTTCACGTGCCGCGCCGAGTCATCGCCGGCGACCCCGGAGACGACGTGGTGGTGGATGAGCGTGACGGGTGAGTCTCAGCGGTACGCGGCGTTCCGAACCCAGCCAGACGACACGGCGCCGAATCTGCGCACGCGCATCATCGCGTATTACGCCCAACTGCTCGCCGATCGAGCTCGTCCTCAGGAGGTCCGGGTGGGTTGGGGCCGGCGTCCAGCCGTGAAGAAGACCGAACCGGACGGCGGCCAGCCGGCCGTGTAGCTCGTGTGAGCCGGACGACGGCGATCGTCCGCGCTTACCCCGCGCCTTCCTCGTGAACGGGACTGGGGGAGGCCGGCGGCACCGCCGCCTCGGTCCCCTGAGTGGCGCGGTCGGCCTGGTTGCGTTCGCGCCGTTCCCGCTGCTTGGCCTCTCGTTTCTGCTCGCGCGCCAATTCCTTCTGGCGCTTCTCGAAGTTGTAATTGGGTTTTTTGGGCATGGCGCAACATAACGCCATGCGACGCCGCCACGCTGGCTCTGGACATTAAACCCGGAACCAGGTCATCCGAACGCAGCGAGGGATCTGCAGGTCAATGCAGATCCCTCGTTGCGCTCGGGATGGCCGATTCTCGAGAGTTTCTCTAGGGTTTCTTCCCCGGAGGCACGTTCGGCTTCTTCCCAAGACCGGGGGGCGTCGTCGGCTTGGCGCCCGCGCCGCCATTCGCCGGTACGCTCGACGGCGGACCGCCCGCGCCGCCACCGTTCTGACCGGCACCCGCGGCGCTGCCCGGTCGCTTCGTTTCGGCGAGGGCTCGTCCCGTCTCAGCCGGCTTGTCGCCGCGTCCATTCGCCGCCTGCGGCGGCACGTCGCCCGGAATGCTCTCGAGCTCCCGGTCGGACGCGCGCAATCGCAAACGCGCCTGGACGCGCGCGAGCGCCGAATCGGACGGAAGTCCGCGGTCCACGAGACTTCCGACGACGTACAGCGGCACGGCGAGCGATCGGTCGGCGGGAGCGCTCTTCGCCAACGCGCTCACCTTCGAGCCGTCCACGCCTTTGCGCATCGCCTCCGCGCCGGCGTCGACCTCGTCATCGCTCGGCTTGCGTCCGCGCGCCCGCTGCAGCGTGTCGCGCACGCGCTCCATTCGATCTTCCTGTTCGGCGACGGACCGCTCGATCGCGGCAGGGTTCACGCCCTTTGCGGCGAACTTGAGCGCACGATTCTCGAGCGCGTCACCGGAAAGACCGTGGGCGCGAGCCTTCGCGATCACCGCGAGCACGCGCGCGGCGACGTCGGCCGGCAGGACTTCTTTCAGACGCGCCGAAGGGTCGCTCGCGCTCGCCTGCGCGCGCAAGCGACCCTTCGCCGGCCCGAGCGCGAGCAGCGCGAGCGTCGCGAACATCGCCTGGATTTTCAGATATCGCATACGTCACCTCGTGTCGAGCGGTACTGCGTAATTGACTGCCACGATCGCCGCCGGCGTCACTCCACGACCAGAATTCCCACGATGCCGCCGAATTCGTCGCTTGTTGTCAATAAACCGGGCGGCGCGAGCCATGCGCCGCCGTTGATCCGAATGTTCATCTGGTGCGTTCCCGCGGCGATCGAGCGCGTCGCGGTCCACCAGCCGTCGCTCCCGCGTGAGAGCGGCACGGCTCGCCACTGCGTGAAATCGCCGTTGATCTCCACGGTTCCCGCCGACGGGGCATAGACGCGCACGATACGCTGCGGTCCTTTCGCCGTTCGCACCTCGAACGCCATCGCGCCCGCGGCGTGCGTTTCGGCGGGTGCGTCCGCGACCAGATTCACCGGTTGCGCGGCCGCACGCTCCGCCACGCGAGATTCACGCGATGCGATTCTGAGCGCGAGCGTCACGAAGCGGCCGCCGGGATAGCCCTGCGTGAGGTCGACGGGATAGGCTCCGGCGCTCGCGACCAACGCGAGCCGCGGCTGCACCCAGACGACGGCGCTTGCGTTGCCCCAGACGCGCGACGTGCCGCCCACGGCGGCTCCGACCGAGCCCGCCCGAGCCCCTACGGAGAGTCCGAGATCGATCGCGCCGATGGGAGACCGCAGCGCCGCCTGCACGTCGGTGTACCGAATCGAATCCTCGACGGCGACGGGCGTGATCGTCGCGAGCCACGTCGCCCATCCGCGGTCGAGCCACACGCCGGCCTCGCCCTGCCGCACCGCGCGCCACACCGAGCCATCCCACGTGCGTCCGACGTCGGCGCCCAGATACGCGCCCGCGCCGCTGGTCATGAGATGCGCGCGACCGATCGCGAGCACCTGTCCGGTGCGAGTGCCATCCTGATGGCTGCTCCCACCGAACGAGGCCGCGAGCTCGCCGACGACAGGCCCGAGGCCGGGGGTGAACAGAGACGGGGCGAGCATCCCGTCCGTGCTCACTCCGCCGTTGCCAAGGCGAGAGACATTGGCGAACGCGCTGAGCGTGGCGCGCGGCCAGTCCACGCGCAGCGCAGGGCTGATCGACCCGCCGCCGGATCGTATGGTGTCGGCGTACCAGACACTCGTGCCGGACACGTCGAGGCTCGTCACCGCACGCTGCGCCGGGAGCGACCCAGCCACCGCGCCGCTCGCCAGCACGACTCCAATCGTCAGACGCGATCGCGACACTTACGTTCCGACCATCACGATCGAGCTCTTCGTGTCGAATTCGTCGGAGCTCGTGGGTGCGAGCGGATCCGGAACCCAGCGCGCGCCGTCGACGATGAACGCGTACTCGTGGCGTCCGTTCTGGAGTGGGACCGACGCCGTCCACACGCCATTGGCCGCGACGAGCGGCGTCGGATCGGCGCCCCACCGGTTGAAATCGCCGACGAGCGAGACGGTTCTCGCCTGGCCGACGAACACGAAGCGGACGAACGTGACGGTGTCGTGGACGACACCGCTTGTGATCGCCGCTCGCGGGCGGTCGCCAGCTTCGGGCCGAGCGACGCGCAGCGTACCGAGGATCGCGACGCCGGTGAGCGCCGCGGCGAGCGCGGCGGCGGCGATCGGCGAGAGGCGCACGATGGTAGGCATCCTCCACCAGGATGGCGTGAGGGGACGCGCCCGCGGGACGAGCCGGACGCGTATCGGCCGGTCGGCCCGGATCGCGGCGGCGAGCGACTGCTCGAATTCGTCGCCGAACCGTTCCGGCCGGCCGAGCAGTCGGGCGAGCCGCTCGGCGAAGACGTCGTCGGGATCGCGGTGGCGTTCAGACATCGTGCACCTCCTCGAGCAATTGTCGGAGCCGGGCGCAGGCTCGCTTCACTCTCATCTTCAAGGCTGAGATGCCGTCGCCGGTGATCTCCGACATCTCCTCGTAGCTCAGCTGTTCGATGTGCTTCATCAGGAAGGCCTCGCGCTGGTCGACATCGAGCTGGTCGAGCGCGTACTGCACGTCCTCGAGCGTGTCGCTTCCGTCCGCCGGGGCCGGCGCATCGCGCAAGAGAAGCTCGTCGTGAACCATGCGCCGGTCGCGCCGGCTGCGACGAATGACGAACGACCGGCACTCGTTCGCGACGATCTGATACAGCCACCCGCCGAAGCGATCCGGGTCACGGCAGCGATCGAGCGCCCGGTACGCGCGGATGAACGCCGACTGCAGCACGTCCTCCGCGTCGTCGCGATTGCCGACCATGCGCACGGCGAAGCGTGAGTACGTGTCGCGATAGCGGCGGCTCAGCTCGGCGAACGCATCCACGTCGCCGCGAATCGCCGCAGCCACCAGGTCGCGATCCGGGGATTTGGTCACACCATTGAGACTGCCCGGTCCGCCCTTCGGGTCACATCGTCACGCACGCGCCACGCACGCCGCCACGGTGACGCCCATCACACGTGTGACTCGTTCGGGCCTTCGCGCAGTCAACGTGCAGATTCACACGCCGTTCCGCGAGCGATGGCGCGACGCGACCAGGCGATTCAACAGGACAGGAGAGGCATGATGACGCGTTCGAAATCCACCCTGCTCGCCACGTTCACGTTGGTCGCCGCCGCGTTGGCGGCGGCGTGCTCCGGCGATTCCGGCGTGACGACTGGGCTCAACTCGTCGAATTCCGGCACGATGGTCGTGCGGTTGACCGACGCGCCGTTCCTTGCCGATTCGCTCAAGAGCGTCGACATCTTCGTCGTCCGCGTCGACGCGCGGCAGTCCGACGTCGATTCGTCCGGCGCCGACAAAGCGCTCAGCGACGATAGCTCGTCGGCCGGCGGCTGGAAGACGGTGGCCTCACCCAACGCGTCGTTCAACCTGCTGTCGCTCCAGAACGGCGTGGCGGCGACGCTCGGACAGGCGGATCTGGCGCCCGGCACCTACAGCGGCTTCCGCCTGATCATCGATCCGACCAAGTCGAGCGTCACGCTCAAGGGCGGCCAGGTGCTCTCCGGCTCGACCAACCCGGGCGTCACGTTCCCGAGCGCCAGCCGCTCGGGCATCAAGATCGTTCTCGCGCAGCCGGTTCAGATCACCGCCGGCACCACGACGTCGTTGCTCGTCGACTTCAACGTCAACGACAGCTTCGTGATGCGCGGCAATACCATCGACAAGAATGGGCTGCTCTTCAAGCCCGTGATCAAGGCGACCGTCACCAACCTGGCGCTCACGAACGCCAATGTCCGCCTGGCCAACGCCACGGACAATGCGCTCAACTTCCTCCAGAACGGCACAGCGCTCGGCGGCGGCAGCAACATCGTGTTCGGCGCGGCGTCGTCGTGCAGCAGTGTGAACGCCACGACGCCCGCGCTGACGATCACACAGCCTCCGTCCACGACGCCGCTCGCCGGTTTCGCGCCGACGCTGACCGCCGGAAACAGCTTCAGCATCATCGCGTATCCGAACGCGTCCGCCGTCGTGCAGTTCGCGACCCTGTCGAACACGTTCACGCCGGCCAGTGGGCAAGCGGGATTGCGGGTCTTCAACGGCAGCGGCAGCGCGACCGGGCTCGACGTCTTCGTGACCGCGTCGGGGGCGCCGCTCGGAACGGCGACCATCGCGAATGTGCTGGCTGGCGCCAGCTCGGCGTTCGTGAGCGTGCCGGCGGGGTCGTTGCAGGTCCGCCTCACGACGACGGGGAACACCACGGTGCTGCTGGACCTGGGCAGCCAGACATTCACGGCCGGGCAGAACGCGACGCTGGTGATCGCACCGCCAACGGCCGGCTCGACGGTTCTGCGAGGATTCCTGGTGCCAGGCTGCTGATCTCACCCGATACTCTGGAACGCCCTACAAAACTTCAGGGATTCTCCGTATCGCTGGGTCATCGGCGGCGGCCGATATTAGTCTTGCGTTCACGGGACGAGAATCCGTGGACGGAGCCTTCCCGCGAGATATCGTCGGAGGGCAGCCTGCCAGCAATTCGGCGCTGATGGGCGCGTTGTGAGGTCGCTGGCCACAACGAGAGTCCCGTGACCACGGGGCACCTGAGTCGAGCTCGTTCGACGAGGGCAAGATCGCCAGTTGGCCCTGCATGAGGGAGTTGTTCACACAGCTGTCGAACGCAGGGTACCGAATCGAAAGACTGACGACCACCAGCGGTCATGAACCCCTGCGGGAGGCAGCGATGCCACCGCAGGGGTTCGCCGTGTAGATGTACATCGTGATGGCGGTCATCTCCGGCATGGGCCTGTTCGCCGGCCGCCGCGCCGTCGATTGACCGATCACCTCGACGTCAGCCCCACGCGAGCGCCGGCTGGCCATCACGCTCCTCGACGCTGGCTCCAAACCGGCGGCATTCGCGCCGCAGCGTGTCGCACAGCCATCGAGCATCCGCGGCTCCGGGCCGCTGGAGGCGAAAGTGCCGGATCAGGAGGGGCACCATCGCGAGCGCCGTCAGCTCCCCGGAATGCGCGTCGAGCGTCGGGAAGTACATCATCGTGAGATCGTCCCGAAAGCGTTCGGGGCCATAGATGCCCTCGTAGTCGTTCAGGAAATCACCACACCCGTAGAGGATGGCCCTGCCGCGGTGCACCTCGATCGCCTTGACGTGGTGCGACGAATGGCCGTACACGAGATCGACCCCACCGTGGTCGATCAACTGGTGCGCGAACCGCCGGTGGTCATCAGGAATCTCATAACCCCAATTGGATCCCCAGTGAATTGACACGACGACGACATCGCCGGCGTGCTTCGTCGCCGCGACGAGATCGCCGACGCGCGCCGCCGTGCGAGCCGAGTAATCACCGATCCAGTTGACGCCCGGCTCCGCCGTCCCCGCCGCCCAGCTCACCGGAACACCGCTGTCGGCACCGCCGAACGCAAAGAGGAGCACTCGGCGGCCACCGCCCAGCTCGACGATCGCCGGCGCCTCGGCGGCGGTGCGCGTGCGTCCGGCGCCGGCAACGCGAATGCCCGCAGTCGTCAACGTGTCGAGCGTCTCACGCAGTCCAGGCAGGCCCCAGTCGAGGACGTGATTGTTCGCCAATGCGGCGGCGTCGATTCCGGCGGCGGAGAGCACGCCAACGTTTGCGGGATGCATGCGATAGTTGATCTCCTTGGGCGACGCCTGCGCGCTGGTCGTGATGCTCGTCTCGAGATTGACGATGCGCGCGTCCGGCCTGCGCCGCGCGAGCTCGTCGAGCGCGACACCCCAGACGTACGAGTAGTCCACCGGTCGGGGGATGGGCCCATGCGCGTCCTCCGCGAGCTCGACGTATTCCAACGCCGATCTCACCACCGGCTCGTACAACTCTGGCGTTGAGGGGTGCGGCAGAATCTGGTCTACGCCGCGTCCCGTCATGACGTCGCCGCACACGAAGAGCGTGCACGTCTCCAGCGGCGACGTCATGCGTCATCGACGACGTTGTCAGCGGCGACCTGACGCGAATGCCGTTGGCCGGGTTCTTCCATGTCGATCTCCTTCGTGATGACCGGTCCTTCACCAGCTTGCGCGTCGCGTGCCCCGGGGTCTGTCCGGCGGCCGCCCGCGCGGTGTCGAGGAACGTCGGACGGCGCGCGTGCGCCGATCGACCCCATCGTGTGATATGCACCGATCTCCGCGAATCTTGTCTTGGCGATGGGGCCGGCTCCGCGTCGAGACGGCGCGCCAACCGCTGCGCGATGCGGTGCTGTTTCCGGGCGGTGTACGCGGCTGGGACTGGCGCGACAGCGGCACCGATCATCGAACGGGCATTCAACCGAGTGCGGTTCGCGAGGTGCTGGAGCACGGGGCGCGCATCGTGATTCTCTCGTCAGGCGTGCTCGGAGCGTTGAACGTCGCGCCGGAAACACTGGAGTTGCTCGCGGAGAAGGGAGTAGCGGTCGAGGTGCTCCGGACACCTGCGGCGATCGAGCGCTACAACACGCTTGCGGCTACCGAGCCGGTCGGCGCCCTGATTCACTCGACGTGCTGATCGCGATGTCGACGAACGGCGGGCCCCGACCCACTTCCGGGGAGCGGCGCGGGACAGCCACCAGCCGAACGCTGCAACACGTTGGCGAATGGAAGGTCGAGTTGCGCGCGCCGACGATCGAATCGCTGTTCGGCGAGCTCGCGCACGTTCTCGCCGAGGCCACTGGGCCACGTGGTTCGCCCAGCGAGCCCGGCGCCTGGGAGCGCATTGAGCTCGAGGCCGCCGACTGCCCAACGTTGCTCGTGGATTGGGCGAACGAGCTCATTGGCCGCAGCGAGGTCGCTGCGCGCGCCTACGGCGCCGTGCGGAACCTGGTGGTCGAGGCATCGGTGCCGGCGCGATTGACCGCTGAGGTGCGCGGCGATCCCGTCGACGAGTGGGTGTCGCCCGTGAAGGCCGCGACGTATCACGGGGTGGTCGTCGAACGGCAGGAAGGCGAATGGCGCGGCGTCATCCTGCTCGACGTGTGAGAGACGTACGATGAAGATGGCGCGCGGTGTCGGACGATGACGACACGACGTGACGAGATGGTGGCGGTCGGTGACTTCGCATTCGAGTTGCCACAGGTGGCTCGCGCCGGAATGCGTGTACCCGCCCGAGTGTACGCCGACGAGACACTGCTCTCCGCGATCCTCGAGGGCGACGCGATGCTGCAATTGGCCAACGTCGCAACGCTGCCGGGGGTGTTCGAGTGTGTGTACGGGATGCCCGACATGCACGAGGGCTACGGATTTCCGGTTGGCGGCGTCGCGGCGACGCTGTTGCCGGACGGCGTCGTCTCACCGGGTGGCGTGGGGTTCGACATCAACTGTGGCGTGCGGTTGCTTGCTCTGCCGCTCACGCAGTCGCAGCTCGGGGGCCGGCTCGAATCGTTCGTGCACGAGCTGTCGCGCTCGATTCCGTCCGGGACCGGTCATGGCGGACAATGGCGGTTGAGCGACGTCGAGCTCGACGCCGTTCTCACGGGCGGGGGCGCTTGCCTGGTGCGGGCGCACGGTCTCGGGCTCGACGCCGACATCGCGAACACGGAATCGTGCGGATGCCTCGCCGGGGCGGACCCGACCACGGTGTCGCAGCGCGCCAAGGATCGCGGTCGGAATCAGCTCGGCTCCCTCGGGGCCGGGAATCACTTCGTCGAGGTGCAGGTCGTCGAACGTGTCAGCGATGACGCGGCGGCGTCGGCGTTCGGGTTGGCGGCCAATCAGGTCACGGTGCTCATCCACACGGGATCGCGTGGTCTCGGCCACCAGGTCTGCACCGACTACGTGAAGCTGATGGACGGACGACTCGGCGCGTACGGCATTCAGTTGCCGGACCGACAGCTCTCGTGCGCACCGGCGTCGTCGCCGGAGGGGCAGGCCTACCTCGCCGCGATGGCGTGCGCCGCGAACTTCGCGTGGGCGAACCGGCAGCGGATCGCCCACACCGTCCGGCAAACGGCGGTGCGCGTGTTGGGCGTTTCGGGCGACGAGGTGCGAATGATCTACGATGTCGCGCACAACATCGCGAAGATCGAGGAACATGGCGGACGGCGGCTGTGTGTCCACCGAAAGGGCGCCACGCGCGCCTTTGGTCCCGGTCACGCGGAGGTGCCCGAATGGTATCGATCGGTTGGACAACCGGTGTTCATTCCAGGCAGCATGGGCACCGCGTCCTGGGTCCTCGCCGGAGAAAAGGCAGCCGAGATGCGATCGTGGGGCAGTGCCTGCCATGGCGCCGGGCGTTCGATGAGCCGGCACGCCGCGAAGCAGCAGGTCACCGGCGGCGCACTGCGACGCGAGCTGGAGGCGCAGGGCATCGTGGTGCGATGCCCAACGAGCGCGGGCCTAGCCGAGGAGGCGCCGTTCGCCTACAAGGACGTGGATCGCGTCGCGGCCGTCGTCGAGGGCGCGGGGCTCGCGCGCCGCGTGGCGCGGCTTCGGCCGCTTGGGGTGATCAAGGGCTAGGAATTCGTGAGGCGTCCCAGCCGCCGCCGAGCGCCTTGATCAACTGCACGCTCGCGACCATGCGCTGCATCGCGAGATTCACCGCCGTCTGCTCGAGGTTGAGCAGGGTCGTCTGCGCGACGAGCACGTTCAGGTATGGATCGATGCCGGTTCGATACCGGACATCCGCTTCTTGAAGGCCTCGCTGCGCCGCGCCGATCGCGGCGTCCTGCAGCTCGATTTCCTGCGCGAGGATCCGAAGCGCGGCGAGATTGTCCTCGACCTGCTGAAACGCGATCAGCACCGTTTGCCTGTACGTCGCCACGGTCTGGTCATAGGCTGCCCGGTACTGATCGACCGTCGCCTTCCGCGCTCCGCCGTCGAAGATCGTCTGCAGTAGACTCGGTCCGACGGACCACACCCGGCTGGGCCAGGTGAACAAGGTTGCCAGGGTCGTGCTCAGCACGCCCGCGGATCCATCGAGTGTGACCGTGGGGAAGAAGGCGGTCCGCGCGACACCGATCTGCGCGTTGGCTTGCGCGACGGTTCGCTCAGCCGCGGCGATATCCGGACGGCGCTCCAACAGCGCTGACGGAACGCCGGGCGGAATGACCGGCGGCCGAAACGGTTCACGCTCGACGGGAATCGCGAACGTCGACGGGGGCACTCCGACCAGGACGGCGATCGCATGCTCGTACTGCGCGCGGAGGACGCCAAGATTCGTCGCCTGTGCTTCCGTGGCTCTGAGCTGGGCCTCCGCTTGAGCGACCGCTTCGTCGCTGCTGCGCCCGGCCACGAACAGCGCTCGAGTGAGGTCGAGCGTCTCGCGATAGGCGTTCACCGTGGAGTCGAGCACCTGCCTGAGCGCGTCTTGCGCGCGAAGCCCGTAGTAGTCGGCGGCCAGCTCCGCCTGAGCGGACAGGCGAACGTTCTCGAGATCGGCGAACGCCGCTTGCGCCGCGAACGTGCCGGACTCCACGGACATTCGCACGCGGCCAAACAGGTCAGGTTCCCACGACGCGTCGACCGGTACCGAGTAGTCGGTGAACGTGGCGCCGAGCGATCGGCCGAACGCGGCGGACACGTGTGAGTTGATGACGCTGGGATTGGTCGTCACCAGCGGAAAGAACTGCGCTCGCGCCTCGCGGACCATCGCGCGGGCGATCTGAACGTTGGCGACGGCGGCCGCGATGTTCTGATTCGATCCATCCAGCCGTCGCTCGAGGTCGTTCAGCCGCGGATCGTTGAAGGCGTCCCACCATGCGCCGCGCGCCGCGGTGTCTCCGGGCTCCGCGAGCTTCCAGGCCCCCGCGGAGAGCGGCGCCGCGCCTTCCTTGTATTCCAGCGGAGCGGACGCCGTTGGTCGCGTGTACCTGGGGCCGACGCGACATGCGCTCGAGACGGTGGCGCCTGCCAGCGCGATCCTGCTCAGGTGTACAGCGGCAGACTTCCACGCGATTCTCATCCCTCAGCCGCCGATGAACACGTCGACCAGCTGCCCCGGATACAACGTGATGTCCTTGGGCCTCGCAAATCGAAAGATGACCGGGAGCACGCGCACATCCACCCGCTCCTGTCGCTGGTCCGACAGCTGCGTCTTGGGGGACAGCATCGGCTGCGTTCTCACGTACTCGAGCGGAACTCGGACGTTGGACCCGCGCGGGGACATCTGCGCTTTGATCTGCGTGGCGCCCGGGAGTCGCGGCACCAAGATCTCGTCGACGAAGCAACGCACCTGCAGCTGTCCGTCATCGGGACCGCCGAGCACCATGACGGGATCCATCCCCTGCGTGTACGTGTCGTACGCACCTTGCGCCGACACGTAGGTGCCCACGCTCGGGGTGATCGCCAGTATGCGTCCGTCGCGCGGCGCCCGGAGTGTGTACTTGGCGAGCAGCGCGCTCGCCGACCGATACGCGGCGTCTAGGCCCTCGAACTGTTGTTCCTGATTTCGGATCTCATAGCTCCAGGCGCCCGCCTTCATCAGCTCGCGCTGCTTGCGGGCGACGTCGAGGTTTGCGATGGCCGTGGCGACCGCGGTCGCGGAGCTGTCCAGCGTGTTCCTACTGATCGCCTTCGGGTTCAGCGTGTAGGCCGCTCGCTCCTTGTCGTACGAGTCCTGTGCCGACTTGACGATCGTTTGCGCGGACACGACCTGCGCGTCGACGACGTCGAGAGATTCCTTTCGTGGTTCGGCTCTGAGCTCCTCCAACAGCACGAGCGCGGCCCGCGCCTGGGCGTGCAGTTGGGCGGTGGTCGCTCGTTGAATCGAGTCATCGATCACCAGCAGAATGGCTCCCTTCCTGACCGATTGGCCCTCGGCAACCAGAATCCGCTGGACGGTTCCTGACACCTCCGGAAAGACGTTGATGTTCGACCCATTCGGCTGCGCGGTCTCGAGAATGCCTTGTGCGTAGATGCCGTTGGGGTAGGGGTTGCTGGCGGGCGTGAATACCGGCGGAGGCGGCGGCTCGGCCTTGGCCGACAAATAGGCGACGACGCACGCGGCCACCAAACCGGCGAACGAGAGCGCAAAGAGGAGCTTTCTCACACTGGCGCTCCAGCCTCGGGTCCGCTGAGGCGCCCATTCTCCATGTTCATGATGCGCGTCGCGAACTCGTAGATTCTGCTGTCGTGAGTGACGATCACGATGCACCGTCTCTCATTCAGAATGTTGCGCTTCACGAAGCCCACGATTGCGTGGCCGGTGTCGCCATCCAGCGACGCGGTGGGCTCGTCGAGGATCAGGATGTCTGGTTGCCCGGCAATCGCGCGGGCGATGGCGACGCGCTGCTGCTCTCCGCCGCTCAGCTTTACCGGTGGCAGCTCGGCGCGGTTCTTCAAGCCGACCGCGTCAAGCTGCTTCAGCGACTCGGCGATGGCGTCGCTCCACGCCATCCGCTTGAGGATCAGCGGAATCGCCACGTTCTCGGCCGTGGTCAGCCGGGGAAAGAGGTGATAGTCCTGGAAGACGAATCCGATCTTGTTGAGGCGGAGGTCGGCGAGCTCGTTGCCCCCGAGACGCCAGATGTCGACGCCTTCCAGGAGCACGCTGCCAGCGTCCGGTCTGAGAATGCCCGAGAGCACGCTCAGCAGCGTCGTCTTGCCGCTTCCCGAGGGTCCGACGATATACAGCATCTCACCAAACGAGGCATCTACACTCACGTCGTTCAGCGCCAACGTGCGGGCCTCGCCCTCGCCGAACCATTTGACCAGGCCCCTTGCTCGTATCGCTGGCTCGGGCATGGCCGCCGCGCCTCCACCTCGGGTCCGTGCTCGGCTGGACCCAGCGCAGATTCTGCGCCTGGCGGCTTACGTCCTGAAGATGTCGAAGGGCTCGATCCGCAAAACTCTCCTCACGCCGAAGTAGCTCGAGATGACGGCAATGATCGCGACCATCACCAATGCGAACGCGAGATTCCAATAGGTGATCAGCGCGGCATAGTCGGGGATTCTCAGCTTGGCCAGAGCGATCACGAGCGTGCAGAAGCCGACGCCCAAGCCGTATCCGGTCAGGGCGATGAAGGCTGCCTGAAACAGGATCATCAGCATCAGCTCGCGGCTCTTGGCGCCCATCGCTTTGAGCGCGCCGAACTTCTCGATGTTCTCGACGACGAACGAGTAGAACGTCTGTCCCGAGATGGAGAGTCCAACGAGGAAGCTCATCACGGTCATGAGCAGGATGTTCAGCCCGATGCCCGTCTGGAATTTGTAGAACGCGGAAATGCGATCGACGAACTCGTCTCTCGTCAGCGCCAGATACCCGAGTGCACGCACCTCTCGCTGCACGTAGGCGACGTCCCTGGGACTCTTCGTCTCGACCAGAACGTACGACGTCGTGAACCGCGGATTCGGGATGTACTCGAGGGCCCTCTTGTACGTCGTGTAGAGGGTTGGGATGCCGAACAGCCCGCCGCTCGGCACCCTGGCGATCCCGACGATGACGCCGCGGTGATCGTTCACCTGGAATTCTGTTCCGAGGTGCGGGCTGTGCAGCTTGGCAAACTCCGCGTCCTTCACGGCGATGAACGCGTTCTCTCCATAGATGTCGTCGATCCTGCCCTCGATGAGCGGCGGCCGGCCAAGCAGGCTGGCGTCATCCAGACCAACCACGCTCACCGACTGATACGTGCCGTCGTCGAGCTTGACGAGCGCGCCTCCCGAATAGACCGGCACGGCGTACCTGACGCCCGGAAGGCTCCGGACGAAGTCGAGCACGTAGTCCGGCATGCCGATGCTGTATGCCGGCGTTTGGAGGGAAGGATCCACGACCCACATCGACGCGCCGAGGTTGAAGACCGTCGCGGATGCGCGCTTCAGAATGCCGGCAAACAGCGCGGTCATCTGGATCATCAGGAACACCGCGAAGGAAATGCCTACGAGCAGCGCTCTGAACTTCGGCTTGTCATTGACGAGCAGCTTGTAGGCGAGCTTGAGGATCCCCTTCACGGCTGTGCCGGCATGTCCATGAATTCCCGTTGGTCGAGCGGGAAAGCCCCGACCCCGATGAGTCGCGATCGGCCACATGATGTGGCATGACTCGATCTGCAGTAGCTGGGCCGGTCGCGATGGCCGGCGCGCGACCGAAAGCCGGAGGCAGTGATATCGAATGACGACGACCGCGACGGGAACGGACATCGACATCGAGTCGCAGGAGAAGACCGAAGAGCGCGTCGTCGCTGTCCTGCGCGAGCTCGCGCGCGAGCTCGGCGGCGACCGGGCCGCGAGCGCCGTGAGCGCAACCGCGTCATTGGAGCGGGACGTCGGCCTCGGAAGCTTGGAGCGTGTCGAACTGCTGACGCGGCTCGAGAGCGAGCTTGGACGAGAGCTCGCCGACCGGTATCTCCTGCTCGACACGGCGCGTGAGATCGCGCGGGCCGCGCCGGACGCTCCCGTCCTTCGCGGAGCTCCGCCGGCGCTCGCCCCGCGTCAACCGCCGGCCGCGCCGCTTCGCCTCGGCGACGTGACGACGCTCGTCGACGCGCTCGAGCGCCGCGCGACGGCCGAGCCGAATCGCGTGCACGTCTTTCTTCACACGAATGGCGACGTGCAGAAGGTCACCTACGCGGAGCTGTGGGACGGCGCGGCACGCATCGCGCGCGGACTTCACGACCGTGGCGTGAAGCGTGGCGAACCGGTCGCGATCATGCTGCCGACGAGCCTCGACTACCTCCAGTCGTTCATGGGCGTTCTCGCGGCCGGCGGCATTGCCGTGCCGCTCTATCCGCCCGCGCGTCTCGACCGGCTCGCCGATTATCTGCAGCGCCAGGCGCGGATCCTTGGGAACGCGAACGCGCGGTTGATGATCTCGCTGGAGGAGGCGGCCCCGGTTGCGCACATGCTGCGTCACGCCGCGCCGGCACTTGAGACGATTCTCACCGCCGACGCGCTGCGGCGTGGCAAGGAACCGTTGATCGCGAGCGCCGGCGACGAACACGATGCGGCGCTCATTCAGTACACGTCGGGAAGCACGGGCGACCCCAAAGGCGTTCTGCTGACGCACGCCAACCTGTTGGCGAACATTCGGGCGATCGCCGCCGGCGTGCGTCTCGTGCCGACCGACGCGGCCGTGAGCTGGCTTCCCCTGTACCACGACATGGGCCTCATCGGCACCTGGCTCAACGCGATGGTGAACGGGATTCCACTCACGTTGATGTCGCCGCTCGCCTTTCTCGCGCGGCCGGAGCGCTGGCTCTGGGCGATCCACGAGCAGCAGGCGACGCTGTCCCCGGCACCGAACTTCGCCTACGAGTTGTGCGTGCGGAAGATCCGCGACGACGCGCTGGTCGGACTCGATCTCTCGTCGTGGCGATGCGCGTCGAACGGTTCGGAGCCGGTGAGCGCCGCTACGCTCGATCGGTTTGCGCGACGCTTCGCGCCCTTCGGGCTGCGGCGCGAAGCGCTGTTTCCGGTCTATGGGCTGGCCGAATGCTCGGTGGCGTTGTGTTTTCCGCCCGTCGGACGCGCCCCGCTCGTGGAGGAGGTCGAGCGCGAGACGTTCGAGCGCGACGGCCGCGCGGTGCCGGCAGCCGCACGCGCCGCGGCCCCGCTCAGCTTCGTCTCGGTCGGACGCCCATTGCCGGAGCACGAGGTTCGGCTCGTGGACGACGGCGGCACGGAGATCGGCGAGCGCCGCGTTGGCCGCCTCCTATTCCGTGGTCCATCGTGCATGTCCGAATACTATCGAAACCCTGGAGCCACCGCGCGCACGATATCGTCCGATGGATGGATCGACAGCGGCGATCTCGCATATCGGGCGAACGACGAGCTGTTCATCACCGGCCGCGTCAAGGATCTCATCATCAAGGGCGGTCGCAACCTCGTGCCCCAGGAGATCGAAGAGGTCGTGGGTGCGATCAACGGAATTCGGAAGGGGTGCGTCGCCGCGTTCGGCGTGCCGGACGAAGTGAGCGGCACGGAACGTCTGATCGTCCTCGCCGAGTCGAGAAGCACGGCGGATGACGAACGCGCCCGTCTCGAGCGCGAGGCCGTCACGATCGTCGCGACCGAGGTCGGAGTGCCGCCGGACATCGTGCGCATCGTGCCGCCAGGAACGATTCCGAAGACGCCGAGCGGGAAGATCCGTCGAGGATCGGCGCGCGAGGCGTTCGAGGCGGGGCGAGTCGGCCACCCGCCTCGTGTCCCGCTCGGCGTTCGCGCGAGGCTCACGGTGGCATTGGCCGCGCGCGCGTTGCGCGGGGCCACCCGGATCGCGACGCGCGCGCTCCAGGTGCTCTACCTGTTCGTGGCATGGACGATCGCGATCGCCGTGCTTGCACCAATCGTCGCGATCCTGTTGCTCGTTCTGCCAGACGGTCGACCGGTACGCATCGTCTGCCGCATCGTCGCGCAGATCGCGCTGCGGCTCAGCGGCTGTCGTGTCACGGTAGAGGGAGCCGAGCACGTGTCGCACGCCGGGCCGGCGGTGTTCGTCAGCAACCACACGTCGTACGCCGACACGCCAGTCTTGGTCGCGGCGGTGCCGGTCGACTTCGTCTTCGTCGCGATGGCGGAGATAGCCTCGTGGCGCGTGATCGGCATGCTCGCGCGTCGCGGGCGACATCTCACGGTCGACCGCTGGCACCTGCGACAGAGCGTGACTGACGCCGCCGCGGTCGAGCAACGTCTACGCGCCGGTGAGCGGGTGCTCTTCTTCGCCGAGGGCGGGTTTTCGCGCGTGCGTGGCTTGCGGCCATTTCGCCTGGGCGCCTTCGAGGCGGCGGCCGCGGCCGGCGTGCCGGTGATCCCGATCGCGCTTCGCGGCACTCGCGAGCTTCTCCCGGCCGACACGTACATTCCGCGCCCGGGGCGAGTTCACGTGTGGATCGGCGACGCCATCCACCCTGCCGGCCGCGACTGGAACGCCATCATCGCGCTGCGGGACCAGACGGCTGACGCGATCGCGGCGCACTCGGGCGAGCCGAGACTTCAGACGCGCGTCCTCAGGCCAGTGGAAGACGTCCCATGAATCACCGATGCTGCGGCTGGGGCCCGTGGGCGGCGACGTACTCCACGCATCCGTCCAGGGTCGCGACCTGCCGGTACGCCGTTTCGGGAATGTCGACACCGAGCGCGTTGTGCAGCTCCATCAGAAAATTCAGGAAGTCCATCGAATCGAGGTCCACCTGATCGCGAATTGGCAGATCAGATCGCAGGCTTGCCGGATCGGCCTCCGGCGCGATGCGCCGAAGCGCGGCGATGACCGCGGTCTTGACTTCGTCTTTCGTCATAGCGACTCCGGCGTCTGGAGCAGGCGATCGATCTCGGCGAGGAAACGGCTGCCGTAGTGTCCGTCGGTTGCGCGGTGATCGGCCGCGAGCGTCGCGGTCACGACCGGCCGCACGCCGAGCATGCCGCCCTCGGCCCAAGGTCGTTCATTGATCTTTCCGAATCCCACGAGTGCCAGCTGCGGAGGATAGATCACGCCGAACACACTCGCTGCGCCTTCGTCGCCGAGGTTGGAGACCGTGATCGTCGCGTCGGTCATCTCCGAGCTGCGGAGCCCGCCGGCCCGCGTTCGTCGCACGAGATCCGAGAGGGCCCGCATCAGATCGCCGAGTGACAGCTGATCCGCATCGTGAATCGCCGGCGCGATCAAACCCCCGGCGCGGAGCGAGATCGCGACGCCGACATGGATTGCTTCAGCCGGGTGATGTGCGTCGTCGGTCCAGAATCCATTCAGCGCGGGATACTTTCTCAGCGCGAGCGCGACGCTCTTGAGTAAGAGGGCGGCGGGCAGGATGCGATCCGCGATCGCGCGTGCCTGATTCTGTGCTGCGAGCCATCCCATCGCGGCCCCGAGACTGATGTCCGTGCCGAGGTAGTAGTGTGGGATCTCGCGTTTCGAGCGAGAGACCGCGGCGGCCACCGCGTGGCGCATGGCCAGCATCGGTTCGCTCGTTGGTGCTGCAATCGGCGGAGCGACAGGTGGTGCGACAGGTGGTGCGGCGGTTGTCTCGACGCGCTGCGCGCTCGGCGCGGAGGACGCTCGTTCGACGTCCGCTTTCGTGATCGCGCCGCCGGGCCCCGTTCCCGTGACGTTGGCGAGATCGACTCCCTTCGCCTCAGCAATCTTGCGCGCGAGCGGCGACGCGCGAACGATGTGAGCAGGTGCGGCGCCGGCGGGAGCGGCGGGAGCGGCGGGAGCGGCGGGAGCGGCGGGAGGTGCAGGAGGTGCGGCGGTGGGGGCGGCAACAGGGGTTTCGATAGTACCGGCGCCACCGGTGGCGGGAGGCGTCGTGACGCCATCGCGCCGTAGACGGGCAAGGACGGTGCCGACCGGGACTTTCGCGCCTTTGCCGACCGCGAGCTCGTCGACGACGCCGTCGCTCGAGATCTCTACCTCGAACACGCCCTTTTCCGTCTCAACCTCGGCGACGACATCACCGTGCGTCACGTGGTCGCCCGGCTTGACGAGCCAGTTGACCACGGTGCCGGCTTGCATGTCGGCCCCCAGCGACGGCATGCGGAACTCACTCGCGAACGTTGCGCCGCGCCGATCACCGGGAGCCATCATGCGCTCCGCGTGGTCATCGGCCGACCACGGCGCGAACCGCCTCGACGATCGCGGCCGGTTGCGGCAGCGCCGCCTGCTCGAGATGTCGCGCGTAGGGAATAGGGACCTCCGCCCCACAGACGCGAGCGACCGGGGCGTCGAGCTCATAGAAGGCGCCCTCCATGATGCGCGCGCTGATCTCGGCCGAGAGGCTGCCGCTGCGCCACTCTTCATCCACGACCACGGCTCGGTGTGTCTTCCGCACCGAATCGAGAATGGCATTCGTGTCGAGCGGCCGCAGCGTGCGGAGGTCCAGCACTTCGGCGCTGACGCCGGCGTTCCCGAGTTGTTCCGCGGCTACGAGCGTGCGGCCGAGCGTTCCACCGAACGTGATCAGGGTGACATCGGTTCCCGCTCGTCGCACGGCCGCGCGGTCGATCGACACCGCTCCGGCGCTCGAGGAGAGGGCACCCTCGACGTTGTAGAGTGCGGCGTGCTCGAAGATGATGACGGGATCGGGGTCGGCGAGCGCCGTCGGCAACATGCCGCGCGCGTCCTCGATCGTCGCCGGCGCGATCACCTTGAGTCCGGGGACGTGCGCATACCAGCCCTCGAGGCTATGCGAGTGCTGCGCGGCGACCTGTCGCCCCGCGCCGGTCGCCATTCGAATGACGAGCGGCACGTTGAACTGCCCGCCCGACATGTGCAGGAGCGCCGCGGCCGTGTTGACGATCTGGTCGAGCGCCAGCAGGCTGAAGTTCACCGTCATGATCTCGACGATCGGCCGCATGCCGTTGATCGCGGCGCCAATGCCCGCTCCGACGAACGCCGATTCCGAGAGCGGCGTGTCGCGAATGCGCTCCGGCCCAAACTCCTCCAACAAGCCGCGGCTCACCGCGTAGCAGCCGCCGTAGCGGCCGACGTCCTCGCCCATCAGGAACACGCGGTCGTCGGCGATCATCGACGCGCGAATGGCCTCACGCACGGCTTCGCGGTACGTCGTCATGGCGCCGCCCCCGGGTCGGTCTTCGGTTCGCTATACACATACCGGGTCAACGTCTCCACCGGTTCCCATGCTCCGGCTTCGGCGAACGCCACGGCGTCGTCGACCTCGCGGAGGACCTCGTCCTCCATCGCCGCGAGCTGTGCATCATCGAGCACGCCGCGTTGCCGGAGCGTGGCCGTGTAGGTGGCGATCGGATCGCGCTGCTTCCACCGCTCGACTTCTTCCTTTTCTCGATAGAGCTCGGGATCGAACAGCGAATGCGCCCGGAAGCGATAGGTGCGAAGCTCGAGAAAGTGTGGTCCTTCGCCGGCGCGGACCGCGGCCGCGGCTCGATGTGCCGCGCTCTCGACCGCCTCGACATCCATGCCGTCGACGTCCCACGAGGGAATGCGGTACGCCGCCGCCTTGAGCGCGACGTGCGTTTCGGACTGCGCGCGCTCGATCGCGGTCCCCATCGCATACAGGTTGTTCTCGCAGCAGAAGAGGACCGGCAGCTGCCAGAGCGCCGCGAGGTTGAGCGTTTCATGAAACTCACCCTCGGCGACGGCGCCGTCGCCGAAGAAGCAAGCCGTGACGCGGGCGCGATGCTGGAGCTTGTCGGCGAGGGCGACGCCGATCGCCAGGGGGAGCCCGCCGGCGACGATCGCATTGCCGCCGTAAAAGCGGGTCGCGGCATCGAACAGGTGCATCGAGCCGCCGCGACCCCCGCTGCACCCCTCCTGCTTGCCATACATCTCGGCCATGATCGCCCGCGCGCTCACCCCGCGGACGAGCGCGTGTCCGTGCTCGCGATACGTCGCGACGACGGCGTCCTCCGGTCCGAGCGCTTGCAGGACGCCCGTGGCCACGGCTTCCTCGCCGATGTAGAGGTGGAGGAACCCGCGGATCTTCTCTTCCTTGTACAGCTCACCGCAGCGTTCCTCGAATCGGCGAACGCGCAGCATCTCGCGGAGCAGGTGAAGCTGGTGATCGCCTCCCGCCGCGCGCGCCTCGGACGGTTGCTCGGCCGTGTCGGTCGCGTTTTCAGTCGTTGCGGTGGTCGTCGTCATCGCGCCGGTCCCTCAAGCGTCGAGAGATCGCCCTCGGCCAAACCCAACTCGCGGGCACGCAGAAGGCGCCGCATGATCTTGCCGCTCCGAGTCCGTGGGAGGGAGTCTCGAAACGCGATGTCCTTGGGGGCGACCGCCGCTCCGAGTCGCTTCCGCGCGAAGCCGAGGAGCTCGAGGCGAAGCTCGTCGGTCGGGGCGACGCCGTTCTTGAGGCAGACGAACGCCTTCACCACCTCGCCCGCGACGGGGTCGGGCGTGCCGATCACCGCCGCCTCGGCGACCGCCGGATGCTCGAGGAGCGAGCTCTCGACCTCGAACGGGCCGATGAGGTGCCCCGACGACTTGATCACGTCATCGGCGCGACCGACGAACCAGAAGTAGCCATCGGAGTCGTGCCTCGCGAGATCGCCGGTGAGGTACCAGCCATCGGCGAAGCAGCGGCGATATCGCTCCTCATCTCCGAGATACCCGCGAAACATGGACGGCCATCCCGGCCGGAGTGCGAGCTCTCCGTCGGTGTTCGGCGGCTCGACGACGATGGCGCCCGTTTCCGTGCGACGCACGATCGCCGCCTCGACACCGGGAAGGGGACGACCCATCGAGCCAGGCCGAATGTCCATCGAGCGGAAGTTGGCGATCATGATCCCGCCGGTCTCGGTCTGCCACCAGTTGTCGTGAATCGGAAGACCGAGCGCTTCCTGTCCCCACACGACTGCCTCGGGATTCAGCGGTTCGCCGACGCTGGCGATGAATCGAAGGCGACTGAGATCATACCGCTTGGCCAGCTCGGCGCCGGCTTTCATCAGCATGCGGATGGCGGTGGGCGCCGTGTACCAGACCGACACCTTTTCGCTCTGCAGGATGCTGTACCAGCGTTCGGCGTCGAAGTCGGCTTCGTCGACGATGCTGGTGACGCCGTTCGTGAGCGGCGCGATGATGCCGTACGACGTCCCGGTAACCCATCCGGGATCGGCGGTGCACCAGAAGACGTCCTCGGGATGGAAATCGAGTGCAAGCTTCCCCGTGACGTGATGCGCGATCACCGCCGCGTGAACGTGCAGCGCGCCCTTTGGCGTTCCGGTCGTGCCGCTCGTGAAGTGGACCAGGGCAGGGTCTTCATCCGCCGTCGGTGGAATGACAAAATGCTCATCGGCGTGTGCCATGAGCGCGGCGAGGTCCTGCGTGCCGGCCGCCAACGGCGCGCCAGCCGGGACGCCGGCGAGAAGGACGTGGCGCAGGTCGCCAAGCGCCGAGCGAATCGGAGCGACCTTCCGCTGATACAGCGACGGCGTCGTGACGAGCACGCTGCCGTGTCCAATCTGCATTCGCATGCGGACGGGCTCGGGTCCGAACGCCGAGAAGAGCGGTGAAACGACGCTTCCGTTCTTGAGCGCGCCGAGGGCCGCGATGTACAGCTCTGGAATTCGGTCGGCGAGAATGAACACGCGGTCGCCTTTTCCCACGCCGAGCGACCGGAGCACATTCGCGAACCGGTTGGTCGCGAGCGCGAGCTCGGCGAAGGTGAATTCCCGCCGTTCGCCGGTCTTGCCGAGCCAGCGAAGCGCGAGATGGTTGGCCCGCGGGCCGCTCGCGTGACGGTCGACCGCCTCGTGAGCTATGTTGAGCCCCGCTCCGCCGGGCAAACCGGCCAACTCCGCCCGCGCCTGCTTCCATGAGAACGCGGCGCACGTGGATGCGTAGTCGACCAGGTTGGGTGTGAGCTCGTCCGCGTCGAGATGCTTCTCGATGACCCGGGTCGTCGACCTCTCTACCAGTCCCACCGCCATCGCTGCCTCCTCACCCGCGAACGGTTTGTCTCCTCAGGCGAGCTCCGCCTGCAGCCGCCGATCGGCCTTCGACTCCGCGTCGGGCACCTCCGTCAACGTGGCCTCGGCCAACAGCAGCACGCTGGCCACCGACACCGCATTCTCCAGCCCGACACGTACCACCTTCGTCGGATCCACGATGCCCGCGTCGACGAGGTCGACGTACCGACATGTCGCGGCATCGAAGCCGACCGTACCCGGAGTCGAGCGCATGCGCTCGACGACGACGCCAGGGTCCACTCCTGAGTTCGCGGCGATCTGCCGTGTCGGCGCCTCGAGGGCGCGCTGCAGAATCAACACGCCGGTTCGTTCATCGCCCTCGCACGTCGCCGCCTCTGCTCCGACCGCCGCAATGGCACGGAGCAATGACAGGCCGGCTCCGGGAACGACGCCTTCGGCGACCGCGGCCTTGGTTGCATTGATCGCGTCTTCGATCGCCTCTTTTCGGCTCTTGAGCTCCGTCTCCGACGCAGCCCCGACGTGTACGACGGCGACGCCGCCGGTGAGTCTGGCGAGTCGTTCTTGGAGCTTCTCCTTGTCGTAATCCGACGTCGTCGTCTCGATCTGGTTGCGCAGCTCCTTGCACCGTCCGTCGATGGCGGCACGGTCTCCAAATCCGCCGATGATCGTAGTGGTGTCGCGGTCGGAGATCACCCGCTTCGCCTTGCCGAGCTGCTCGATCGTGAGATGCTCGAGCTTGATCCCGATGTCTTCCGTCACGGCGTGTCCGCCGGTGAGGATCGCCATGTCGTCGAGCATCGCCTTGCGCCGGTCACCAAAGCCCGGAGCCTTGACGGCGATGCAGGCCAGCGTTCCGCGGATCTTGTTCACCACGAGGGTCGCCAGCGCCTCCGTCTCGACATCCTCGGCGACCACGAGCAGTGACCTGCCCGCCTTTGCGACCTGCTCCAGCAGCGGGAGCAGGTCACGCATCGTCGAGATCCGCTTCTCGTGGAGCAGCACGAGCGGTTCGTCGAGCACCGCCTCCGCCTTCTCGGCGTCGGTCACGAAGTACGGGGACAGGAAGCCGCGATCGATCTGCATCCCCTCGACTACCTCGACGGACGTCTCTGTGCCCTTGGCTTCCTCTACGGTCACCACGCCCTCGGCGCCCACGCGGTCGATCGCGTCGGCCACGAGGTCTCCGATTGCCACGTCGTTGTGGGCGGAAATCGTGGCGACCTGCGCTTTTTCGCGCTTCGTCGATACCGGTCGCGACAGGGAGCGGATGGTAGCCGTCGCCGCGCGGAGGCCCCGCTCCAGCCCGCGCTTGAGATCGATGGCACTCGCACCGGCCGCCACGTTCTTGAGTCCCTCGGCGAGAATCGCGTGCGCGAGCAGCGTCGCCGTCGTCGTACCGTCGCCAACTGCGTCGCCGGTCCGTTCGGCCGCCTCGCGCAGCACTTGGGCGCCGAGGTTCTCCTCGGCGTCCTCCAGATCGATCTCCTTGGCGATGGTCACGCCGTCGTTGCACACGAGCGGCTTGCCGAACTTGCGCTCGATCAGCACGCATTTCGACTTGGGACCGAGCGTCACGCGCACGGCGTCGGCGA